>Ga0172367_10003439_pt1 | contig 20525 bp, 18 predicted proteins | sample Lak10m_FD_114542 | JGI IMG/M metagenome (GOLD analysis project Ga0172367, IMG submission 114542) | Freshwater microbial communities from Kabuno Bay, South-Kivu, Congo - kab_022012_10m | ecosystem: Environmental > Aquatic > Freshwater > Lake | place: Democratic Republic of the Congo: South-Kivu...
TACATTCTTCAAATTTTAAATCTCTTAAATCAGCCTGAATAAAAACTGCGTTATCAAGCCTAAGGGTGACTTCAGTCAAATCAACTCCCAAGACTCGCCCCTGGGGGCCCACTCTTTGGGAACAATATTGAGACCAGGATCCTGGCGCACACCCGAGATCTAAGATGGTTTGTCCCGGCTTTATTATCTTAAACTTCTCATCAATTTCTTTGAGCTTAAAAACAGAACGTGCTGCAAAGTTTTCCTGCTTCGCTTTTTTAAAAAAATGGTCCCGCGGATTATATCCCATAGGCTCCTTAGTGGGAACGATCTACAAATTTTGCCACTCCAGATTGAATGGACCCGTCTTTTAAAGAGCGAATCTTTACATCGCCCATGAAGATGATGCGGCCATTCCGATCGTTCTCTTTGACCCGATTGACTGCAAATTCATAGATTTTTTCGTTATTTACATCAAATAAATTGAACTTCAAGACACCGCCTTTGGCAACATAGGAAACATCCTGGATCAATGGCTTTTCATCTGGGAATCCGTCAAGGGGAACTGATGCAAATTGAGAGGTGCAAGTATCCTTAGGAACATCTTCTGAACATTTTAGATCCCAATCCATTTTGACGAAGGCAGTTTCATTTTCTCCTCCCGGGGGACGGAGGGTTAAGCGGTTGGGCTTTTGAATGTCCATCAATTTCTGAATCTGAGCTATAATGGCACTGTGCTTTTCGGTAAATTCAGCTTCGTGGAGGGCTTTGTTTTTTTCTGCAGGTTCTTTTTTTAAATCATAAAGATCAAACAACTCTGTTTGAATGGACTTTAAACTCTTTACTTTATCTGCTTGCAGTTTTTGAAGTTTCTCTATCTTTTCCTGAGCAGCTTTCGCTCGATTTTGAATATCAACTACGTCCTCCTCGGAGCAGGTCTTCTCACCCTTTCTTTGCTTGGATAAGCAATCGGCCAGGGCACGGTCCGCACCGTCCACTAAATTTTGTTGATTCAAAATATCTTCCTTAAATGTGGACTTCAAACTCGGACTGGCGCCGTCATAATAGTCGACAAAATATTCTTCAAAAGCTGATTTTTGGTCCGCGGAAAGTTGCTTATAGAGCTCATCCAATCGAAGCAAATCTCGATTATCTTCCTTCGATTGCTCTTCTTGTTGAATATCCAAATCATCATTCTCCTGGGAGAGTCGCTGAATCTCTGCCACATCTGCAGCAGTATAACCCGGACGCCAAATCAAAACTTGATTATTTGAAAAAGATATCGAAGGCATATCATAATTTTTCAATTCGGTTTTTCCAGGAGCCAACCGGAGAACATCACCTGATTTCACATGACAGCCCGATACTATGAAAAGCGCAAAAACGCTCGAAAAAAAATTCCTATGCCAACAAATATTATGTTTCATTTTCTTCCCTTCAAAATAAAATCACCATCTCCGAACATATAGATGAGTTCCTCCCCCTCGGGGAGGAACACTCCAAGAACCTTGAGAGGTCCTTTAAAAAAACATGACAAGTTCGGCCATATAGACATCCGCCGCAGTCGTATTTTTTCCCGCAATCGGGTGACCATACCCCAAATGTGCCTGCAAGGGGACAGCAAAGGACTTAGCCCGATAGGCCGCTATGCTTGAATACCCCAATTGAGCCACCATACTTGTTAATTCCTGGGAGGGGCTGAGCTCCTCGAGCCATTGATAACGTTCCGTTCCGGCAAAGAGAGAACCCGAATAATGGGTTGCCGCCATAGACTGGTAAGAATAACCGAGACTCGTGTAAAACCCGCCGGCACTGGTACCATACTGCAAGGAGGTTCCAACGGTCATTTGATCTCCTAATTTTCGCTGAACATTTTCAATATCTGAAGAAAGAGGATCCCCACTTGATGTGGGAATACGGCGATCCAACTTGTCAGGAGTTTGGTAGTTGTAGAAACCAAAGGCATTCCAAGTCACACCATTAGAAAAGGCACGATCCCAAATGAGTCCAGTACCCACATCCGTCTGCCCATCGCCTGTTGGAAAGTCTATCAACTTATCTTGTTGAGCTGTTTTTCCCGTGGGTAATGTTGCTTCCATTTTCCACGTCAAAGTGTCGAGCTCTGTTTTATAAAAGCAATATTTACTGACGACCTTAGCGTCCCCGGGAGCTGAAAAATCCTCCGATTTCAGATCTTGATATCCCAATTGCTGAAGTTTCGAGGCCAGAGGGTTTGACAATTTTTGCTCAGCTTCAAAAGCTTTGACAGGATTGAGTTCTCGCACTTTATTCATCAATTGAATTGTGTTGGCAGATGCCACAAAACCTGTTTGGACAGCAACATGGACATTATAGACAGGAAGCGCCGCTGCCAAAGTCCATTGATCTGTAACACCCACCGCAAAAACAGGAACATTGGCATTGACGTAGGCATTAACAATTCCTGTAACCTGTCCAGCGCTGGCTGTTTCGGGAATAGAGCTTGCGTCCAGTGTTCCCTTCAATTGATTTTTTTCATCCACAGTGGCTGCACTTTTGACAGTATCCGAAAATAAAATCTGTTTATTGAGCTTATAGGCCAATTCATGCTGAGTCCCTTCAGCATCAAATCCATTTTCCACCCAAGTATTTATACTTTTAAAACGAGGACTGCGAATGCCCTTCGGCAATACTGCAGCTGTTTCATTTTCGAAAGGAGTTGAGAGCCCCCCAGCCCAAAGGGGCAAAGAAAGGGCTGCCATCGCCAACAGGGTCGATTGTGATAAAAATCTAAAATCTATTTTCATAATTAGTTTTGAAAAAATTATTTACAAATAGATGAAAATAAACGAACGGCTTCGGCAATATCTTCCTTATTTTCAGGAGCACGATCCGCAATTCCATCTACAGGCTTTTTCGCTGTAATTCCTTTCAATATTTCACAGGCCTGGGCCTTCTCTGCATCAGATCCTCCATCAGCCAAAGTTTCTGCCAAATAAATTCCATTTAAAAAATTTTGCGGAGCCTGTTTATAGGCAACACCTAGAAGCTGCAATGCTTTTTCACGAGAACCGCCAGCAAAAAATGGAAGCTTGTAATAGATGCGACCACTTACACGAGCGGGCCCATAACCATCAATTTTACCGCCGGGCTCACCATTGATGTCTTTACGGGCCTGAGTCGCCGTCATTGAATCCATCAATTCTTGCTTACGTCCCAATGAATCTACAATACCGTTAGTTTCTGCCCATCGGCCTAAAGCCAGACCATAATAATAGTAAGAATCAGCAATTGTGTTATCTAGAGCTTTCGCTGCATTAGCAAAATCCATTGCACCTTTGAATTTATCCAATTTAATTTGTTTATCAGAAGAGTGAACACCTATCCAATAAATTCCACGACCCGCAATCAAATTAGCTTCTATTTTCATTTTGGCATCCGCCGCGGAATCTTTGATTACTTCCTGTGCATGTTCAATAGAATTCACTACCGAGTAGTAACCACCTTTTGCAGCATCAAATTGATCTCGAGCCGCATAGCCTGCACGTGCTTCTGTCAGATGAGATTGAGCATCCATTGCGGCCCAGGCAGAAAAGCTCGAAAAACAAACCAACATCATCAGACTTTTAACTAAATTCATAAATTCTCCTTTGTGAATTCTTGAAAACTTTTTTTAAGGTCTTTAAATCCATTGAGGTTCTTAAATAATATAGAATGTCGGTTCAAGAAAAAAATAGGATGCACCTCGCATTTCAGAATTTCTTGAAGTAAGATGTTTCTACTTATTATTCACTTTCTTAAAGATATTGAGGTGCGCCATGACAGTTCTTGCCGCGATGATTGCTTTTTTTATTCTAGTCACTATTGTCTTTGCTGCCGTTGCAATTTTTCTACCAGAATGGCTTGGAATCACTGGAAAGAAAGCAAAAGAAATTATGCAGCATCAGGTTCATGAACCTGATGCAATAGAAAACCACCCACCAAAAAAAGAACAATAAGTGAGAGAAGTCCCATTCGAGCACTACCCGAAAAGTGAGTACCAATTCCCACAAATAACGGCCCCAAAATAGATGCAAAGCGTCCTACCAGATTGAAGAGACCAAAGTATTCGCCGCTGGATTTCACTGGAATCATTTGCCCAAAAAGACTTCGACTCAAGGACTGAACTCCCCCCTGAACCATTCCAATAATGGTCGCGAGTAAATAAAAATGCCATGGCTCTGACATAAATACTGACATGACCACCGTCAGACTATAGACAGCGATGCAAAACAAAATAGGCTTTCGACATCCCCATCTAGGAGTCAGTTTTCCAAATAACCAAGCAAAAGGAAAACCAATAAATTGCGTCAATATGAGCGCAGCAATAAGATCCTTTGATTCCAAGCCAATGTTTATCCCAAAATCAATGGCCATGGTAATTACTGTATAAACTCCATCAATAAATAGCCAATAACTGACCAAATAGGTCAGAAGATTTCTATTTTGGGTCAAATCCAATAAAGTTTGTTTTAAAGTTTTTAAGCTTTCGAGAGTCTTAATCAAGAATTTTTGGGAAGGCTGACAGAGGCGAGCCTCATGAACATTCATTTGCAAAGGAAGAGTGAATAAGAACCACCATACAGCAACCGTGATAAAAGAAATTTTCACAGCAGTCACGGGATCAGCTATTCCAAATATCTGGGGCTTCAGATACATCAAAACATTGATTAAAAACAATAGACCTCCACCCAAATATCCCAAAGAGTACCCCAGCGAAGAGGCGTAGTCCATATCTCGCCCTGCGGCGACTTCTGGCAATAAGGCATCGTAAAAGACGGAGCTAGCATTAAACCCCATCATTGCCAGGCCGTATGCCAAAATGGCCCATTGCCATTGTCCATGACCAATGAATCCCATGGAAAAGCAACTGAGAGCCCCGAGACACATGAATAAAAAATTAAAATTCTTTTTATAGCCATGGAGATCGGCCATGGCTCCCAAAGTAGGGGATATCACCGCGATGATCAGACTCGAAATTGAAATGGCCGTTCCTAGACGCGCCGTTGTCAGAGTCGGATCCGTTCCTTCACTCCAATAATTTTTAAAAAAAACGGGAAAAAATCCGGCCATGACCGTCGTGGAAAAAGCGCTATTTGCCCAATCGTACATCGCCCAGCTGAAAACCTCTTTCTTTTTCACTTCTTCCCCCTAACAATGAAGATTTGAAAAATATCAATAGGATCGCTGAAGACACAACAAATAACATCGAGGACAGTGCGTTGATTTTAGGTGTCACGCCATACTTGATAGCGGCATAAAGCTTCACGGGCAATGTATCGTTCCCTACCGAATTCACAAAAAAAGTAATCAAAAAATCATCAAAGCTCAGCAAAAAACTCAATGCAAATGAGCTGGCCAAAGCGGGCTTTAACATAGGTAAAGTAATTTTATATAAAATTTGCCACTCGGAGGCGCCCAAATCCCTCGCGGCATCATCAATGGCAGGATCGAAAAAGCTAAGACGTCCCATGACTGTTGTGATGACGTAGGCAAGGCAAAAAGTCGTATGGGAAATGATCACAGTGGTACTTCCCAAGGAAAACTGCATTGTTATAAACCATCCCAATAACGCCAAAGCAAAAACAATTTCAGGAAGTACTAAGGAAATAAAAGCCAAATTTTGCAAAATTTTCTGTCCTGGAAACTGAGATTTCACCAGTGCAATGGCGGCTAAGGACCCCAGAGCAGTTGCCACAACAGCACTCATTGTTGCAATAAATAAGCTTCTCCCCGTTGCATCTAATAATTCAGGATCCGAAAAAACTTCATAAAACCATTTTAAGGTCCATTGATTTTCGCCATTGGGTTGCACATCTGTAAATGCACGCCAAAACATCATTAGATCCGGAAGGTATAAACAAATGATGATCCCCATCAAAAGGCCGTGAACCCAACGGGGAACGGGAGGTCTTTGGCGTTCATTCATATTCATCTCCGCGGCTCCGAGGAAGGGCCGTTGGGTCGTGCTCCTAAGAAATAAAAAATCAACATCGCAGAAATCAGCAATACTGCTAAGGCCGCTCCTGTGGGCCAGTTCCGCGCCCTCAAAACTTGTTCGGAGATCAAATTCCCCAAATACATTTGTTTGGCTCCTCCCAAAAGATCTGGAATGATAAACTCCCCCAGACTCGGAATAAAAACCAAAACGAAAGCTCCCATCAGGGCCCTCTTTAAATTGGGAATTAAAACCTGAAAAACCGTTTGAACGGTGTTGGCCCCTAAATCTCGCGCTGCCTCTATCAAAGAAAAATCAAACTTTTCCATTGCAGCATAGAGAGGTAAAAATGCAAAGGGCAAATAGCTCGAAAACATTCCCCAAAAAACAACACTCTGATTGGAGGAGAAATAAAATTCATCAAAAGGAATTCTCAAAAAACGCAACAGCCCTTGCAGTGGACCTTCAAAGCCCACAAAAAGTTTGATCGCATAAATCCGAACTATGAGATTCAAAAAAGAAGGAAGGGCAATCAGTCCGATGGCCCATTTTCTACTTCCACCCGAAAGGGTCGAACAGGACCACGCCAATAGGAACCCAATCGCCACCGTGAGAGAGGCTGTGGCAAAGGCCTGAACAAAACTCAAAAACATAATTTTCAAATAACTATCATTGAAAATTTGAGTCCAATGGGTAAAGTCCAATTCCCAAAGGAGCCCCCCATAGGTTCCCTTTTTTAAAAAGGCAACTACAAGCACCAACAACATCGGACCCAACAGGAAAGCAGTGAGCCAAATCAAAGCAGGAACTGCCAGCACTTTCGATTCTCCTTATTCTATTTCATTCACAGCAAAAACAAAGGTATCCACAGGAGCAAATACGAGCTCAACATCATCGCCAATTTCTAAATTATTTTGAAGGCGAGCAATGACTTTAAAAACCCCCAAATTTCCACAATCAACATGGGCATCATTAAACTGCCCGCGAAAAACCAAATTTGTCAAAATTCCCAATATTCGATTTTTCTGAACTCCCTGGGTCCATTGCAAGTCTTCAGTCGTGGCTGCGCCATTTTTAAAAATATCAATTTTTTCAGGACGCACAAAGGCCATGACTTGCCCCTGATTAAGAGAACCACCTTGCATTTGTCCTCTCACCCTTTGCTGAACGCCAGAAGTTTCAATTTGCAGAGTGACAAAGGGAGCGGCCGTGTCTTCGACCAGAGTACCTGGAATTTCATTATTAGAACCAATGAAGCGAGCCACATAGGCGGACTGAGGCGATTCATACATTTCACGTGGATGACAAACTTGCTCGATCCGCCCCTGATTCATGACCGCAATTCGATCCGACAATATTAATGCTTCTTCCTGGTCATGAGTAACAAATATAAAAGTGATTCCCAATTTCTGCTGCAAAGCTCGTAAATCTCGTTGCATCACTTCTCGCATCTTTGCATCCAGAGCTGAGAGTGGTTCATCCAAGAGCAAAACCTTCGGTTCGTTCACCAAAGCTCTTGCCAATGCCACTCGCTGACACTGCCCTCCTGAAAGAGTACCAGGCATTCGCTCTGCATATTTCTCCAAATGAACCATGGCCAACATGGCTTCAACTTTTTTATCAATTTCAGATTCACTGAATTTATTTTTACGACTTTTAATACGCAAACCAAAAGCTATATTGTCGTAGATTGAAAGATGAGGAAATAAAGCATAACTTTGAAAAACCATATTAAAAGGGCGTTCCTGAGGATTGAGATCATCGATTCTCTTGCCACGAAACAAAACTTCCCCCGAAGAGGCAGTCTCAGTCCCTGCCAAAAGTCGCAACAACGTTGTTTTCCCACATCCACTTGGACCCAAAAGAGAAAAGAACTCTCCTTCTTCGATTTTAAGTTGAACATTCCGAAGAGTTGTTTGATTGCCATGCTGTTTTGTAATATTATTTATTTCTAACACAGTACCTGAACTTTAAGAGGAAAATTTGAAAATGTCGATATTAAAAAGGGGCTTATTTTTTTTCTTTCTTTTGAAAGGCCTTTGGTGGACTTTAGTCTTTGGTTCCTGCACCAAATGGGTAGCTCACACAACTTCAGAAAATAAAGCTATCACCCCTCATTCCATAGAGGAAAATCAGCCTGAGGTTGCAGCAAAAAATCAAGTCGTCAATTTGGCAATTTGGGGTAGTTATTTGACCGATGAAATGATTAAAGAGTTTGAAACCACTTCAGGCATTAAGTTAAAACTTACCAACTACACTTCCAATGAAGAACTATTAGCTAAAGTTCAAATGGGGGGGTCTGGAATTGATGTTGCGGTCCCCTCGGACTACATGGTCCAGGTGCTCCGAAATTCTAATATGTTGGAGCCACTGAAACTCGAGCAAATTACCAATCACGCTCTGATAGATCCCATTTATTTGAAACAACCCTATGACCCCGAAAATAGATACTCCATCCCCTATGCATGGTCTACCGCAGGGATCGTCATCAACAGATCGCTCTACAAGGATCCCGTTCATTCTTGGAAGGATCTTTATGAAAATCCTAAGTTGGCAGGTAAACTCTCTTTATTGGATGATCCTCGCGAGGTCACTGCGAGCGTTCTAAAAATGCTGGGATATAGTGCCAATTCTGTCATCGAAAGTGAGCTCAAAAAGGCTAAAGAAGTTTTATTGAAAACCAAAAAGGGCGTAAAGCTTTTCACGTCCTATCCCGTGGATAGCCTCATCAATAAAGAAGTCATTGCCGCTCAAGCCTACTCCACAGATGCCAACCAAGCCGCGGCCCGCAGTAAAGACAAGCTCGAATATATAATTCCCGATGAAGGGGGAACACGAGCTATTGACAATTTAGTTATTATTAAAGGATCTAAAAACATTTTCCAGGCTCACAAATTAATTAATTTCTTGTTGAGTGAAAAAGCCAATGTGAATTTTGTAACCCACCTCAGGGCAGGTCCTGTTCTGAAGAAAACGAAGTCCTTACTTTCTAAAGAACTTCAAAACAATCCGGCACTATTCCCTAAAAATTCTGTTTTGCAAAAATTAGAATCCCTCCAAGATTTGGGAGAAAAAAATCGCCTTTATGAAGAAATCTGGACAGAAATCAAAACAAATTGAGGCCTGCTCTCTGCAGGCCGCACAAGGTGACGACGCAGCCAACGATGGGAAACGAAGGAAGTGGATTTGATATTATACCAAACTCAGTTAAAAAGTAGACCAAGGCGGCAAGGAGGAAACCGCGGAGGCGCAGTACCTAGTCAAATTCAAAACACGCCCTAGGCGGGATAAAATTTGGGACGATAACGCGGTGGCCAGCCTCGAGGGGGACATGGTACCCGTTGTCCATCTTTGAGAAAATAAACAAACTGGGCCTGCCTCAGAGATTTTTTACTCGCTTCGATCAAAAAATCGATTTGCCCATGACGACTCATGATCTGACCCCTACTCAGAAAGACAGCGACTACAGCATATAAAAAAGTTTTTGCCACACTCTTTAAATTTTTCGCTGATACAGGTAAGAAAAAATGGACAATTTGAACTGAACAAACGTACCTCATAAATCCTCCAAAAACGTGCTATACCTACCTTATCGACATACCAAACCAAAACTTAAGTCATGTGTTCCTACAGAGATTAGGTCGTGCATCAAATTGAGAAATCAATCAAATTTGGAATGAGAAACCCGTGAAATTTATAGTCGAGTCCGATGTTTTTGATACTTGTTTCGGACTTAGAGTCCGTCCCTATAAAAAAAGTGCAATTCATGCACTTTTTTTATAGGGACGGACTCTATATCTATATTTGTCATTTAGATTTCATTTTCGAGATTCTTAAAATCTTTTTTGCAATTTCAAAATGATCTATGGGAATGAATAGGAATGAAAACAAAAAATATAGAACCTCCATCTCCCAATCGTCGCAAGTTTTGTCAAAATTCAGGACTCTTTCTTGCCGCCCTAGCCTTACCTCCTTTTTCGAAGTCTTGGAGTTATGGCATGGAAATTTCTAACTCCTCTCTTAAAACTATTTCCAGAAAGGACCTTTTCAGCAAAGACTTCAATGGAGACGATCTTTCTCGGCCCCATGATATACTTTGGAATGTCCCTGGCTATCTGGAAAAAAAAGGAGGTCGCCCCCAACCCCAGGAAGAGTTTGAAATTGTTGTCCTAGGGGGAGGAATCGCCGGTCTCACCTGTGCCTACCAACTTCGAGATAAAAAAATCTTGATCCTAGATCAGGCTCCACAAATGGGAGGAAATGCCCAGGGAGAATGCTATGACGACTCCCTTTATTCCATCGGCTCTGCTTACATAAATCGTCCCGATCCCAACTCCAACATTGCCGCGCTCCTGGAAGAATTGGGGCTCCTCAAAAAATTTCGAGGAGAATCCAGCACAGATACCACTGTTTTTTACAAAGGAAGATTTTCCCCGGAGTATTGGAAAGGTGCAACAGATCCCAGTGCCCAGGATGATTTTCTTAAGGTTCAAAATAAACTCAAGCAAATTTACGAAACAGATTACCCGGAAATTCCAGTTTCACAATCCTCTGGAAAAAAGTTATCACGGTCCAGATTATTGGCAAGCAGCTCTTCGATCAAACAATTAGATTCCTTATCTTTTCTGGAATGGTGCCGTCAAAATTTTCCAGATCTTCACCCCCACATAATGGAGTATTTTCAACTTTATTCTTGGTCTTCTTTTGCAGGATCAATCGATGAAATTTCTGCGGCGCAAATGTTGAATTTTTTAGCAGCAGAAACGGGTGATATCGTCGCTTTTCCGGGAGGCAATGCCGCCATCACCTCCACACTGATTGAAAAAATCACCCAAAAAATAGGTGTAACCAATTTAAGAGCGGGCTGCATGGCCTTGGACATTCAAATGGACTCTCAGGGTGTTTTAGTTACTTATGAAAATGAAAAAGGCGAACTTAATTCCGTTCGCTCTAAAAAGGTGATTGTCAGTCTGCCCAAGTTTGTAGCCCGTAAAATCATTCCTCAACTTTCTGCCGATCAAAGCAATGCCATGGCAGAACTGACCTACCGGGGATATATCGTTGCCAATATCATTTTAGATCGCTCCATCCCATCCCCTTGCTTCGATCTCTACAGCCTCCTTGGTGAATATCCAGAATCTCCTACTGCGATGCACCCTTCGCCACGTCCTTTTTCTGACCTCTGCTTTGGCTCGTGGGCTCAACACGATCAAAGTAAACATTCTGTTTTAACTGTTTATCATGCACTCCCCTATGAGGGAGCTCGACAGTTTTTATTTAGTCCTGCCAGCCATCATAAATATTTAAATAAAATCAAAGAGGGTCTTCCGCCTCTCTTTAAAGCAATGAATATCGATTCTAAAAATATAATTGGATTGAGATTGACGCGATGGGGTCATGCATTACCGTTGGCCGAAATAGGCCTACTTGCTTCGAAAAAATTAGATTTAGCCCGCTCTCCTATTGAAAATAAAATTTATTTTGCGAATCAGGACAATTGGGCCAATCCGTCGGTGGAATGTGCTATGGAGTCTGCTTTTTTAGCAGTCCGTCAATTGACAACAGGATCTATTTAAGGAAGCATCTTAATTAAATCTATTTTAAGGAGGCTTTCTTGAATTCATTGAAATTGTCCGCGGCAAGTATGATATTTTTGGGACTTTGTGGCTGTGCATCCACACAACCTGTGGGTGGAATGCTCTACTCCGACGTAAAAGGCCCCGTAACAGCGACATCTCATCCTCGTGGTCCATTGCACGGTGAATCCTGTGCGGCAAGCTACCTTGGCCTTGTTGCCTTGGGTGATGCTTCGATTTCAACTGCAGCTAAAAATGGTAACATCAATGTCATTTCACATATCGAACACAACAGCATGAGTATTCTTGGTTTTTACAATCGCTATTGCCTCGAAGTTTGGGGGCACAACAGAGGAGCTGCTGCTCCTGCGGCCCCCGCCACAGCTCCGGCTGCGCCCAAACCAGGAGCCAGCATTCCATCTCCAAGTGCTCCCGCCGCTGTTACTGCTGATATCACTCAATAGAAATTACAAAACAGATTGAATAACAACCAGGCAGCTTCCCACAGAGTGGCTGCCATGGTATTTTCACTCTCTGTGTCAGTCTACCGGCAAATTAAAATTATTTTTATCTTTGTAGTTCTTCGGTCAGAAGTTGGCGTCGATTTCACCCTTCACGATCATCTTATCGTCAAAGATTATCGTTTTATGACCGAGCCCATGCCTCCCTACGTGGACTACCACCATAAAAAGCTCACAAATGATCTTTTCGGCAACCCTCTTTCTCTTCAAGAAGGGGATTGGGTAGGGCGATTTGGCAGCCTCGACATTCTATTTAATTTTCATAAGCAAACTCCTCTGGATTTTTTTTCCGCCAACATCATGGATGACCCTGGTGCCCATGTCCGTCCTCCCTTGTTTGTTCGAGTGAATTGTCTGATCAAGAACAAGATCGTTGACACAAGAGAAATTCCTCTCACTCCACGCCGTGAAGGGGGGAGCTTTGAAATTGGCAATAAGGATCCGCTCAGAATGCAATGTGAATCCATTTCGCTGGATTTTCAAAACCCTGATTTTTGGATCTTCATTGGAGAGGTTCGATTCTACAATATTCAACAAAGTTTAGTTCCTAAAAGCCTATTTCTGCAATTGGGATATCTCAATGGTTATTCGGATCAGGAAATAACTAGCTGGTTTGAAAAAGTTTGTAAAATCCGTAAAAATTTCGAAAAAGGAAGAATCTACAACTTAACTCTCACGGATATCGCAGAAGTAACAGGCGATGACAGACTCTCACTACGCGAAGACAAACTGAACCTCATTTCTAAATATTTTTACTGCTTCGATAAAATTTTTATAGGGCTCGTTGGACTTCAATCTCTAATTTCTGATCCATTCTACTCTGGCATACTGGATCGAAAGATTCGAATGCGTAATATCCATTTGACTGATTTATCGATGGACCTTCTCTTAAAAAAATATCCCCAATTCGATTTTCAATTCTATCTGGATTATGAAGCAAATTTAAATGACTTTACTAATGTCGAACTCATGGGCGCCCACCTTGAAATGAACACTGAACTTATAAATCATATGCAAAAAAGAAAACCTGGTGTTACCATATTTTGGTCTCCTACTTTTCAAACTCCATTTTCCCAACTATCCCAGGCTGAAATCGAAAATCTCAGATTCCATCTCCAGTACTTCTTTAACACACTTAATAAAAATACTTTAAATGGAGGCATTCATTGGCTGGCATTTCAAGATTGTATTGGGCAAAGCTATTGGCGATCAATTCCTATCAGCTATAGTGATGTTCATAACTACTTTCATCTTTTAAATTCAATCTTCAAATTTCAAAAGCTAGAAATTAATATGGAATATTTTGCCCAAATAAGTCCTCATTTTGATTTTATTTCTATGCCAGGTTTCGAAATTGCCAGTCGACAATCTTTTTATAAAGCCAATTTTCTCCCTCTGGGAATGGCATGGGAAATGCGGTGGTGGTTTGAAAATGAAGGCCAATGGATACCTTGAATAAATGAATAGGTTTCCAGAGCGGAGTCCAGATTCTTGACCTTATTACTTGCGCCTTCCTCTTTAATAACTCCAATTTCCATCTTTCATGCGAAGTACTTTAGGAAATCTTGAAGCGAAATTGAGATCATGAGTTACCACCACCATGGTTAAACCCATCTTGTTTTTTAAATTGAAAAATAATTCCTGAATCAATTGACCGTTTTTTGAATCTAAATTTCCAGTTGGTTCATCTGCGAAAAGAATCTTAGGCTTCCGAATCAAGGCCCGTGCAATTGCAACTCGCTGCAACTCACCGCCACTCAATTGAGACGGATAATGAGATAACCGATCCTTCATGCCCATGGTATGTAAAATTTCCTCAGCCCGCAGCTTTAGCTCTTTCATTGGCTCCCCGGCAATACGTCCAGGAAGAATGACATTTTCCAGAGCCGTAAATTCGGAAATTAAATGATGAAATTGAAAAACAAATCCCATTTTTTGATTCCGAAACAGTGATAACTCATCATCATTCATCGACAGCAAGTCCTGATCTTCGTATTTAAGTTCGCCCCCCTGAGGTCGATCAAGAGTTCCCAATATATGTAGAAATGTGCTTTTCCCAGCGCCCGAGGAACCCAGGATACTCACAGCATCTCCTGGAAAGATTTCCAGACTGATTCCGCGCAATATTTGCAATTCTCCGACTCCCTGAGGGTAAGATTTTAGAATATTTTTGGCCTTCAAAATAGGAGAACTAACCATATCGGAACCCCTCTACTGGATTCAGCTTTGCCCCTCGCATTGCTGGGGCCAGCGTCGCAATCAAACAAATAATAATTGTCGCAATAAATATTGCTGTCAGATCCTGCCATCGAATAAGAACATCAATATTGTCTAATTTGTAAACCGCACCAGAAACTAAACGAAATTTATGTTGTAGTACTTGCAAAATCTCACAGAGCAATTTCCCAACTAAACTGCCACCCACAACTCCGACAATTCCAACAAATAATCCCTGCAAACTAAATATCAAAATAATATCCCGACGACGTGCACCCAAAGCCTTAAGAATGGCAATATCAGAATAACGTCGTAAAATCGTGACAAACAAAGAGCTTGAAATATTAAAGGCCGCTACAATTACTATTACTAAAACCACGAAGAAAATAACGACTCGCTCAATACGAACTGCTTCAAATAAATTTTCACTAAGATCATGCCAATCTCGAACGGAATATGTTCCACCTAGTTTTTGACTGATTCGAAAACTAGCTTCTCGCGCCTTTTCTGCAGAAGAGAATCGATAAATTAAACCAGAGTAACGATCCCCAATTTCTGCCAACTCCTGAGTCACGGTCATATCCGTGACCATCATTCGTTCATTCCAATCGAATTTCCCAAGGTCCAAGACACCGCCAACTTGAAACTCCTTGATACGTCGATGAAATTTATTAGGATCAATGCGATCGGCAATAGGCAGAACCACTCTAAATTTGTCACCGGCTTTTAAATTAAGCTTCTGAGAAATTCCTTTTCCTATCAATGCCCGCGGCACTGATTCTGCCGTCGTATCTAAACCTTGCACACCTTGAATGATACGATTCGAAAAATTGAGCACCGTCTGATATTGTTGAGGATCTACCCCCTGTAAAATGACTCCGCTGATTTGCCCTTGATGCGTCACAATACCTTCCACAAAAGTAAAACGCGAAACGCCCCGAATTTCGGCAGTAGGCTCACCATCTCGCACTTTAGCATCTAGCTCTTCCCATTTTTCGTTGGAATTAAAACCACGAACAACTCGTACATGGCCGGTAACATCCACCACCGCTGATTTCAGTGTAGACTCAAATCCACTCATCACCGCCATAGCTGTCACCAGCGAGGCAACTCCCATGATCAGCCCCAAAACCGCAAACAAAGAACTTCCTGTCCAGAAATTTTTACGCGTAAAAAAGAGCTTTCTTGCTAGCCAAAAACTTGTTTCCATCTATAGGCCTGGAACCTGGGAGCTTTTACCATGGGCATTCACGGAACTTCCTGGCATTTGTGATTTTAAATAAGACATAATGAATTCTCCAAACTCTCCATCCATCACATCATCGACCTGATTGGTCTCAAAACTCGTTCGATGATCTTTCACCAATTGATAGGGATGCATGACATAGGAACGAATTTGCGAGCCCCATTCATTGGCTTTTTTCTGGGCATTCATTTCGTCTCGTTCTCTATTTCGCTTCTCCACTTCTTTTTCATAAAGGGCCGCTTTCAACATCTTTAAAGCTTTTTCTCTATTTTGAATCTGCGATCTCTCCATCTGACAAGATACAATAATTCCGCTTGGTAAATGGTACATTCTGACTGCTGAGTCCGTTCGATTGACATGCTGTCCTCCTGCTCCACTGGCGCGAAAAGTTTCCACCTTCAAATCCTCAGGACGAACTTCAATATTGATATTATCGTCAACTTCAGCCCAGGCAAAGACAGAAGCGAAAGAGGTATGTCGACGGGCATTCGAATCAAAAGGAGAAATTCTGACTAAGCGATGAACTCCGGATTCTGCTTTGAGATACCCGTAAGCATAGGGTCCCTCGATCAACAAGGTACAAGATTTAATACCTGCTTCTTCTCCATCAGTCATATCTAATATTTGGACCCGAAATCCATTTTTATCTGCCCAACGAGTGTACATTCGCAACAGCATTGCTGCCCAATCACAGGCTTCGGTACCACCAGCTCCTGAGTTGATAGATAAATAAGTATTATTTAAATCTAACTCACCTGATAACACCCTCTTGAGTTCGAGATCCTCCCCCATTTTTTCAAGTTGACGTAATTCTGTTTTGACTTCTCCAAAGCTGGATTCATCCTGAGCATCCACACTCATATCTAAAAGGACCTTAGCGTCCTCTAGCTTTTGCTGAAAAACATTATACTCGGACATTTCCTTCTCAAGAAAAGCTTTTTCTTTATTTAAATTTTGCATTTCTGCGGGTTTGCTCCAAATCGCTGGATTTTCTGCCTGCAGGGCAATTTCTTCTAAGCGCTTTTTCTTTCGATCCAAGTCAAAGATACCCCCGAAGCTCTCGAGCCATTATTTCCATTTTTTGAATTTGAACTTTGACGTCACTCAATTCTGTAATCATCGACATTTTAAATAACCTTTTCAGAATATTATTTAAAGAAACTAGATTTTAAACCTATGAGAAAATAGAACCCGAGATCCACTGCTCCTACATTCCAATTTTCCCTGAAATCCATTTTCTACTTTAGCCGATTCAACGATAACAAAATTATGTCGATTTGTGGATTCAATTCTACGGGGATTTCTATTGAGGATATTCCACCCGGGGGCAGTCCAGCTGTGCATTGAGCTCGATGTAATTTCTAGAGTCTCCTAGCCAAAAATATCCGACTCTATGCGTTGCAGTTCGGGATAATGCACGTCCCCCGAAGCGAGGATAATTTTAGCTCCGACTTTTTTTAATTGGAAGATTTCGCCTCTTCGGAAAGGCCTCCGCCGGCCCTCTTAGGATAATCAATTCTCTGATGATATATTCCCAACAAAATGCGGACAAAGGAGGACTCAATCTTACCAATATCCCTCAGATGCAAATTGCACTCATCTAGCTGACCATCAACAAATTTCTTTTGTATTACATTCCGCACAATATTTTGCAATCGAGCGGGAGTCGGTTCATCTAAAGATCTGGCAGCGGCCTCAATGCTATCGGCAAGCATGCATAAGGCCGCCTCAGTAAACTGCGGCTTCGGTCCTGGATATCGAAACTCCTCTTCCGAAATTTCAGGATCTTCCTCTTTGCGATGATCTTGGGCCTTATTAAAAAAATAAGCAATTACGGTCGTTCCATGATGTTGAAGAATACCGTCAATGATAGGCTTCCCCAATTTATGTCTCACTCCTCGCTCAACGCCATCTTTTACATGGGCGATGAGCAATGTCTTACTCATAAAAGGAGAAATATGATCGTGGGGATTATGCCCAGGCTTTTGATTCTCAATAAAATATTGGGGATGATCCACCTTTCCAATATCATGATAATAGCACATTACTTTTCCTAAAAGGGGATTGGCACCAATTTCTTCTGCAGCAGCTTCCACCATACTCCCGACCATCATCGAATGGTGATAGGTTCCAGGGGCCCGAACAATCATTTCTTTAAGAAGTGGATGATTTAAATTACTCAATTCTAATAATTTAACATCCGTGGTATAGTTAAAAAAGGATTCTAAAATGGGAATAAAAATCATCACTGCAAAGGAACTAAAAATGCCGCCTGAAAAACCTGCCAGAATCGGAAAGAAAATATCCCGGTAAAAGGAATCTTGTTCTCCCTTCATGATAGTTAGAAGTGTCGCAATCAGAAGCCCATTCACCAAACCAGTCCTTAGGCCTGCAAAATAAATATCGTTGCGAGCCTTGCAATTGCTAACTCCTCGGGCTCCCGCCAAACCCCCTAGCCAAATAACCAACAAAAAAACAACATTGAAGTCTGCCATCACTCCCATGCAAATTGACAGGAAAGAGGTAAACAACCAGACGATTTCTCCTGAATTAATCAAAAGCGAAACCAACATCGGTCCTGCAGCAACAGGTGTTGCATAAAGAAAAATACCCGTTGGAAGCAGATTTCCAAAACGGGCGACAAAGGCAGCTTCCGTGACAAACATAAAAATTTTTGTCATAAAAACACAACCCAATACAATCAACATCATGACGTACAGATCTTTGTTCTTAACGTGGAGATTGAAAGTTGTAAATCGATCCAAATAGGTAAAGTAAACTAGTATACAAACACCCAAAAGAATTGCCAAAGACCAGGCAGTTAAGTTTTTTCGCCGATCTTTTTGAATAGACTCTATTTGTTTAATAATTGCCATTTGAAAGGGCTGCACAGTGGCACCCCGTGCAATAATAGTCTGGTTCTTTTTAATGGTAATTGTCACTGGCAAAATACTTTCACGAGCTTCTAATTTGCGCCGCGAAGTCTCGTGCCTGTTGAGAGTCATATTCGGTACGATTAAGGTACGAGCCAAATAGGTGAGATTTGCCCGATCCACTTCATCAAAATCTTCGAGGCCTCGCTTAAGTTCAAGTTCAAAGCTAGAGGGTTGCTGCATATCCACAATTTCTAATTTGGAAATACTGTATTCCTTTACACCCTTACCACGCCCCATGGAGCGGATCAAAACAGTCCCCTGACCCGGAGGCACATATCGATCCGTAGAGTCTGAGATTTTCTTTTCATACCAACGCTCTAGATTTCGAAGCAAAGCACCCTCGATACGGGAACTAAATCGGTTTTCAACCAACCACTCAAACATATGATCAGGAACTGCCGCTCCGAGAGCTTGTTCAAAGGACGATTTGTGCTTTGTAAATTCTCGAACTTTATCGAATCGGAGAATTTTGGATTTGCTCCAAGATTGTTCATGCAAAAGACTTCGCATCTGCCGAAAAGATCGATAGACACCTGTTGCTACTTTTTCATAGGCACCTGTATCATAATCAAAAACACTGGGAACTGCATTTTCAGCTTTGAATCGCTTTTCCTCGGTGGTTACTTCATCTACCATTTCAAAGCCCACAGTTGAAGTTACATCTATCTTTGCAGTGTCCCCGACATTAAATTCGTAGGGGATTTCGAGAGGCATAAAAATTATGTATGATAACAACAAGCAAAAAGCGGAAAGCAACAATGTTCGCCGCAAATAAAAACGGCGCTCTAAAAAAAGAAAAAGACGGCGAGTCGCAGATTGATCCAAACCCAGATTTTCAGCCCAATGAACAAAATTCTTACTAGGATCCACATATTTCGTGCGGGTAAGAGGCATCTCTGAATTTTTTTTTCCAAATTTATTGATCTGCATATTACAGTCGAAGACCTTCCCTCATTTTATCATCATCAAATGTTTTTTATGAATTTCTTGATATTATAAGATTGATTCAAGGACCTTGTCGACTGAGGAATCCATCGCCCCTACCTGAGTCCCCCATTTTCTAGTTGAATTATCCTATTTTTTCAGAGACTTTGGTCAGAATATGGTAAAGCCTCCCCAAAATTTAAAATCTATAGAGTCTTTAGTCGAAATCGTCGCTCAACTTCGGGGTCCTAATGGATGTCCTTGGGACAAAGAACAGACCCATCAAAGTCTAACTCCCTACCTCCTGGAAGAAGCCCATGAGGTTGTTGAGGCCATTGAACAACTTGGCCCCCAACCAACAATGACGGATCAAATTAAGTTCAAAGAAGAATTAGGAGATCTCCTTTTTCAAGTTATTTTACATTCTCAATTAGCTTCCGAACATGGAAATTTTAATTTTGGCGACGTCATTGAAACTTTAAATAAGAAAATGATTCATCGACATCCCCACGTTTTCTCTGGCCTTCCAATCAGTACTTCAGAAGAGGTGTTGAAAAATTGGGAAACCTTAAAACAAGCTGAAATTCCAATGGAGGCCAAAAAAGAAAGTCCCTTTCAAAATATTCCAAGGGCCCTTCCTTCTCTTCAACAGGCCCACAAAATTGGTCATAAAACAGAGCACTTGAAATTTGATTGGCAAAATCCCGAAGAAGTCTGGGGTAAAGTAGAAGAGGAATTGGAAGAGCTCAAAGAAGCTTGGAAAGTCCTTCGATCTATTCCTGAAATGGAACATGAGCTTGGAGATGTCTTTTTCTCCCTGGCCCAATTTGCACGTCATCTAAAATTAGATCCTGAAAAAATAACCCGTGGGGCAAATCGACGCTTTGTGGGCCGATTTCAAACGATGCTGGAAATATTTGCTTCCGAAACATCTGCGGCTGATACTTTTCATCCCGAAGTTTTAAAGCAATTTGGTCATCTTACCTTAAAAGAAAAAGAGGCCTATTGGCAGCAAGCCAAGAAGGCCTATCAAAAATGATATTCAACCTGTCCATCTACAATAGCTTTTATTGTAGGAAGATGTTGCGATGAAATTCCACCCTTCACAATTAACCCATTCAAAAAGGTTTTCATAGCCACAGCAGGAACACTGTAAGAAAGTTCCTCCCA
>Ga0172367_10003441_pt1 | contig 20516 bp, 16 predicted proteins | sample Lak10m_FD_114542 | JGI IMG/M metagenome (GOLD analysis project Ga0172367, IMG submission 114542) | Freshwater microbial communities from Kabuno Bay, South-Kivu, Congo - kab_022012_10m | ecosystem: Environmental > Aquatic > Freshwater > Lake | place: Democratic Republic of the Congo: South-Kivu...
AATGAACCCACAGGAATATAGGTTGACTGATCTTCATGGAGCGTAATCTGCTGCTCTTCAACAGTCACCAGCGCTGTTCCCTTCACGACAACCCAGTGTTCGGCTCGGTGATTGTGTTTCTGTTGCGAAAGCGCTGCTCCGGGGTTGACCGTAATGCGCTTTACCTTGAACCGGTCAGCATAATCAACCGTTTCATAGGAACCCCAGGGACGATAGACCCGCCGGTGCATAACGGCTTCATCCCGCTCTTTTCCATTCAACTGTTCAACCAGCAGCTTGACATCCTGAACCCGATCCTTTGAAGCTACAAGCACCGCATCAGAGGTCTCAACAATAATGTGATCTTCGAGACCTATAGCCGCAACAAGTCGGCTGGTTGCATGTATATAGCTGTTACGGACATCGTGCAGCAGCACATCACCCTTTTTCACGTTGCCCGCTTCGTCACGTTCGTGAACATCCCAAAGCGCTGACCAGGCCCCAACATCATTCCATCCGGCTTCAAGAGGAACAAGTACGGCCCGATCAGTTTTTTCCATCACGGCATAGTCTATGGAATCTGATGGGGAAACCTGAAAAGCAACACTATCCAACCTCACAAAATCGAGATCTTTGACCGCTTTGCCTAAAGCCTCTCTGCATGCTGCCGTAATGGCCGGAGCATTCTTTTCAAGCTCTTGCAGATAACTCTCTGCCTTGAAGAGAAAAATACCGCTGTTCCAGAAATAGTCGCCCGAAGCAAGATAACGTTCCGCTGTCTGCTGGTCCGGCTTCTCGACAAATTCAAGAACCGGATAGACCTGCTCCTGCTCCTCACCCGTTACTGACGCCTGGATATAGCCGTAACCGGTTTCAGGTGATGCAGGAACAATACCAAAGGTAACCAGCGCCCCCCCTTCCGCCGCCTCCCTGCCTTTTGAAACTGCATCAGCAAAAGCCTGAGCATCAAGAATGACGTGGTCGGCAGGCAGAACAAGCATAAGCGCTCCGGGGTGCTTGCGCATAACAAGCATTGCCGCAACAGCCGCTGCCGGAGCTGTATTGCGCCCGACAGGTTCGAGAATAATATCGCCAATATCAGCCCCTATCTCATGAAGCTGTTCGGCCACAAGAAAACGATGGCTTTCATTGCAAACACAATATACCGGCCCGATACCATCGGCTGAACCAAGACGAAGAGCCGTATCCTGTAGCATAGTCCGTTCACCAATCAGTGACAGCAACTGCTTTGGATATAGCGACCGAGAAAGAGGCCAGAGCCTTGTTCCGGAACCACCGCTGAGAATCACAGGAATAATCATAAAAGAAAACCGCGTTACTCAATAACGAATATTTTCAAAGGGCAAGTATTACGGTAAACGTGGAAAACACTTTAGAGCAAACTGAAAGTAGTGTTATTTTTGCAAAGAAAGATTGATTTACGGGACTTCATGTCGCACCATCTATATTGACAATGCGGCTTCTATTGAGTGGAATCAAAAATACTTATCATAATGTAATTCTTCCGACTCTGGTATTAAGTAGATGAGGTACCACTTAAACAATAAGTCACATTGCGGACGAAGCGCTATCCGTAAGAAAACAGCAAATTGATTACGTGTAAATAGACTGCGAGCATATTTATCAAAATAACCTACTGCCACCAAAATAATTATTATTTTTTTTTGCAAATAATATAATATCCGAGATCAAATTCTTTTTCAGGATTCAAAGGTTTTGATTCATGTATAATAAAACCTGAATTCGTTAAAAGACTTTCAATTTTTTTTACAGGGTATCTTGTATACTGAAAGTTTGCATATAGATCTAATCTTGACGAGGCATGGGGAAACTGTAAATACAATATACCATTGTGTGTGAGTGCTGCATTTATTATTTTCAAGAAATTTTTTACTCTAAAGAATGGTATATACTCCAGTACTGTAATAGAATATATAAGATCGAATGCTCTACCTTCGAAGGGATTTAATTCAGAAAAGTCACCAATACGAAGATCAATATTTTTAAGGGTTTTTGTATAGTCGTTAATTGTGTTCAATGATATATCCACTCCAGCTAGACGAACGTCACCCGCGTTACTTTGAATATACGCCAAATATCTACCAGTTCCGCAACCAATATCTAAAACGCTAATATTATCAGAAATTAAACTCATTAATATTTTTATATTTCTGTCGAAAAACTCCTGGACCAAAGGATCTTTATATTTTGATATATAAGCATCAACCTGAGCTGGCAATAGCTTTTTAGAAGCAAGGCTGTTGAATAATCTTGAAGCATTTGAACCGAGGAAATAATTAAAGTTATTTCGAACAGCACGCATAACACTTATAATGGAAGCAGTATATTTTTTCATAATAAATATTTATCCAAGCTTGTTATTTTAACTTCGGAAAATAACTCCATATTTAGAATATTAACCAATAGTTATTATTTACGGATCGCCTCATATCAGGTATTAATGCGCTATTATCTACAATTTCAATGTACTATTGATATAATAGACGACTTTTGCATCCACTTTTGAAGTTCTTCAGGAGTATTGATTTTTCCATCAATGATGTTATTAATCATTATTTTTGTCATTACAGTTTCAAAGTGTTCAGATACCATAATACTATTCTTTTGTGAAGGTAATTTAACCATAAAAGGAACATGCATCAAATCAGTAATCCCGTCATATGAATTTAATCGCCAGTGATGATCAGATGAAACAATGACCAATGATTTATCCCAAGTATCAATTTTTTGCATTGTAGATCTCACTTCTCCCAATAATCTATCAGCAAGAGCCATGTTATCAAGATAACCTTCCTTTATATTGCGATTTGTACAGTATTTTTTTGTCTCTCTGTTATAAATATTCAAGCTATGAGGAACCGGGTAATGGAGGAAAACAAAACCACCTTGTTTTGAATGAATGTAATGAATTACATCTTTTTGCATTGAAGTAACAGTATGAATATAATTCAAAAGGTCAGCCGAATTACCGAATGGAGAATAATAGCCAGATTCAACAAGACTTCTTAAACAGTATATAGTAGCAATCGCAAAAGAATTATAATTTACAAAGTAATAAGCAGGGTAATCTTGAATATTCTCGACCATTGGAAATAATCGATTATAGGGGAAGTACCAACCATATAGAGCTCCCTTTTTACCTTTTTTATTAAAATCAGCAAATATTGTCGATTCATAATTCAGAAGATTTGTAGACTTATCTAATGCTGTTAGTTCTATTTCATTAGCATTTAAAGTTGTAGACAACATTAATCGTTTGCCCGTAAGAAGTGCTGGTATTGAAATAGATGTTGCACCTGCCGGGGAAAATGCTTTTATTGCATAAACACTTGTTTTTTTGAAACTTTCAAATTCTGGCAATAATAATTTTTTCGGTCGATTACCAAATGCCATTCTATAATCTAATTCATCAAAAATAACCCATACAACGGGTATACCATTTATATTATTAGAATATTTTTGCACTTTTTTTCTATGTGGAAGAAATGCAGATTCAGGTTCTGAGCGCCAAATTGCAAATATTGATTGTCCAAAAGTAACAAAAACAAATGGGACAAAAATAAGCGGAATTATACTATGACTTGTGTATATCTTATCCCTAATCTTAAAAAAAAGAAACGCAACAATGAAAGTAAAAAGAATAATCATTGCAATAAAAAGGAAAACTCCCCATGCACCAAGGCCCTCATAGAGAATTGCCATGGCAAATTTATAGTAGTTTCTTATCCCATTAACAACAAAAATAAAAGTGCCGCAATATAACAATATTGTAAATAATCCGTATATATTTTTGTGGCTTTTACGAGCAATGCTCATCAAAACAAAAAGAGTAAGCGCTATTAAAAGTGTCGAAAATATGGCTGCAAGATAGCTAATAGCAGGAGAGTGTGGCAGCCAAAAACTGCGCGCTAAGTTATAAGGCAGAATTACAAGCCATATTTTCAACATAATAAGATTGGCCAAAGAAAGACATACGAGTAATTCTTGAATCTTCTTATTAATTCGCATATTTTTTTCCGAAAATATATAACCAACGGCCTGTACTTGCTATTTCTTCCTTTCGGACAATTTCAAAATGTTTGCTCAGAAGTTTTTCAAAGGCCTCTATTGTAAACCACCCATACAACGCTTCACGACCTCTTAAAAGACGCTTGAATTGAGGATCGTTAGGTCCAACATATTCAATGACCAGCCATTGTTTAGTCAATTTGTAAGCTTGGAAAATAATTTCATCAAAAGGAATCTGATCGGTGACAAGAATATGGTGTATAACGGCTAACATTAATACAACGTCAAAATATCCTTCTGCCCTATCAAGAAATGATTTAGTCTCTCGATTACGCCACCCTTGTGCTGGTGTTGGCCGAGCCAAATTAATAACTAAAGGCAGTATATTCACATTCTCTTTATAGGCTCTCTGCCATAACTCACCTACGACTTCAACATCAAGATCGGTTGCAACTACCTCTGATGCATACCTTGCTGCCAAAAACGAGAAATGACCAGTGTTACAACCAACATCCAAAACTTTTGATGGTTGCGATAACTTCATAAATTCTTCAATAAATACAGTTTTATGTGAAAAGTCATTTGACGTATATGAACATGTTTTATTATAACTTCTCCATATACTACGTGAATGTTTGCGAGTTGAAACAGTTCGCATCGAATTCGCCAACCGATTAAATAGTAATCCTATAATAAAACTCGCCTTATCGGGATTTGAAAGCGCGGATGCAGCATAAACTTTGTTGGCATGTTTTTCTGCTTGTGAAGCCAAAAGTACAGGCATTGTTACATTACTAAAAAATGGCGCTTTAAAGCGCGCAAAAAGACTAAGCTGTCGATAAACCTCTTCGGGTTCAATTCCTTCACGATTAGATAAAAATAAAGTGTAAGATGGCGTCGCGTAGTGTGCCTCTATAGCAGCAGGCAAAAGAAAGCTTCTAATAAACTGGCCTTGGGCAAGCCAGGTAGGATCGGCAATAATTCGCTTTTCGAATGAAAGAATATCAATAAAAACAGGTCTTGGTCCGTTAAAAAGAACATTATACGGAGTTGCATCTTTTAGACCAATACCAAGCGGTAGTATATCGTGACAAAGCGAAAGAGTTAATTCTGCAGCTGCACAAAGCATTTCCAGAGGCCACTCAGAAGGGTAGGATGGAAAACCAATGATATCGTGCTCCAAGCATAGGCAATTATTTGCCACATGACCTATCAATCCTGACGCTTCTGTTGTATCCAAAATACGAAAAGAAGCAACAGTATGATCTTTACATTTATTATTTAACCATGAAGAAGTTAATATTTCGTAATATTCTTTTTTATAATCAGGCCTTATCACTCGAAGCAAACGATTGCCACATTGGACAAGGTAGCCTGCCGGATCACGAAGTGATGCTGGATGCCTATCGATCATGTTTACGGTTAAAATATTTTTTTATAAAAAAGATAATTGACTTTAAATAAAATAATAAACCTATAATAAACGAGCATAGTAGTTGCCAGAGAAGCATACCAGAACCAGGATCAGTATATGCATGTGCAGTTGCAGGCAAAACAATCAAAGTCATTACGTATAATGAAAATGAATAGATTATAAGCCTGTATAGTTGCATATCGTATAAATATTAATTTTTATTGCTTTTTCAACAAATAATAAAAAAAGGGGGAAGCAGAAGCAAGATTATTGTACATATATTAATTTAAAAACATAAAGAAAGTTAAACTTGACGCTTTTTAACTATTATTTAATCAATAACCAATGGAATAAGATAATTAAACAAATAATTTATACGGCAATTCAGAAGAGTTAATGATATTACAAATACTGATTGATTTTACTTATATTTTTCAATATAAGCGAAAACACGCCACCAATGCCATTATTTTTCATTGCCAAATAATCTTCATAACTTTTTTGAAATATTTTTCCTAAAGATTTATTACTCTCTCCTCCAACTCTCATTTTAACAAGTACACGTGAGATATAAAATACTTTTATTTTACCGACCAAGAAATATCTTAATATTGCATCGTAATCTGCAGAGATTTTAAAATCAGTATTAAAATATCCAAAGCGCTCAACAACACAACGACGCAAAAATAAAGTTGGATGTGGCGGCATCCAACCCTTTAAGAGCTTTTCTTTTGAATATTCTCCCGAACGCCACCTCCTTATAATTACACGTGTATCGTCTTTATGAACATAGTCTAAATCTCCATAGACGGCATCAACTGTGGGATCTCGAAATATTTCCTGAATATTCTCAAGTACTTGATCATCAGCATAAAAATCATCAGAATGCATCAAACCAATAATCTCACCAGTTGAACGTCTAAAGCCACTGTTTAATGCCGCATATAATCCATCATCGGGTTCTGATATCAATACTGTATTATCATTTTTTAAAGCCTGTAATAATTCTAATGTTCCATCAGTAGATGCTCCATCGATAATTATATGTTCATAGCTAATATTTTTTTGTGACTGAACACTACGTATTGCTTGTTCAACAGTTGATACGCGATTATAAACTGCAGTAACAATAGATATTTTAAATAGATTGGTCATTTCATATACTCAAAGAACTACAATTATTGGATCACTTATAGTATTTATTTACAAAATAGTACCTCTTGAAAAGAGCAACAAATAGGTTTTTTCTAAGTAGAAATATATCCATAATACTATTAGTACTTTTAAATCCTGTAGTAGATGCATTTCCAGAATGCCTGCGATAACGAATAAGCTTTTCGTTACAAAAACAAACATTGCCATAAATTTCCGCAACAAGACCTAACCAAATATCGTGCATAGGAATATCAGGCGGAAATGGTAACGCTTTATCAAGAATCTTTCTATTAAATGCCATACAACAGCCTAAATAAGTGTTTTTATAAAAATTTTTAAATAGGCCAGGGCCTGATTTGCGCAATTCATAGAATGAAGGATTAATTACTTCACTGTTATCATTTATAATAATAGCATCGCTTATAACTAAATCATATTTTTTTAAATATTCTAGCATTACCTCAATCTTATTATCCTCCCATATATCATCCTGATCTGATAGCACTATAATATCGCCAGTAGCATTTTTAAGCGCATTTTCAAAATTCAATATGGGCGATTTAAATGTATTAGCTTCGTATATTTTAATATTTTTAAATCGAATACTCTTTACAATTTGCAATGTATTGTCTGAGGATGAATCATCAGATATAATTAGTTCATCATCATCACTAAGTTGCTTAATAATAGATAATATTTGTTGCTCAATATATTTCTCACCATTAAAAGTAGCAATACAAACTGATTTTTTCACAGGCTAATCATTCAGTATATTTTAACAAATTTGGTTTTTCACATTTCACTAACTCCAGAGCAAGCATAATATATATTGGGAATATATATCTATACTGAATCATAATACCAAGGGAGTAAATTACAAGATAAATAATTGAAAAATATATCAAGTTACTTTTTAAAGATATTTTTTTCTTCATATACAGAAATGCAACAACAGCAAACATAGCATATTGGTGGCCTAAAACAATAAAGCTATTATATATATCATACATATCTATAGAGTCCGGTGCAAATATATATCCACTAATTCTGCCTAGGTTGCCAAATGTATTTGAAATCATTTTAGGGATTACTACCAAAAAAAACAAATAATGATCCTGAAGTGTGTTTAAAATTGAAATTAAACCACCCGCAGTTTCAGACTGCTTGGACATGGTACTTTGATCGCTTATAGTACCTAATATCGGAGAAAGGAATAATGGATAAAGTATGGATAAAATAATCACAAGTAAAAAGAGACTTAAATTCCTATTTTTTTTAATCGGATTAATTTTTGAATCCATAAGAATATATACTATCATAACAAATGACTGCTGCCATCTGGTCATCAAAGCAAATATAATCGCAAATATAAGATATTTTTTTCGTTCATTACTAACATAACATGCAAATAGCCCAACACTGAATAAGCCGAATATTTCTTTATTAACTAACATTACACTTGAAAATATCATTGGATTCATAATAAGCAAAGCAATAAATCCTAATCTGTTGATGTGATAGTTCTTCACAATCAACGAATATGATAATGAAAGCAATATTAAATTTAATATAAATACTGATTGATTGTTAAACTGAGTTATAAACATCACAAAAAACGGACCAAGTAGGTTCATCCTCATGGTTATCAGTTGAAGAGAATCAAAGCCATATGTTAATGCTAGTCGATAGTACGTTGATGAATCTGCACCAAAACTAAATTTGTCCTGATAATAATATCCGTCATTTATAATAAGAGTAAACGAGAGATACAATAAGCCTGAAATAGCAATAAATAATAAACTACTTTTTTTTACAATTAAATATTTCTTTTTTGACATTATCACAATTAATATATACTGTATAAATTTATATATTTATTTAGTACAGACTCTCTCGATAATAATAACTTAGATTTCATAGCAACTGCTTTGCGTTTTTTATTGTCATAACAAACATATTCCTTTGGGACCTCTTTAAAATTATACATTATTCCATTACCGAGATCATTTGCAATTTTACTTGATTGATCTACGTTTTCTGTCATAATAATTGGCAATCCTACTAAACAGTACTCTGCAAATTTCACTGGAGATGCTACGATATTTAAAGGGTCGCTTTCACGAAGAAACATTCCATAATCAGCAGCATTGAGATAGCCATTAACCTCCTCTATTGGAACTGTAAGTAAATAATAACACTCTTTTGGAAGATATTTCAGAAACTGATTTGCCTTTTCAATATATGGAGTTAACACAAGAAATTTAAGGTCCTTATCACAACGATACATTTGATCAAACAGAGCTACGCATTTATCAAATATTTGATAACCGCCCATAGACCCAGAATATACTACTATCTTGTCATTTGGAGAAATACCTAGTTTCTGTCGATAAATTTCACGTAGCTTAACTGAAAAATAAAATATTTTACTTGATGCAACACAAGGAATTTCGAATGCTGGTTTTTTTGTATTAATAAAATTAAGATTATCCTTAAGTTTACTGCTTACAAATATTGCTTTATCACAAAATACAGAAGCAAGACGAATACGACATCGTATTATTATATTTTGTAGTGGCGAAGCAAGACGTCGCAAAGGCGTACTTTGACTATATTTTGAAATATATTCAGCTGCGGTATCACCTCTGCAGTCCCAGATTAACATGAATGATTTGAAGAACTTTACTAACCCGCAGACTACTGTTGTGTAATCAGTACGAGCATGCACATAATCAATGGGTTGATTATACTTGTAAGTTAGAAATAATATGTATATAGCATTGAATACTTCAGAAAACGGTATAATAGCCGGGATACTTCTAAATAATCTAATTTTAACATCACAATTTCTATGAAGTTCATCAAGACGAATCAATGATTGCTTGTAAATTCTAGATTTCGAAGTGAACGTCCATAATTCTATATCATAACCATTTTCAATCATATCCGTTATATGAATAATAACCTGCGAATCAGCAATGGTTGGTGATAGTCCTTCGAATGTTACGAAAAGTCCTTTTCTATTCATTCTTTGTGCTTATTCTTCAATATTTGAACGGCCTCCTCAATCTCAACAAAATTATAACCCGAAATAACTAGACGCTCTAAACACTGAAATGATATTTCAGATAGTGATTTTGGATGAGAGATTATAGTAACGATATCATGAACAGATTTATTTACTTCTAATAAAAGCTCTCTAGGAAGCATTTCTCCATCCAAAGTTATCATTCTTGTGCTTTTTATTATTTTTCTCCAAATTGGTATTGGAAAATATAATCCGTTGCCATCTCCTGATAGCTTGAAAAGATTTGGATATAAACGTGTTGATAGTTTAAGCTGTATTTTTCTGAATATGCTTTTTTTATATGTTGTTATTGATAACTCTATAAACTTACCATCTTTATCTATTCGTGTAGGGTTATTATTAAACATATAATAAGGTAATTCTGGTACTGATAAAAATTCAAATCTGTGTGTCGGGCTTAAACCTTTCATGCCTGGTGCAACACTACTGTCAATGTTGATTTTACTTTCTATGAATCCTTTCTTAATTTTATTAAACGGCTCAATACAAAAGCCACCTGCTCTAAACGCTGTGATTTTATAATTACTCCTAACACTTCTTGCTATATCCTCTAATACTTTGGTTCCCTTAATAAATAATTCTGTTATTTCATTTTCATCTAAAGACTGTAGTCTATATTTACTATAATCATGAAATTCCCACTCACCATTAACATACCTCGCATCAAGCCAATGAGGATGAAGATGCAATTCAATTCTGCTACCTTGCGCAACGATCTTCTGAAGCTGTTTTTTTATTTTTTTCGAATCTTCCAGTGTCTCATCAGACTCAAGTAAACGAAGATAATAGAGTATATCAATAAAAAATGTTCCTTTAATATTATATTTTTTGAAAGAAGATAACAATCGTTCTGTTGGATTTAAAAGGCATTTTTCAGGTGTTCCTGATTTTTTGAAGAATAACTCATAATCAAAAGTTAAATGAATTTGTTTATTTCGATTTACTTCTTGATCAATTATATCTCCCTTTCCTTTCGTTTTTAATTTAAATAACCACGAATAAAGTGTATATTTATAATTGAAGCCTATTTTCCATAAGTGTCCGATTCGCATTGAAGCCCCAAATCTGCTTTTAAATCGTTGGATCCCCTCGAGTTTAGAACCAGGCGTTGGTGATATACGTGCACCTACAAAATCGTAATATTTAACACCCTTATTCTTAAAATATTTCATAGATTCCCAGTGCAATAGATTCATCGCGCCGAGCACTGGTGTATCGATGTTTCCACCATACTGGTAATATGCACTATATTTACTAAATGGGAAAACCCCGCACCCCATTGGTTTATCGTCATGATAAGCAACGACAACTTCAACATTATCACCAAGGGATTTAATCATATTCATAAATACATCCCTTTCAACAAAGGGCATTTTGGATCTGCCCATAGTTTGCACAAGCATCTCATAAACCGCCAAGATATCTTGATTCGCGCCTAAACGAATTTCGACACCCTTTTTTTTTGCATTTAAAATCACATTACGATGTTTGGCATGCACTGCAGACCATAACTCCACCTCAGAAAGATCGAGATTCACAATATAGCTTCCAAATGGCGCTGCAATCGCATTGTCAGGACAAACTTTAAACACCACATGTGTAGGCGGTTGTGAAAAAAAATCCACACCGATTTCGGCCAGCATGCGCACACAGGTATTGATAAATATTTTCTCTTGCTCTTCAGTAACAGGATTGGTAATTACAATCGGCTCCAACTGAAAGGTTGCAATTTTAAATATTAGTTTCTTTTTAACTGTGTAAGGAATAACAAGACGTAACTCATCATCAATATATCCGCCTATCCAACCATAATCTTCATTCAATGATTGCAAATAATTAGGGCTACAATACACAGGGTCAGCATCGCTCCACTGATATTCTAAGAATTTCACGTTCATTGTTGATCAACGAATTCAGTGAGCGTATCGAATAAATAATTCATTTTCATCTCGTTATCCTCAATAGGCATTTCCACAACACTTCCACTGAGCTTTTCCAAATTAGGCAAATATGTATAATCATCAGTTAGTGGAATGTACCCGTTCAAGGTATACACCCTTTTTTGTTTCATATATTTTATAAACAACGATGCAATGCTGGAGTCATTAAATACTGCGACCAGCTTGTGATTATGAGGCTTTCCACGCAATGCTTTTAGGGTCCGAAATGAAGGATTACCGTCAAATCTTGATACAAACTCATCAGCCCAACGTCTCCTGAAGTCAAAACCCCCCTTCATGTGAGCAGAAAGTATCCCACCTAGAATTTTCACTTCAAATTTACTGATTTCATCATTAGTAATATCGGTGCTCTTGCTAAGAATACGCCTTAGCAGCGAAAATAAACTGCCAATTTTTGAGCCCCGATATCTGTAGCAATGTAGGCGATTAAAGTAAAAATCAAGATATGTTGAATAGTGATACAAATGGTGGTGCGACCTTTGAATATGGCAGGAATCGTTCTCTGTCCAGAAAAATGCTCCTAGATGTCCGGCCGTCGGTTTTCCTGGAGAAAATGAAAAGAATCCGGCATTGCCGTAACTACCCACACATCGTCCATCCACTTTTGCGCCAAAACTCTGTGCGGCATCGTCTATCAACATTATTCCTCTACTCTTACAGTATTCTTCAATATGTGGAAGATCGGCAGGGTTACCATACATGCTGGCAACAAGGAGGGATGAACAATTAAATCGTTTGGCGAGGAAATCAATTGACGACAAATCAGCGTTAAGATCGCGTTCATCAACATCATAAAAAACCGGTACAAGTCCACAACGCAAAACTGGTTCAAGAACAGTTTGACAAATATATGCGGGTACAAGTATCGAGCCTCGAACCCTGCTAGATCTAAGTATGTGATATAATGCATGGCGACCCATAGGTGAATATACCAGTGGCTTGCCAAACTGATCAACAATACTGTCAATGTCGAGCGAGGCTTTGAGGAAAGAAGGGGGACAAAATATATCTATTAAAGGGCGTTGAGCCAAGGAATTACCTCGTTTATCTTATTCTCCATTGCCCAAGAATCACGGTCACGCATGACAGCAGACGAGTATTTTTGTAGAGCATCCTGACCCTTCATTTCAAGTATAGCGGTACGTAATGCTATCGGATCATCGTAAGAGACCGCAACGCCATAACCGCTCCCGTTTATGATATCCTTGGCATCTCCGCCCGGCAACGCGCCCAAGATTGGTAATCCAAGATTGATATATTCATATAACTTGGAAGGGACACATGCACCCAAGTAGTCACTTGTTAGAGAGACAAAACCAATATCTACATTCTCCATCATAAACCTAAGGTATTCAGCATGATCAAGTGATGGTATGAAACGACAAGTGTCCTTGTATGGTAGAAGCGGTTTATAGGTTTGCCAATTTCCTATGAAAATTATTTCAACGTCATCATATCGTGACGCAACCTCTGCAAGAATATGAGGAGACTGTTCCGAGAGGAATACCCCTCCGTATGCTATACGAACCTTAGTAGAATAGGTTTTTTTTTTAATCTTAATCTGATCAATATAGCCAAAATGATTATTGACAATCCTTCGAGATATCTCAGGGTACTTACTCTGTAACGATTTCTGATTAGTTTGCGAAGAAGTTATAATAAGATCGGCCTGATGAATGTATTTATTTTCTAATTTATCACGATTTATGTGAAATGAATTATCAAGAATTTTTCCATTTACGAGACTGAAATCCAATGGGTCACGAAAATTTATAACTAATTTACAACCAATATGACTTTTTAACTTTGAACCTAGCTTTATGCATCCTAACTCTCCACCCGAGGTGGCAATTATCAAATCATCTTTGCGGATTGTATCGCTTAACTGCTTAAACGCATCATACACCCATGTATCAAGGTAGTCCTCGTAAAGACCAAGCCTCTCCAGCCAAAAGGCTATGGACAGATTATAATTGCATGCAATGTAAATCACATTATCCAGTTTCAGACTATCATTAGATTTATAATGCGGCGTGACTACTTCAACTGCAAAATATTTTGAAAGTTCTTTAACTGCGCTTATTCTCATCAAAACACCTCCTGTTTTCAATGGGAGGTATGAACGTGTCAGATAGTATATTGTTCTCATAATGTTAAACTTTACACAACCTTGTTCAACTGAAGCCATTTGTATGCACAATATACTCGCCAATATTTATCCCAGTTGGCTGTTGTGTGACCGTATTTCAAATATTCAGTTCTTATGTCCTTGATCATCGGATATATATCATCGGGGAATTGAGTTATTGCTACGTTAATATTATCTTTTAGTACGGATTGCTGCCATTTTTCCTGTGGCGATACAAAGCCCATTTTATCAGTTCTTTCAGCAACAATAGGAGGTATGATTTTTCTTGAATAATCACGCAATATTTTCTTATTTTCGAAATTACTAATTTTGTATGTGGTGTCTAAGGAATAAGCGTATTCTACTAATCTATAATCTAGAAAAGGGACTCGTGCTTCTACACCAAAGGCCATGGAGGTTCTATCGTCGTATTTCAAATATTCTCTCATTGCTGAAAAGGAGAGCTCCTTGAACGTCATTCGGTTGAAATAATCCTTTTCAGGAAATCTATGCCTTGCGAGTCCAAGGATTTGTTTAAATGCTGAAGCAGGGGTAACTTTTCTATTTTTACAGTACTTTGTAAGTTCATTGATAAGCTGACCTAATTTTCCTCTGCGGATCAGTTCTACAAATAAATAATGATAGTGAACTGTATAACCGCCAAAAAGTTCGTCTGCTCCTTGGCCGTTTAGAACTACTTTAACACTCGTCTTTTCTTGAATATGTTCATAAATTAGATATTGTGAGTATACTGATAATGATCGAAAAGGTTCTTCGACGTGAAGTAGCAACTTATCGATGTATTCATCAAGCAATTCTGGTTTTGGATATATAAAATGTGCATCGAGACTATTTTGTTCTACGGTTTCATCAATAAACTTTTTTTCACTGAATTTTTCTTCAGAGAAAACAGCAGAGAATGATCTGAAATTGTTATTGTTAATGAATCCTAGTCGGTTCAACGCGCACACAATCGTAGTTGAATCAAGGCCACCACTTAGGAGAGTGCCCACTTCTACATCGCTACGCATTCTTAATTTCAATGAGTCTTCAAAAAGAGTAGTAAACTTGTCTATAGCGTCATTATGACTGTACGAAACTATTGCAGGATTATAATTCCAATATCTATTGATTGTTTTTTTTATACAAGAATAAACAAAATAATGGGCAGGCTCAAGCTCATTGATATTGTCCCAAAATGTTTCCAGGGAATGATTTATCAAGCATTTCTCAAGATAGGCTGTAAATATATTCTTATTTAATTTAAATGAATGATCAATAAATGAACGAATGAATTTATTTTCACTTGCAAATATCAATGCATTATTTTCGATTAAGTAAAAAAGGGGCTTAATTCCAAATCGATCTCGGCACAGTATAAGCTCCTTTTCTTTATTGTCATAAATTGCAAGAGCCCACATCCCATTAAACTTATTAAAAGCTTCCACCCCCCAATGCATATATGCGTTCAGGACAACCTCTGTATCAGAGCTTGTCCTGAAGCGATATCCGGCATTTATTAGTTCAACTCTTAACTCCAGATAATTAAAGATCTCGCCATTATAAACAATAAAATAGCGCTCAGACTCGTTAGAAAAGGGTTGATGCCCGTGTGAGGATAGGTCTATGATGGAGAGGCGACGATGGCCTAGAATGATGTTACTATTTGCAACTGTATTTATGTGGGCTAATTCCTGAAATTCTGCAATTGTATCATCCCCTTTAAAGGCCATAATCATATTATCAGAAGATGCAACAAACCCTTCGTCATCTGGGCCACGATGACTGATCAGAGAATGAGCAGCATAATACCGAGTAGTCCTAATTGGTGTTTTAGGGGAGAAAAAACCGGTTATTCCGCACACAGGCTATATCTTTACGCTTCGTTATTAATAATCAGGTCTTTGCTTTTCCTAAAACTAAATGTCATGGTATAGGAATAGTTTTTAACCATTCTAATGTTTGTATACCAATATGGTTTAAACTGAAACGGAGTAGCAACTCCTTCGGTAGGTATGTATGTTTCGAGGACAAAGCCAACAGAAGCTAATAGTCTCGTAAAGTGTGCTGGGTCCCAAGCATTAATATGATCATGTGTCTTATCGTAGTTAGCTAAACACTCTTTAGATATTTTTTTAAGTTTTTCTTCCATCTGATCACTCAGCATACTCGAGAAAAACCTAAGGTTCATAATATTCGGGAGAGAGATCACCAGGATGCCGTCAATGGCCAATACCCTGTTGATTTCAGAAAGATAGTTGCCGACATTATGGACATGCTCTATCACCTGGTTTGACAAAACACAATCAAACGATTTATCCGGAAAATGACTTATTGGCTTATTTAAAAATTTAATAGATTCTTGTTCTCCCCAAACTAAATCACATATATCTAATTCGTTTTGTGAATAATCAATAGCAGTAACAGTATTACCTTTATCTCTTATGGCAATAGAAAAATGACCCCATCCACACCCATAATCCATCACACTGATTCCGCTTGGAATTAATGACATAATTGCGTGATAACGATCATTTTTTGAGTCTTTGACACTTTGGACATAATCTATAATAAACTTTTTTATATCCTCGTCTGTTTTAGATGTTCCATAAAGCATCATATTTATTGCTCCAGTAAGGTTTAAAAAGAATTTCAAATACATACTTTACTTTTAAAAAAGCATCACTATGTTACGCAGATCACCTTGATCTAAATTAAGCTTTTTATAAAATTCCATCTGTTGCTTATAGCGCTCTTGACTAAATAAATTGGAATGATAATACGAAAACACCATATTCTTGTTCTTTAGGTTCCTTGATAAGCCATAATATCGCAACCGTTCTTTTACGGTAAAAACCCGATCCAAAAAAGAATGTTTAGGACTATTTAATTTCTCTGGCATCTTCTCAAGTAAATCAAGAATTCTATTACCAGCACGAACATGATTTAAACCGTCATCCCACTGAATTACATCTTTAATAGCTACTTTACGCTCAATTTCTTTTTCTGAAAATCCTGGCAATTCATTTTTCAAATAAAATAGATCAAGTGCATTTTGCAGTTCAGATGTATTTTGGTAATGAGGAGAACCTCGAAACATTTCATCACGAGGGAAATCAGGTCCTGATGGATTCAATAGACACGTCTGCTTACCGAACAGCCAAGCCTCAAGTGCCGTTGTCGATTCATAAACTAACCAGAAGTCGCTTACAGCAAGACAATCACTAATTGACGCTTCATTTTTTAGGATAAGGGTATTAGAAAAATTTTCAAGCTTTTCAATTGCAGATGCTTTTTTTCCAAGCATCACTCCCGGATGCTCTTTTAGTAAAAAAAGGATATTTGGATTATCTACAATTATGTCATGTAAAATGCGATTAAATTCTATACCATCTTGCCTACGACATATAATTGATTCTGGAGATAGTTGAGACTTAACAGAAGCGTATCTTTGATCTTCCGGATAAAATTGACCAAAATCCCAGCATCCCACACCGATTATCTGATCGAAACCTTTCTTATCAAATTTTTCAAGAAAAGATTTAACTGGTATCTTTGGAACGATTTTATATCGATCAAAACCAACTCCTCCAGACACATGAACACGATCTCGAAGTTCAGGATGAAGCGCTAAAGTGATGTCTCGGCTGCGCTCAGACCACTGCATGTGAATATCCTCGTAAAGGATCCTATCCTTGTTCCAGCCCCATATCATCTGGCTTGCTATTTCTGGTTCTGGACGCATATTTCCTTCTGAAATCAAAGAAACACCCTTCGCCCCACACGAACATGCATATTTCATTGCATTGAAATTTTCCGGAGCTCCTACTGTATTTGAAATGAATACGATTTTAGGATGCAACTTTTCTATTAGTCTGCGGGAATCAAAAATAGTGGCTTCATAAACATTGAGACCTTGTAATCTTAGATAGTTACATACAAGTGTTGCAGTCTCACGATCACGGGAAGAGAATGATGTCCACTCAAGATTTAAAACGTCGAGAGGTTTCGGCATTAGTCTACGCCCTGTATAGAAGCAACTCTATTTGTAATCGCCGTAATACCTCGCGTGTCAATGACATCATTTTGCTTTAATGTTTCCCAATCAATATCTCTAAATTCATCGTGATCAACCAGTACGAGCAGTATATCAGCCTCTCTTAGTATCTGCTCCAGACTGTATAACGGGAATTCCAAAAAATCTTCAGTAACATTTGGCTCACACGCCATAATACGACCAATATCCTTTTTAATAAGTTCTCGGGTTATCTCCAGTGCGGGCGACTCACGCAAGTCATCTATATTAGCCTTAAATGCAAGACCAAGGCAACCAATGACCGGCGTCTTAAAACTGCTTGCACTTTTTCTGACTTTTTCCAAGACCCAATGTAGTTTAGCAACATTTACTTCACGCGCTGTTCGTATAAGTTTTGCTTCGTCAGGAGCTGCATCAACTATAAACCAAGGGTCTACAGCAATACAGTGACCACCAACACCTGGCCCAGGGTTTAGAATGTTTACGCGAGGATGTTTGTTTGCAAGTCCAATTAAATTCCAAACATTAATATCCAGCTTATCACAAATCACTGACAATTCGTTTGCAAATGCGATGTTGACATCACGAAAAGAGTTTTCAACCAATTTGGCCATTTCGGCTGTTTTACTGTCAGTGAGAAAAATATTCCCGTTGCAGAAGCTCTGGTAGAGTGTCATCGCCTTCCTTGCGGCATCCATTGTGATCCCCCCGATGATGCGATCATTATCAACTAACTCCCTGATTATGTGACCGGGAAGTACTCGTTCAGGACAATGGGCAATGTGTACTGGAAGCTCATTGTTGATTGTATCATTGCATAGGTCAGGTCGAAATTCTTTGATGATTTCAGCAATTCTCTCAGTCGTCCCTACCGGGGAGGTTGACTCAAGAATTATTAAATTTCCTGAGTTCAGCCAAGGCGCGATCGAACGGGCTGCAGCCTCGACGAAACTGATGTCCGGGGCTTTCGGATTAGAGAGCGTCTCCTTGAAAGGAGTTGGCACCGCGATAATAAAAGTATCACCCTCTTCGGGGACAGTCGATGCTCTTAGACTACCACTCTTAACTGCTGAGCGAACAAGAATATCAAGATCAGGCTCAACGATATGAATATTCCCTGAATTGATAGTGGCCACAATATCTGGATTTATATCAACTCCAACGACAGTATGCCCTTTTTTCGCGAACATGGATGCAGTAGGTAGACCAATATATCCCAATCCCATTACAATAATTTTCTGTAGCTGTTTCTGCATGGTGTACTTCTGATTAATATTTTAACTTTTCAACAATTCTTTGCGCTGCATGACCGTCTCCGTAAGGATTGTGACTTTGACTCATCGCTAAGTATGCATTGCGATCAGTTAGCAATAAAAAAGTCTCAGCTACTATTCGCTTCGAGTCGGTGCCGACCAACTTGACCGTACCTGCTGTCACAGCTTCCGGTCGTTCAGTCGTTTCACGCATTACAAGCACAGGTTTACCTAAAGAAGGGGCCTCTTCCTGAACACCGCCTGAATCCGTAATGATCAGGTAAGAGCGATCCATCAGGTAAACAAAGGGAAGATAATCGACCGGTTTAATCAAGTATATCCTTCCATCTGAATCTCCACCAAGAATACGCATTACTGGGCACTGAACATTTGGGTTGAGATGAACGGGATAGAGAATTTCAACATCAGGCTGTTGTGCTGCTATTTCTTTTAGTGCATAACATATTTTTTCAAACCCAACACCAAAATTTTCACGCCTATGCCCGGTAACTAATATAAGTCGCTTCGATGTATCAAGAAATGAAAAGCGTTCTTCCATTTTTTTGCGATCAGCAACATTATTTCTTAAACGTTCAACAACTGTAACAAGGGCATCTATAACGGTATTACCCGTAACATGGATCGCAGTAGAAGAAACACCTTCAGCCAAAAGATTATTGCGTGCAGCCTCAGTCGGTGCAAAATGCAAATCAGTTACAACTCCTGCCACTCTTCGGTTAATCTCTTCAGGATAAGGCGCATACTTATTGCCTGTACGCAGCCCTGCTTCGACATGACCGACAGGTATATGACAATAATAAGCTGCCAATGTAGCAGCCATAGTTGTAGTTGTATCACCATGCACCAAAACCATATCCGGTTTTTCTTTCTCGAATATTGGTTTCAAGCCTTGTAACACATTGCATGTTATGTCAAAGAGATCTTGACCCGACTTCATGATATTGAGATCATAATCAGGTAAAATATCGAAAAGATGCATAACCTGATCAAGCATCTCCCTATGTTGAGCAGTAACACAAACTCGATACTGAAACTCATCAGGATATCTCTCAAGCTCCTTAATAAGTGGGGCCATCTTTATAGCTTCAGGCCGTGTACCAAAAACAATAAGAATTTTCAAGGAATATTAAGTATAGTTAGAAATACCAATTTCTTTTAGCATTAAGTTACTATGCAAAATCGGTGACAAATCAGATACCTATCTAATATATTTGATATGATCAACTGTTTAGTGAAAATAAAAAATCCTCGGAGCATAGCTACGAGGGATTAAAATGAGCGTAACTGCTGCGGACACAGGTTTACGTCTTCCTTTTCTCGACCTTGGCTCTGAACATAGGCTTTGATCGTATTTTCATCACCATGCTTTCCAACAGTATTCACATAAAAACCTTTTCCCCAGAACTCACCACCCCATAATTGCGTCTTCAC
>Ga0172367_10003442_pt1 | contig 20515 bp, 14 predicted proteins | sample Lak10m_FD_114542 | JGI IMG/M metagenome (GOLD analysis project Ga0172367, IMG submission 114542) | Freshwater microbial communities from Kabuno Bay, South-Kivu, Congo - kab_022012_10m | ecosystem: Environmental > Aquatic > Freshwater > Lake | place: Democratic Republic of the Congo: South-Kivu...
ATTGATTTTGAACGTATTCGCTTAGCTACAGAAGAAGAAAAATTCCAACAAGAGCTTGAGAAGTTTCAGAAACAACTTGCTGAAACTGATCCAGAGCTGTCTCTTATTAATGAAGAAATCACAAAAGTTCGAGAAGGGCTTGCTGTTTCTGAAACAAGGCTGATTGCTGCAGACTCTATTTTGGAAGGAGCTTCTAAGAGAAAAGCCTCTCTTGATGCCGATATAACTGCTGAAACAAAAAGTTTAGAAGTCTTCACAGCTGAAAGCAGCACTCTTGAAGATGAGTACAAAAAAGCAAAGGCTGTCACAGAGAGTGCTGAGGAGTTTTTAGAAAACTTTAAAGGACAAATTGAGGGTTACTTAGAGCAAGAGCTTGTGGTGGAGAATAAGCTTGAAGATTTAAAGCAAGAAATGCTTGAGGTTGAAAGAGACTTAACAGCTGCTAGTCTTCGTTTTGACGCTATTAAATCCCAAACCCTTGACTACCAGGAGGAAGAAAAATCCTTCAACACAAAACTCATGGGCTTTGAAAACGAGCATTCACAAGTTCTTATTCTGGTTGATAGTGCTATTGTTAAACTGAAAAATAAAGAAAACGAACTGAGTGCTAGGAAAGCTCAGCAAACACAACTTGAAGATAAAATAGCTAAAAACAAAGAAGATCAAGAAAGAGCTTACTCAAACCTAGAGACGTGTAAACACAAGTACATCGAAACATCTACGCGCTATAATTATTATAAAGACCTAAAACACTGGACTCAAGACGTCAAAGAGTGGTTGCCAGAGAAAGCTTTTATGCTCTCTAATGCTCTTGCTGCTTCGGGAGCAGAGCGTGTCTTAGAAGGTGATATTCTAAAAGCTTTTGGGAAGTGGTCTGAGCGTATTGTTATTGAGAATGAAAGTGCTTTAGAACGGATAGAAGAACAAGTCAAAGTGTCTCGGGTTGGTCCCATTCCTATCACCTATCTAGGAGGAGAGTTTTCTCTCTCAGAAGAAGACACATTGTGGCTTAGGGAAAGAAATTTAAAACCTCTGTCTAGTTATTTAGAGCTTGAAAAAACAGATAAGGCTCTCTTATTACTTCTTTCAAGGGTTTATATTTCTGAAGAATTTTCTATTTCTGAAGAAAACCTTCGAGGAAAGCCTAGTGAAATTATTATTTTCACACAAGGAGCTTATGTTTATACAAATGCTTATGACTTTAATCTTGGTGTAGGCTCAGAAGAAACAGCCCTTTCTATTGAAAATCAAAAAGTTGAGCTCAAAGAAAAAACCAAAAAAGCTCTTGAACGTGTTGAAGAGGAAACTAAAAAACATAAAAAAATAAAAGAAGAAGAAGAAAAACTGACAAGAGAGTATCGTCTTCTTGTTGAGGAACATCATACTGTTAAGCAAGAGCACTTAGGTTTCCTTGGAGACTTACAAGGTCTCAAGCAGCGAGCTAATGCTAAACAAGAACAAATTCAACAAACAAGAATGGAGCAAAAAGCTTTTCTCGAGAAAAATGCTGCAATTCGCGCAGAAAAAATAGCTCTAGAAGCTAGTCTTCAAAAATTTAAGAATCAGCGTAAAGAATATGAGCAAGAAGAAGAAGATTTAAAAGAGCTGAGAGAAGATGCTAGAGATCGAAATGAAGAAGTTAAAAGACAACTAGAGGCTTTCCGGTTTGACAAAATTTCTGCAGAAACAAAGCTGCAAACTTTTGAAATTTCTTATAAGAGAAACGAAGAACAAAAGTTTCGTTATAAAGAACGCCTTTCTAAGCTTATTGGTGAGTTAGCCGAAGTAGAAAAAGCTGAAAAAGAAAGTCGCGCTGAGAAACAAGAGCTTGAAGAAAAATTAATTGTTTTAGCTGATCAAAAAGCGAAGTTAGAAAATCTTCTTTCAAATAAAAGAAGTGAAAACTCTGCACTAACAGAAGCGATTCGAAAGTTTGAGAAAGAAATTCGTCAACTCAGATCTGAAAGTGATAAGCTTCAGAGTAAAATTCAAGAAAAAAGAAGTGCCATGGAAAAACTCGACATGCTCCTAGAGGGTGTCGTAGAAATGGCTCTTGAGCGTTGTCATATTAAAAATCTTTCAGAGCTTGTTCTTCACAAAGACGAAGAGTTTCAGATTCAGAATGTTTATAAACAAATTACATCTCTTAAGACAAAAATTGAAGGCATTGGCCCTATTAATATGATGGCTGTAGAAGAGTATGATGAGCTCGTAAAAAGACGAGATTTTATTAATGCTCAAAAAGAAGAAGTCTATGCAGCTATCAACCTCCTCCAACTTGCCATCGAAGAAATCACAAAAATATCAGAGGAAAAATTCCTCGCAGCTTACAACACTTTGAATGATGAGTTTAAAGAGCTTTTTCCTATTCTTTTCCCAAGAGGTAAGGGAGAGCTTGTGTTGACAGATATGAAGAAGCCTCTTGAAGCAGGCGTTGAGATTATGGTTCGCCTTCCTGGGAAAAACATGCAGAACATGCGTCTTTTTTCTGGAGGGGAAAAAGCTCTCACAGCGATTGCTTTGATCTTTGCTCTTTTGAAGTCAAAGCCAACACCATTTTGTTTTTTGGATGAAGTTGATGCTGCTCTTGATGAAGCTAACGTAGGTCATTACAACAGATTATTAGAATCACTTTCTGATAAGTTTCAGTTTATTGTGATCACACACCGTAGAGGAACCATGGAAGTTCTTGACACTCTTTATGGGGTAACAATGCAAGAGCCTGGTGTGTCTAAGGTGGTTGGAGTAGATCTTTCAAAAAGTCTTCCAGCTCATCTGCAAAAAGCTTTCAAAGAAAAAGAAAATACTCCAAAAATAGAGAGTTCTATTAAGAAACCAGAATATATGCTTTAAAAAAATTTGAAGGGAGCATCTCATTATTATGAGTTCTTTGTCTCTTAGAGAAAAAACTTTTGCCTACTATAAGTGTATTGTTAAATCTGAGTACTATGAGTCAGGTTGGAAGTGTTTTAATACTTTATCTTTAAATGAGTCCATGGGTGATAATTTTGTCACAGTCCATTTTAATGGAAGGCTTGGGAATGTTTTCTGTCAGTTGGCGACTCTTATAGCTTATGCTGAAGAGTTTAAAATGAATATTTCTATTTGTCAGCAAAAAGAGCTTACAACAAGAGAGCAGGTGTGTGGTGTTGTGATCTACCCTGAGCTGTTTGCTCCCATTTATAAAGATGTTTTTAAGGGTTATTACGAAAAATTTTTTGAGATTTTTTCTCAGTTTTCTACAGAAGGATCTCTCAAGGGGTGTCAGTCTCATTATTTTTCTTCGTACCACAATATTCCTGGTCGGATTCCTTTTAAAGAAGATTACAGAAAAGGTGGTTTAGCGCTTCACGGTCTTTTTCAAAATTATTTTCTCTATAAAAAACATCTTGATAAAATTAGAGACTTTATACTCCTTCCTCTTCGAGACCAAGTTCATGAAAAAAAGAAAAAATATGAGGTGGATGAAAACACTATTCTTCTTCATGTGAGAAGAGGGGACACTCTTATTTTTTCAAATCATATGATCAATTTGAAAGTTGATTACTATAGAAGAGCTCTTCAGCGATTTTCTATAAAAAACAAACGAGTCCTTGTGGTTTCAGATGATATTCCATGGTGCCAAGAAAATTTAAAAAATCTATCTTCTCGTATGAGTTTTAGTGAGGAAACTTCTGAAAAAGGAGATTTTCTTTTATTGTGTGGTGGGAGTCAGTATATTCTTAGTAATTCAAGTTTTTGTTATTGGGGCCCACTTTTGAGCACAGAAAAAAATAAAAAAATTATCGCACCAGATAGATGGATCAATGACAAATTTTTTGTGAAATGGGCTTTCAAAGGAGATAATATCGTTGATCGATTTTTTCCAAGTGATTGGGAACAAGTCCGGGCTCAGTGACTTGTAATCGCGAAGCCCTTAAGATTTTTTATAGAGACAAATAGCAATTCCTACAAAAGCAACGAGTGATAGAAGTTCTTGAACAAAATGTGATACTGAAATGATGTTCAAGCTAATTCCCATAGAAATAAAAACTGCAATTAAAACACCTATAAGTGCTTCACCAGCAATAAGACCTGAGCTTAGAAGAACTCCATCATCACTTTCTTCTTTTTTCCCTTGAGAAGCAAAAGATTGAATAAGTCCTCCAAGAAAAAGAGGAAAAGAAAGTCCAAGAGGAAGGTATATTCCAACAGCAATAGGCATAAGAGGTAGTCTCAGGTTAGAGTTTTTTCTCGCAAGAATTTTATCAAGAGTTAAGACCACAAGTCCAAAAACGATACCATAAAGCAGCATATCTTTTGGTAGAGAGCCTTTTCCAAAAATACCTTGAGTGAGGCTTGCGAAAAGAGTGGCTTGTGGAGCTTTTAGTCCATCTCCAATTCCGTAAGCATTGTGAAGTAGTGTGAGAACAGGGGCTAGAGTAAAAGCTGGGATGACAACCCCTAGGCACTCAGCCCATTGTTGATACTTAGGGGTGGCTCCAATGATAAATCCTGTTTTTAAATCTTGAGAACAGTCACCAGAAGTAGCAGCAGCACAGCATACAATGGAAGCAATTCCTAGTGTAGCAAGAATTGCAGAATCACCATGATACCCAAGAGCCAAGAAAAAAGCAGCCACAAGAAGAAGAACTGCAATGGTAATCCCTGAAGTAGGTGAGTTAGATGAACCCACAAGACCTGCTATATAGCTTGCAACAGCAACAAAAGGAAAAGCACAAACTAACATAAGAGCAGTGGTTGAAAAAGAGAGCCCAAAGTTTCCAAGAAATGAGTAGTAAAGACAAAACATGGCAAAGGTAATTATAACAAGAATAAAACTCATAGAAGAAAGGCTCATGTCTTGATCTTTGCGTTGTTTAATTATCCCTGTATGAGCGTAAGAGTTTTTAATTTCTTTAAGGCCCTCTGTGAGTCCTTTGCGCACATTCAATATAGAAGAGACCCCCCCTACAAGCATAGCTCCTACGCCTAAGTAACGAATTTTAGAATCCCATAGAGACCAAGCCAGGCCTAAAGGAGGAAGAGAAGAGGTCTCTTCATAAAAACTTAAAAAGGGAATACCAATAAACCAACCAAGAGCTCCTCCTAGAAAAACAAGGGCTGCTACTCGAAGACGTATAATATAGCCCACAGCGAGAAGAGCAGGGGACATATCAGAGCCAAAAACAAAAACTCGACTTCCAAGAGCTGTAGCTCTTTCAAAGCTAGCGACAAAGAGACCTAGTCCACTTGTACACATCTTAAATACGCCACCAGCAATGAGTCCCAAAATAATATTTTTAAAACCTTCTTGGCTTCCTTCTCGATGGCTAGCGTTTGTGTTCTGAAGAACTTTTGCACAAGCGACTCCTTCAGGATAAGTGAGTTCTTTGTTTTCCCCAGAGATCAAAGCTTTCCTCAAAGGTATCATAAAAATAACTCCAAGAAGCCCACCAGAGATAGCTATGATAGTAGTCGGCCAGAAAGCAAAATCTTTCCAAGCGCCAACAAGTACAAGAGCTGGGACTGTAAAAATAATCCCTGCTGCTAGAGACTCTCCTGCTGAAGCTATGGTTTGCACAATGTTACTTTTGTAGAGAGCGTCACGCGTTGGAAATAATTTGAAAATCCCAGCAGCTATAACAGCAGCAGGGATAGAAGCAGACACTGTCATTCCTGCATAAAGACCTAAATAGACATTGGAAGCCGTCATAATAATCCCAACCACAGCTCCTATGAGAAGAGTTGAAAGAGTGAATTCCACGGGGTCTTGTTCTTTTCTCTTTTTTTTATTTGAGGACATAAAAACCTTTACAGAAGTAAGAGAGTCATTCTTTTTTTTAGATGCTGATGAAACTTGTTTATGAGTAAAAAATCAAGATCTAAGTTTTGATAGTGAACTTTTATTCTAAGTTAGGCTTTCTAGCCCATGAATTTTTCTATTCTTGCTTTTTCTTAGTAATCTCTTAAATTCTTGTCTTATAAAGACCACAAAAAGGAACAGTCATGAGCACAAGAAGTTTTTCTAGGTACTCGCTTTCTTTTCTTTTCTTTTTTTCGCTTAGTTTTTTGGGGCGAGCACAGCAAGAACCAAGAGCTTGGATTTTTGGCGCAAAAGAAGATAAACCAGAACTGCTAAATCTAAAAGTAAAAAAAGAAAATATCAATTTTATTGAACTTCGAACTTTTGATAATATAAAGAAACAAAAGCAAGTTACTCATTTGTTAGAAAGGATGGAGAAGCATGACGAGTTTATCTTTTTTTTAAGCAGCAGTACTCTTGTTCATTACCCTCTTGATATTCTAAACTATCTGAGACAAATGCTAGACTTTATTCCAAATGAAAAATTTTTTAGGATTGTGTCACAACTTCGCTTTTTGATAAAAGAAGATTCTTATGAAAGCATCGATAATGAACGGGCAAAATACTATCTATTCAGACTTCAGAACAAGTTAGAAAAAATCTACAATTTGAAAGCTTATGACGAAAAAGAAATTCACTTTAAGATTCCTGAAAAGGACTCAAAAATATTAGATCCGCTTGAAAAATCCATTCGTGCAAACAATATTTCTGTCTTAAAGTGATCAAAATTTTCGGCTAAGTTTATTTAACTTCAAAGGCCTGAATTCCATAGGCACCACTAGCAACAAAGGCGAATCCTTCTTTAAGGGCTACATGATTTGCTGAAACTTCAGGCCAGTAGTTGAAGTGATCTTTTTCTTCAAAAGTGACAGGGGTGCAAGCAGCAAGTGATTTTCCTGTGAGAGTAACATTTTTTTCATACATATAAAGTCCGGCTTCTCCACTAGCTGTAAAGATTAATTTTTTATCGATAGCAAGTGCATTTGTCACTGTTTTTGAAGGGTCAAAACCTGGAAGAATAACACTTTCAAGCTCTCCTACAATGTTATTATCACAAATTATTTTTAATCCAGCTTCTCCCACTGTTGCGTAAATGTAGTTTCCTGACTTTGTCAGAAAAGATTTAGACTCTGGAGTGAGAGCTCCTCCTATTTCAAGAGTGTGTATGAGTTGTCCTGATTTGTTTAATTGATAAAGTTTAGCAGGTTGCCCAGAAAGAACATAAACCATACGCTCAGAGTCTGCTGCATAAATAGAACGAGCAGCAAAAAGTTCTTTGAACCAGTTAGCGCTAGCGAGTTCACTAAAAAAAGAATAGAGTCCTCCGTTGTCTGCTGTTGTTACATAGACAGAGTGATTAGCTCTCATGATGTCTGTTGCTACATAGCCAGAAATATAAATTTTGTATCCAATTTGAGCAAATTTTTTATTTTGAATGATTGCGTGACTAAAAAAAGCTCCATTGGCATCAGAGCCTGCAAAATAGAGTTTTTCTTCATAACGGTAGATAGCATTGATGTCGCTGTCGTAGAATGTGATTTCTGAGTTTGTGTAGATGTTGTCTCCATCTATTTCTATGAGTTGAATAGCTCCTTTTTTTGTATTTCCGCGGAAATTGTAAGCACTAAAAATTTGTTTTTCATTCATTGGAGCAATCACGTCAACAGCATGGAGTGTGTCTCCATCCACAACAGGAGCTGCTACTCCTCCAAAGTATTCTAAGTAAGAAGGGCTTGCTTTAACATCCTTATCTCTAGAGGAAAAAGGTTTTGTTTTTGAAAAAGAAACTTTTTTGTGACTAATTTCATAACTTCCATTTTGCCAATCAGTTTCGGTGTAGGATGCAAAAGAAAAAGCTGGATAAAGCAAAAGAATAAAAGAAAAAACCAAAAATTTTTTTAAAAATTTCATAATACCTCCTGATGTTGTGAGAAGACTCTACAAAAAAGGTACACTACTTTATTATTGTTTAAAAGAGGGGAAGTCTAAAATTTTAAAAAGTGTTAGGTCTTTTTTTTAGCTCTGGGATTTCTCCTCTTAGAAGAGGAAATGTTTTTTCAAACACTTGGCCTCTCTTATCAAATTGTCCTCTTTTATTGCAATAAATTGGGATTAGTTTTTCAGGGTTTCTAGAATCTTTAGGAAGTCCTACTAAAACTTTTTCAATTCTAGGCAAAGACAGATCTCTTTTTTCAAAAAGGGACTTGTTTACAAAAGCATAAGAAGAAGAAGCAATGACTCGACGAGGGTGTTCTAAAATAGCATCTACAAGAATTTGAGTTTTTGATCTTTCCCAGTGTGTTTCGCTGTAGCAGCGGTCTTTGTTCTTTTGGAGAGGGCATTTCTTGTCATGTGGGCAAGGGTACAAAGCATGTAAACCATCTTTTACAATAGTGTCTCTTAAGGTCATGAAGAGAGAACAAAGACTTTCATCTCCAGAGTCAATAATGAGAACAAGAGAAGGGGCAGCTTCTTTAAGTTCTTTAAGCCAGGAAGATACTTTGTTCAGGTCCTCTGTTCCTAGTTCATTTAAAACATATCCAAAGATAAAAATATTTGTCCTGTCATGAGAAAGAGTTGAAACTTCTGGAAGTTGATCAAGAAAGTTTCCTGCTTTGAATTGAAAATTTTTGTGATCTTTCTTTTGAAGAAAGTCTTCTATAAGTGAAAGAGCAAGTGGGCTTGTATCAAAAAAATTAAGATTTTTTATTTCCTTGTTATGCTCTTTAAAATATTCAAGGAGAGATAGAGTCATAGCTCCTAAGCCACAACCAAAATCCCAGACAGAGATATTTTCTAATGTTTTTAATAAGCCACTCCGAGTGTCTAGGCGGTTTAGAAGGGTTTGCATTCTTTGTGTATTCGCACCGTGAAACCCAAGAAGATAAGCTATCATGAAGTCACTATCTTGGAGATAAGAAGACACAAGTTTTTTATGACGAGTAAAGCCTTCCCATAGAGATAAAGTGTTTTTTTTGTATTTTTTAGCAAAGAGTTGAATATTTTTTTCAGTAATTTCAGTCTTTAGTAACTTAGAAAGAAAAAAAAGAAAAGAATCTCTTTTTGTTTCGCTCATAGGTAAATTTTTCCTTGGTGGACTTTGAATGCGATGTTTGTTAGAGTAGCTTTTCTAGCTAGTTTTGTCTAGTTAAATTAAGAAATTCAAGTTTAACATAGATTTTTAAGTTATTATATAATTTTTTTTTCTATCTACTGGAGATCGATTTTATGAAACCAAGTCTTTCAATATTTCTACTTTTATTCTTTTTTTTTCTTTCATTTACTCATGTCAAAGCTTAGAAGATGAAGGTAAAAAACTTTTTCAAAAAGGTTTGTATGAAGAAGCTTTGATAAAGTTTGAAGCAGCTGTGATCAAAGATCCTTCTAATACTAGTGCAAAGACTTGGGTACAAGAAACCAGGATGAATATCATTGATAAAGGTTTGCTTGAAGTTCGTTTTTTACGCATGGGTAATAATAAAAAAGCTGCAGCAGAAAAACTTGAAAATCTTTTACGTCAGCAGGAAAAATTTCAGTTAGTCTATTCAGCTGCCATTATGTCGACTCAAGAGAAAGAAATTTTAGAAGCAAGTCATTATATTACTCAGGTAATAAAGCAAGCTCAAGCGGAAAATATGCCTACTGCTATCAAGCTCATTGAGTACAACTATGACCGTATAATTGCTGCAGGGTCTGCAAAGAATTTTCTTTATTCTATTTATCCTGAATTACAAAAAATAGCTCAAAAACAATATGATATATTTGTTGCTAGCTTGGATAGTCAGTCGTTTTTTTTCTGCAGAAGTTGCTGAAACTTTTGCTTCTATATGGAAGCTTAAATCAAAGCCTGTAACTCTTAAAAAAGAAGATCCTAGTCGTTTTTCTGGTCTTAAGATTGAAGAGAAAATTAATAACACGAACCCCCTTGTCATATCTATTGGTCCTATTCGAGCAGAGCTAGAAAAGGCATTTCAAAGATCACTTTTCTATTTTTCAAACTCTCATAATAATCAACTTAGACTCTTTGTGATAGGAAATACAAGTTATAGACGAGATGAACATGTAGAGTTAATAAGGGCTACCTATCAGGAAGCTTATACTTCTTGGGAATATATAGATATGAGTCATTCTTCTTGGGAAACAATGCAAGCTGAGCAAAAAAAATATGGGGAATACAAGGCTTTTTCAAAAAATACACCTCCTACGAGAGAGCTTGTGACTCGTTATCGAACTAAGGAATTTTCTTATCCGATGACTGTTTACAAAGAGAATTATGATGTAAAGCTAGAAGGTCGTTTTGAACATCCTCAGTTTAATACAAGCTTTAGTTTTTCTGATAGTCCAAAGAACAAGACTAAATCTCATAGTGTTACCATGGTAGAGGCATGTGTTTATCCTGTGTCTGCTTCTTTCTTAAATCCTAAAAAAATTGCAGATGATAGTGTAGAAAAATTTACTAGTAAATTAGCGGAACAGCTCAAAGAAGATTGGATAGCTCAGTATTGCAACTCTTTCCAAACTGAAGCGGTTCATCGCTGCTCTCGTGCTGCACCTTTTGACAAGAACGTTAATCTTTGGTATCAGAAATACTTTGGTGTTGATTATGAAGACTTCAAAAAAATAACATTAAATCATCGAGAGTAGAGGATTTTTATGCTTCAAATAAATAGACAATGGATTTTTTCTCAAGTTCCAGGGCCAGGACCAATTAAATCAAGCTGCTTTGATTATCAAGAAAATAATCTTTCTGAGCTAAAAGATGGTGAGTACCTTGTTAAAAATAAACTCCTCTCATTTGATCCCACTCAACGCATGTGGATGCAAGCAGATACCTATATTCCTAAAATTCCTCTTGGTAGCGTCATGAGATCTTTAGCTTTAGCAGAAGTGATTAAATCAAAAAATAAAAAGATCAAAGAAGGAACAAGGTTGACTGGTCTTTTTGGTTGGCAAGACTATTCCATTAGAAATGGAAATGATGTTTTTCCTGATGTTCATGTACCTGAAGGTGTGAGTGATGAAGCAGCTATGAGTATCTTTGGTCTGACTGGTCTTACAGCTTACTTTGGAATGAAAAGCATAGGACATGTTAAAAAAGGAGATGTTGTTCTTATCTCTGCTGCTTCTGGAGCCACAGGCTCTGTCGCTTGTCAAATAGCAAGATTAGAAGGTGCTTCAAAAGTTATCGGGATTGCTGGTGGTCAAAAAAAATGTGATTGGCTAAGAGAAAAAGCAAAAGTAGATGATGTGATAGATTACAAAAGTGAGAGTATTCTTGATCAAATTAAAAAATATGCTCCTGAAGGTATCGATCTCTTTTTTGATAACGTAGGAGGAGCTACACTGGATGCTGCTCTTGTTAATTTGAAGCTAGGAGCAAGGGTTGTTCTTTGTGGAGCTATTTCTGCTTATGAGGGTACAAGTGACCCTGCAATTCGCAATTACATGGCTCTTGTTTTGAAAAGAGCTTCTATGAAAGGTTTCTTGTTTAGTGACCATCTTCATTTAATGGAAGAAGCTATTTCGAAGCTTGGATCTTGGGTCGAGAGTGGAGAGCTTTGTTTTGAAGTAGATCTTCAATCTGGACTTGAAAATGCTCCAGAAACTCTTCAGAGGCTTTTTGACGGTAAGAATTTTGGAAAGCAGCTTCTAAAGATATAATGAGTACTTAGTCATGCTTCGCTCAAAGCATGACGGGAGGAGGCTTAAAGCATAACAAGAAGATGAATGGTAGGACTTTTCAAGGAAATCTGATAAGTTTTTTTCCTTTAAAAAAACAAACTATTTTTCCTATAAATTGTAAATTATTTCCGTTCACAATAATACCTCCTCCATCTTTACAGGCGTAAAGAGGGATAGATGTTTTTTTTGTATGCTTGATGTAGGCCTCTTCATAACGTTTAGAATTAACAAAGTGTGGAGCAAATTCAAAAGACACAAGATTTAAAGCTGATAAGTTTTTTAAGTTTACGTCATTTTCATCGCAATCAAACTCAGGAAAACCAGCTGTAGCAATATTTGGTGTTTGGAGAATAGCTCCTGCACTTTCTCCTGAGAGAATACCTCCTTCTTGCACAAATGTTCTAAGTTTACCAAGAAGTTTTTTTTTCCTTAAAGTTGCTAGAAAATAGAAGGTATTGCCACCGTCAAGATGTATTAAATCACTTTTCCACACCTCAGCTTCAAGGACGGGATCACTTGGTATGTCAATTGGGAAATGAATAAACTTATGAATATCATACTCTTTTAATCTTTTAACATAACGACTAAAATGTATTTCAGCATCTAAAGAAGAAGACGGAATATAAGTGACAAGAGGGTCTTTTGGGAGTAGCTTTTGAAGAGATAAGTCTAATTCAGTGTTTTCTTTTTCTGTGCCTCCACTATAAAGTATGAGCTTCATAAACCCTCTCTGTAGTCACGAACGATGGAAAAAAGAGCAAAAAGAAGTTTTTCTTCTTTTGGATTAAGTTTTTCTTTTTGTTCTGCTTTTTCTGGATTTAAATCTTGGTAAGAAATAAATCTTTCTAAAATTTGAAAGATCTGTGTACTGTTAAGTTTTGGTCTTGATTTTATAATTTTATCAGCAATTATTGTAATAGAATCTCCTGTGATGCGATCATATTTATTAATAACAGCAGAGCGAAGTGTTATTTTTAAAAGCATGTCTTGCAAAGAACATTTTTCTAGCTGAGAAGCTTTCTCTAACAACTTCATATAATTTTTTTGGAAAAGAGTGATTTGCTCTTTTCTTGTTGGGGTGATGATAAGGTCTTTTTCTTTTGCATAGCTTGAACGAATGATTTCAATAAAATCTTCTGGGGAAATGGCTTCATAGTTTCTCAAAAGAAGTTGCGGGAGCTCTCTTAAGATGTCTCTCATGCAAAAAACAGCGTCATGACTAACACCATCACTCACTTTATACTCGCCAGTTTTGGACTGAACTCTTTCGAAGAAAGCAAAACTTTCGCGAAAATTTTTTAGGTAAGAACTATGAGCTAAGGTTTCCAGCAAATGATCCTCAAAGCCAATTTTGTGAATTAAATTTTTATTTTTACATTCTTCGAAATGGTCATCAAATATTTTTAGAAGTTTATGATTCTCAAATTCTTTTATAGTTGTTTTTTTATTTTTCTGAAGAGCATCAACCACTTGAATAAAAGTTTGGGCAATATAGCGAGCTTTTGTTTTTTGTTGCTCAATTGTTACAGAAAATTTTCCGTCATCATCAAATTTATAACCATGATGATAGAGTCCAAATTGACGAACAGAGCCATAGTCAATGATTCCACCATCCATCAGGATATTATCTCCATCCCAATCCATCCAACAGAAAATATAATCATCTTCAAAAGTGGCAGCAGTTCTTGCAAATATTTCAATTTGTTTTCTTAAAAAAAAGTCTAATCGTTCTTTTTCTTCTCTCGGAACGTTTTGCCAAACACCATTTGACTCTTGTCTTTCTATATAATAGAGAGCCATTTTTCGCAGACTCTCTAAATTATTTTGTTTTATATAGCGAAAAAAATGAGAAGGTCTAAGAAGATTTTCATAAGCTCTCACTGCTATTACTAAATCTTTTTCAAAACTAATGATAGCAAGAGTTCTTTCTGTTTTTATATGATTTCTGTGCAAAACTTCGCTAAAAAAAGCACCTTCAAGAGCTTCATCTAGTTCCGCATAACCACAACCATAAGAAATCGTAGGGTCTCCTGATTCAAAGAATCTTCCGTACTTTGAAGTAGCAGGAGAGAGTCTTGTGGCCCCTGTTCCGCGACTTGAAATGTCCCAGGTTTTGCCTTTGTATTCTGTATACCCGTTCCAAATACTTCTTCCGTCCCCTGAAGATAAACCAAGATTATCTTTGTGCTGGGGTTGAAGATAGCGAGTAGCCATGTAAGTCCCTGGTTTTATATCTTCTTCTTTAAATTTTTTTTTATGTTCCTCATCATACTCATTGATAATCACAAGAGAGAAAGTTTTTAAAAGGCTCTCTTCAAGAATATCATTCATTTCAAGAGGATGCTCTTTTTGGATGAGTCCCATCTCTTTTGCTAAGTGAAAGTTGAAGTAAGTAATTCTGCCATTTTTTCTTGTTCTTGCTGGATAAGAAACGTACGCGTCAGGGAGTAATGCTTTCAGAGGGTGTTCACCTGTGAGTTTTTCTATCTTTCGGTAGTCTTTTTGTGTTACTAAATCTTTTTTTTTAGTTTCTTTTTGCTTCATTAAAACCTCTTGTTATCATTCATGCTGAGGTGTCATCGGAGGTATTTTAAAAACATGAAGCAAGAGGTTTAGAGTTTTGTGAATAGGCCTGTTTTTAAAGGCTTTTTTATTCTAAAGGTGTAATATGTTTCTAGATTCAATGTTTCAGTATGAATTTCTCTACGGTGAAGAGATTAAAAAAAAGCTAACGGAATTCGCAGAGTTGCGTATGAAAGTTTTTCGCGAGTACCCTTACTTGTATGACGGAGAAATGGCTTATGAAGAAGAGTATTTAAAAACTTATCTAGAAGCAAAGAGTTCACTTGTGATTCTTGTTTTTTATGAACAAAAATGTATTGGTGCAACGAGTTGTGTTTGGTTAAAAGAGGAAGTAGATGATCTAAAAAATCCGATTATCAAAGCAGGATTAAATCCAGATAATTATCTTTATTTTGGTGAAAGTCTTGTTTTGGGGGAATTTCGAAAGCAAGGTTTAGGCAAAAAATTTTTTGAATTACGCTTAGAACATTTTAAAAAACTTGTTTCTATGGGTTATCCTTTGAAAGCTTCTTGTTTTTGTTCTGTTATAAGAGATTCGAATCACCCACAAAGACCAAAAAATTACAAAGCTTTGGACTCTTTTTGGTCTCAAATGGGGTTTTATCGAAGTTCTATTGAGTGTAGTTTTACTTGGAAAGATTTAGGTGAAAAAAAAGAAACAAGAAAACTGATGAGTTACTATTTTAATCACGAGGAGCATTATTAAGTTTTGTATAATGGATTAAAACTGATGAATTTGTGTCTTGAGGCTCATCTTGTTTCTTAAGAATTTGCCACATTGCACTGTTCCAGGTATAAACAGCAACAGGAACAGCTGTTCCAGGGATTGTTGCGTATGCTAAGGCTCCTAATGGTCTTGATAGAACACGAACTGTTGGGACAATTAGAGCGTAGCTAAGTCCATAAGCGCCCATAGCAATAGTTGTTGCTGTTCTCATAGCGCAGTCACGCATAAATGTGCATCCATTATACACTTTTTGTGGAAGGGCTCCAAAAGTGTCTTTAGCATTTTTGTTCTTGCGCAACATCTCTCTGAAGTCACTAGGTACTTGTCCTAGTCCGTGTTGTGTAAAAGAACACTTTGCTATGTTAAGACCTTTTTCTGCATCAACGCAAACAGATTTATTCCAGAATTCTTCTTCAACAAGATTTTGAAGCATTTTTTTAGCCTGTTCCCAGGAGCTTTTAGTTCCTTTCGTTACATTTTCTGCGCCTGTGATAAATTCCATTTCATAGAGTCCTGTAGGGGTGCCAGTATCATCATAGACAGTTATTTGAGCTTTTTCCCAAAGTTCTTTTTTTTGCGATTCCGTTAATTTTTTTGCGAAAAGATTAACTGTGAAGAATGAAAAAAAAACTAAACTTATGACATTAACTCTTTTTAAAAGCATCTTGATCTCCCTCTTATGATTCAAGTAGATTGCAAAAATGGTTTTTTTTTATATCTTCGTCAAGATAGACAAAAATATCTCTCAGATTTTTTTATATGAGGATTTTCTATGAGCTCTGAGATTCAGGCAAATTTAACAAATTCTCTTGTTTTTTTTCTTTTGTGGCTTTTTTGTAAAATGTGTATTCAAAAATTTATTGAAAAATGGAAGTTTAAGATGCCTGAGAATCGTCTTAGGCGATCGGTGCAGATACAAAACTTTATGTTTTTTGCATTAGCCTTTGGATTTATGATTATTTGGGCAACTGCATTAAAAAATTTTGCTCTTTCTGTTGTTGTGATTGCTTCTGCTATAGCTATTAGCTTTAAAGAATACATCATGTGTTTTTTAGGGGGCATTCTTAAAGCTGGCTCTGATTATTTTTTAATTGGAGATCGTATTCGAGTGGGAGATTTCAGAGGGGATGTGATCAACCAGAATCCTTTTACCACAACTTTGTTTGAAGTCGGTCCTGGAGATATTTATCATAATTATACCGGAAAAAAAATTATTCTTCCAAACTCTTTGTTTCTCACAACTCCTGTTATCAATGAAAGCTATGGAAGTAAATATGTGCTTCACACTTTTTCTATTTTTCTTGAAAGAACTTGTGATTGGAGAACATTTAAAAAAATTTTAGAAAAGTCTTCACATACTGTGTGTTCTGGATTTTTAGACAAGGCCCAGTCTTATTTTAATACTATGGCTAAGAAATCTGGATTAGAACCTCCAGTAGCAACTCCTACAGTTACAGTTGGGATGTCTCATCTTTATTCTGTAGAGCTTGTTGTGAGAATAGCAGCTCCTTTTAAACAAAAAGGAGATCTTGAACAAAAAATTTTAGCGATGACTTTTGATGAAGAACTAGATCTTCAAGCTAGGGTAAAGTAATTTTTGATGGAAGGTGTGTTTTTTTAAGAGCTTCAAACTCTTCTCTTGTCATTGGCATAGAAAAAGGCATTACTGAGCTTACTGCTTTAAGAATTACACATGGCAATGCTATGGGATTGTGTTTACTCGGATCAAGTAAAAAGTCAGGAATCTCACCATCTACAAAAGTATTTTCTTCACAACACACTTGAACAGGGATTTCTTTTTTTCCATCAGCGTGTGTAGCTACTGCAGAAGTGGCAAAGAAGGCGCAAGATTCTAAAGCAAAAAGACTATGACTGTCGTGTACCAATAATTCTGCTAGTTGACAAGGACTGAAAACTCTTCGAAGTCTTGTGTCTTTCATTCCAGCAAGTCCTTCACCTGAAACTAGGTTTTCAGTTAAGAAATCTTCAGGTGTGAGGTCAGTTTTTGCTTTTATATAAGGAGCCATCTCTTTGAGAAGTGTGTTTATTTCTTCTTTAGTTTTAAAAATCTTCGTTGTATTATCCAGAGGTCTAGATAATGCTTGTCCATTGTGGGGGAAGTCTTCATCTAGATAAAATTTTTCATCTTTTGTATCATAACCTGGATCTACAAAAATTGCACGTTGCCCTCTTTTTTTTATATCAAGAGCTAAGAGTGTAGATTTTGGAAAAGATCCTATAGTCATCTGAATCTCATTGAGTCTAGCATCTCCTTTAGGTAGTGTACCATTTTTCTTGAGCTTTCTTAGGAGCTTTAAACGCTTGTATCTTTTATGACTACATGGGTTTGCTGTGAGATAAACAAGGGAGTTAGGTTTAGTTATTTGTCCCATCAGTATTTTGAACTGGCTCATCTGGGCTCCATCAAAAAAATGCACAAGATTATGAGCCAAAATAAAATCAAACTGCTTCTTTGGAAGAACACTTAAGCAGTTGCCTGGAACAAAGGAAATTTTTCCATGAGGACAATACATTTTCAAACTAAGTTCAGCATAGAGCTTTTCAGCGCGAGCTAACTCAGAAGGTAGCAAATCATTTAAAACTACCTCAGAGGCCCCAAATAGAAGAGCTAGTAAGCCTTCCTCACCAGAAGAGGCTCCGAGGACAATAACTGTTTTACCTTGGACTTTTTGCAACATATGATAAAGATAGTCTAAATTCATACGAAAACGAATACCTGAGGTATCTGAAATATCTCGATAACTTTCTGAAAAACCGCTTTTAAGAAGAGCGAAAAAAGGCCTCTGCAAAGGTTTAGAAGGATCTATTTTTTCGAGAAGAGTTCCCATTTCTTTTAATAAATTAATTGTATGTTTTTTTTGAGCATTTTTTAAAGAAGAAGATGCACCAAAAGAATGGCTTCCATAAAGACTAAGAAGCAAAAGAATTAAAAAAGCTTTAAATTTCATAATGATCACTTACCTATATAAATTTATTTGTTGAGAGAGAATATTATAGGAGAAAAAATCCTAAAAATCAAGATAAATCTCTAGTTATCTAGTATTGTTGATATAAATTTAGAAATAAAAGTTTATCTTTACACTTTTATTTCTCTTCACTAGTTTCACAAGCAGAAAATGACTACAAAATCTCAGAAGCTTTTGTGTCGAGATTTTTCATGGTCGAAAAAAAGCTGATATCGTTTTTATCAGGAGACAGAAGTCATGATCTCTGTTGTGAAATTTTTGTTTCTAACAGTTTGGTTTCTAATCCTTTTGAAATGTTCTGTTGAGCCAGTAGCCCAAGAAAGTATTGTCACTAGTCTTAATAAAATTGAAAAAGAAAAAAAGCAGCTTATTTCCCTAAAGCAAGATTCTTTTTTCTATAATGAAAAAACTCCCCCTAATTTTAAAGTAGCCATATTTGGAGACTCTGGCGTTGGTAAAGGTTTTGAGTCAGTTCTTGAGCTTGTGAAAAAAGAACAGGCTCATATGGTTATTCATTTAGGAGATTTTTCTTATTACTTAGATCATCATTATGGAGCTCAAATTTGGGATAAGAAAGTGAATGAGATATTAGGAGAAAAATACCCTTACTTTCTTGTGGCTGGTAACCATGAAGCACCTGGGTGGAATTCTTATGTGGAGCTTTTTTATAAAAGATTAGAACATCTGCCACAAGGTACATGTAAAGTTGCTCAAGGGGTAAAAGATTTAGGAGTAAAATCCTACTGTAATTATAAAGGAGTTTTTATGCTTCTTTCTGGAGTAGGAAGTGTGGGGATCGGTCATGAGTCTTTTATTAGATCTGCTTTAGAGAGAAATAACAGTTCAGATTGGAAAATCTGCGCTTGGCATAAGAATCAAAACAGTCTTCAGCTGGGACACAAGCCAAGTGAAGTGGGTTGGGCACCTTACAAGCTTTGTCAGACGCATGGAGCAGTTGTTGCTACTGGGCACGAGCATTCTTATGGTAGAACAAAAACTTTGACAGAGGTGAGTAATATTTTAAAAGATCATGGTGCAATTGGTGCAAATGATGAAGTGACTTTGGCACCAGGAGAAAATTTTGTCTCTGTGATTGGAACAGGAGGGAAATCTTTTCGTCCTTATAACTGCCTGAAGGGGGCTCTTGATCCTTGGTGGGCCTCTATTTACACGACAAATTATGTGGTGAAAAATGGAGAAGCTCTTAAACCTCTTTCGTGTGTTGATAATTTGGATGAGTTAAAAGAGAATGATCAAAACACAATTGATTTTGGAGTCCTCTTTTTAGAATTAAACTTTGAGGGTCAAGAGAAAAAAGCAAGAGGCCGTTTTGTGACCACAAAAGGTAGGGTTTTGGATGAGTTTATGGTGAAAAAAGAAAACTAGGGCACTCAAAATACAATTTTTTAAGCTATTGGAAGAGACGTTTCACTGTCAGTCCTTGAACAATCACAGAAAAAATAACCACGATGAAAGTCATTGAAATAATAACTTCTCGGTATTCATCCTCAGGGAGGGAGAGAGCAAGAGCGATTGAAATTCCTCCTCTTAACCCACCCCAAGTGAGAATCGGAATAACTTTTTTTGGAAAGCTTCTTTTCATTCGTAGCAGGTTAATAATTCCAGCAACACCTATAAAGCGAGCTATAAGAACCACAGGGACAGCAAGAATACCTGCAAGAAAGTAAGTAAACTTAAAAGACAACACAAGGACTTTGAGTCCTAAAAGCACAAAAAGAATAGAGTTCATAATTTCGTCAACCAGGTGCCAAAAAATATCGATATGTTCAGAACTCTTGTCAGACATAGCAAGTTGGCGTCCTCTATTACCAATAAGAAGTCCAGCACACACAGCAACAATAGGTTCACTCACATGAAGGTGATGGCTGAGAGATCCTCCTGCAAAAACAACAGCGATAGTGATTAAAATTTCTGTGATGTAGTCATCAACAAGTTTGAGGGTCAAGTAAGCAAGATAACCAAGAAGAAGTCCAAGTAAAGCCCCACCAACACTTTCTCTGACAAAAAGCCACAAGATAGCATTCCACTCAAAACTTCCTCCTCTGTAGAGAACTCCAAAGATAACACTAAACATAACAATGGCAATTCCATCGTTAAAAAGTGACTCTCCAGCAATCTTTGCTTGTAAAGAAGGGGAGGCTCCAAGGGACTTTAAAATAGACATGACAGCAATAGGGTCTGTTGGAGAGATGATACTTCCAAAGAGAAGGCAATAAAGAAAAGGAATAGGAATTCCAATGAGTTTGAGCAGAAACTGCAAAGTAAAAGCAATACAAAAGGCGGAAAAAACAACTCCAACAGTAGCAAGTAAGCCGATCACAATTTTGTTTTTATAAAGGTCTTCGAAGTTTACATGAAGTGCACCCGCAAAGAGAAGAATTCCAAGCATCCCTCTAGTCACAAGTTCATCAAATTTTATCATCTGAATGGTTTCTTTTACTCTGGTGAGAGAGTCAGAGAAAAAAGAAAGTTCTCCGATTAAGATCAAAGCAAAAGACACAATAATGCTGTTAATCATGAGACCAATAGTGGTTGGAAGCTTCCAATAGCGGGAGTTAATAACGCTAAATCCTGCAGTTATGACAAAGATTAGTGATAGAATAGTGAAAAAATCCATAAAGGTTAAGGCTCCTATTCTGTTTCTAAAAGAGAATTTTTTTAGAGGAGTAC
>Ga0172367_10003443_pt1 | contig 20512 bp, 13 predicted proteins | sample Lak10m_FD_114542 | JGI IMG/M metagenome (GOLD analysis project Ga0172367, IMG submission 114542) | Freshwater microbial communities from Kabuno Bay, South-Kivu, Congo - kab_022012_10m | ecosystem: Environmental > Aquatic > Freshwater > Lake | place: Democratic Republic of the Congo: South-Kivu...
GTGAGCGGCCACAATCGGGCCCCTACGCCTGACCAGTGACCGCCCGCACGCGCGGGGGTCTGTACGGATGTACCCGCTAAGGGAATGGCCTGGGCTAATTCGACTCAGTCATCCGGAATTGGAGGAAGTCCATATTTGGTCCGGCTTCGTATCCAATCTCGATCTCGGCCCGCTCTCGAAATCAGTGAAAACCGAACCATTTTCATCTGGTCGTCGACGGCGGCTAGTCGTTCGCTCCGCAGTCGATCCAGATAGCGGGCCCACGCTTGCTCGATCAAATACTGGGGCCAATTGTACTTTAGCCCAATTGTCTCCAGCATCAGCCGGGCCCCGAAGTGCTGGCATCGATGGTCCCATTTGCTCATATGTCCGAGCACCAGAAGCGAAATTGGTCGAGGTATTCTTCAGGGAATCCCCATTTTCGAGCCGCCTCGACGATGGGTTTTAGGTAATTGGGATCTGCTTGGCCCAGCCTCGATGGTCTCGGCTGCGCCGGGGTGTGAAATTCCATCAAGATTGGGCGATGGTCGGGATTACGACCCAGGCACCCGTAGCGATGCCAGTAGTGGGGGACGCCTAGCTGGACGTCTATTGCAGCCAAGGCCACGTCGGCGACCTCGTACACGACGCCGAATACGCTGAAGTCGCGTCGGGGCACAACCATGCCGATCCCATCTATGTTGACCATGAACCTTCGGCTAGGAATGTGAGCGGTAGTTACAAAGACCGGGTCGGGGACACGCTGAGCAGCTACTTGGGGGTTCATCGCGGCGTCAAAGACAAACCACAGTCGGTTGCCGAACTGGGGGCGAATCATCCCGGAGACGGCGTGGGTAGGCATGTTCTGGTCGAGCATCAAGTACCTCCTACCCATGTGGCGCAGAAACGCCTTCGTAAGGCCTGTACAGAGGCAGGGCATGGAGAAGACAGATTGATTCGTGCCGGAAGCCGAGCGCGATTCTTTATTGCGTAGACAGCTTCGCTGTAAGAAGCACCGCCAGAACGGCGGCCACCTTCAAATCCATCGCTCTGGTCGGCGTCGACCGCGGCCTCTGTGATCGAGCCCAGTTGTACTAACCCTTCCATGGGCTCTCTTGGTTCCGCCAACCGAGTAAGCTTCTCGATATGCTTTAACTTGGACTGCCTGATCCTCTCCTGAATGTCCTCTTTAATGGCTTCGGTACGAGGAGCAGTTCCGTATCCAGAACGACGCTTCTTGGTCCACGCCTTCCTCATGCGCTCTGCCGATGCCTTCTCATCCAGCGTAAATCCACCCTCACATCGACGGTCTCCGTGAACGCTGGCATCCCATTCCAAGAACCTGTTGATACCGTCGGCATTCTTCAGTTCTGGATGGTTACGAAAGTCCTTCATCTTAAACGGCACGTGGGCGTATTGAATCCAACCCCGAACGGCATCTTCCTCGCTGGGGACATGCTCACCCTTGACCCTCTTCGTGAGCCTCAGCTCCTTCACATTGATCCACGGATACGCGCCGAATTCAGCCACCAGCAAGCCTTTCAGCCCGAGACCGGTCAGGCGAGGATGGATCACGAGAACGTGGACATGGAGCATGCCGGCCAACGACACGGAGTATTCTCCCGTCCACTTCAGCCCGTGGCGAATCATGAAATTCCTGACCGCCCGTTTGAATCCAGAGAGATCTAGATCCGGTGCGTTAATCGTCACTGCACTCATCTGCTCCCGGATCGGCACTCCGTTTGACCCTGCGACGACTAACGACCAGGAGCGCGTACCTGCCCGTTTTCCGGCCCGTGCTTGGCACCTGAAGCAGCTTGTAGACTTGCACGACATCAGCCCCTTCCGCTGCCCGCCTGTGCTTGTAGGGCCTCTATTGGGCTTCCCACACTTTGCGAGGAGGGCGGCATGTTCGGACCTGAGCCCGACCAATTCCACGACGAGTGGAGTGCGGTCCTTCACGGCCGTCCGGCCCATTCTCTGAAAGATGTCTTCTGCGTGGGAAAGGTTGGGGCCAGTCACTGAGCTACGTCTCCGCCTAGAAGACGGCACGAGCAGGTTGTGGCTGCGCGGCCGCCTCTAGGTTGCTGCCCACCCGACAGGGCGGCAGCGGAGTTCATTCAATCTGGTTCTAGTGGCTACAACCCACCTGCCGCTATTTATGGGGCGACGGTGGTGAGCCTGCCCTACCAAGCATCTATCCCGCGATTCTTCGAGTTCAAGGGCTTATTTGAAGTCAACTTAAATTAAATCTCGAGAGAGGACTGCAACATGTACTTGCGAGTAGGGCTTCACTTTCGTGGGACCCGGCCTACATAGAATAGAAGTCAACGTTTATTAGGAGACCACGATGCCCCCGAAAATGGCTGAGAAACCCAAACGTGGTCGCGGTCGACCGCGGGTCCACAAGGAAGACTCGACCAAGATCGTGTCCTTCCGGGTTCCTCTGGAGGTAGCCGCGGTGATCGGGAACGCCATAGCCACGATCAAGGTGGCTGGTCAGCAGACCCACAGCCCAAGCCCAGTCATCATCCTGGACGCATTGAAGGCTCGCCTGAAGCAGTTGAACAATCGTTTGCCGGACCAGGCTAGCCGGGCAGTGGCTCGCATCGACAAGGCCATGCAGCACTACGAGTATCTCGAGGATCGCTGACACGATAACGGCGATCCGCTACCAAGTCGGCAAATCCCTCGTTGATCGAGGCGACGTACTATCCCGACACGTATCATTCCTTCGATTACGGCTGCAAAACCACGTGGGTCACTGGCACGGGCGGCGGCAAGACGACGTCTCGCCGCATCGAAGGCAACCCAGTGGTCGCCCGTGATGCTGAGGCGCAAACCAAGGCGTTCTTTGCTCGGCTTCTGCGCTAGAGAAGTGAAATGTAGCCGCACCTTTGTGCCGCATCACGCGTAACGATCGGACTCAGGACAAGAGAGGGGATTAGTACTGAGTCACAGCGCTTGATTGGAAATGTAACGGCCAGATAGACCGTTTCAAGTACGACAGCATTTTACCGAATGCCGTGCGTAAGGTGGCAGCAATGGGATCCGTGTCGAACTGCCCGCGTGGATCTGGTACGCTCGACGTCGATCTGGGGGTGTGATGGACTTCTTGGCCTTAGATTTCGAGACTGCGAACGCTGACTTTACGAGTGTTTGCCAGGTAGGTGCCGTTCTCTTCAGGGACGGCCAACCCGTCGATACATTCATCTCGCTGATCGACCCAGACGATTACTTCGATGCCATGAACATCTCCATCCATGGCATCGATGAAGAAGCAGTGCGTGGCGCACCAAAGTTCGGTGAGGTGTACGCGAAGCTAGAGCTACTGATGGCCAATCGAGTGGTTGTCAGTCATACGTCGTTTGATCGGTCAGTCATGTCGCAGTGCGAGCTTCGGCACAATCTTACGCGACCTACCTGTAAATGGCTTGATAGTGCAATGGTCGTGCGTCGCACATGGCCTCGATATGCACGCCGGGGCTACGGCCTTGGCAATGTGGCGCAGGACCTAGGAATTAAGTTTCGTCATCATGACGCAGCTGAAGACGCTAAGGCGGCCGGTCGAATTCTCGTATGCGCGCTTAAAGAGTCGGGCATAGACCTCGAGCAATGGCTTGAGCGGATCAAGCAGCCTATCGACCCACAAGCTGCCGAGCCCACTGCCCGTGACGGCAATCCAGCTGGTCCTCTGTATGGGGAAGTCGTTGCCTTTACGGGCGCTTTGTCGATGAAGCGCAATGAGGCAGCGGCAATGGCGGCCACGGTCGGATGTCGTGTGGAGGAAGGTGTTACAAAGAAGACTACATTGTTGGTTGTCGGCGACCAAGATGCGGTGAAGCCCGCGCCGGGGCAGTCAAAGAGCAGCAAACATCTGAAGGCCGAGCAGCTTATAGCAAAGGGCCAGAATATTCGTATTCTTCGTGAATCAGACTTTTCTGCACTTTGCTCGATCGCACAGGCCGAACTCTAGCCAAAATTAGTAGCGGGGCGAAGGCGGCCGTCAACGGCCGGCCTCACATATACGGTCAGTGAATTTACGGGCGCTTGGATTTCGGTACGATGCATTCGGTTGAGGGGGCAACATGGACTGGATACCGTGGGTAGTCACTGGGATCGCATTGGCTGCCGTGGTTTTGGTAGCGTTCGCGAAGCGGGGCCCAAGTGGTGATGGCGACATCACCGCTATCAGTGCGGCGCTCAAAGCGGACTTTGAGCGCATCGAACGTCTTATCCAAGACAACGACCGCCGCAGTTTCGACAGCGCAGAAGAGCGCGGACGCGCCTTGCGCACTGAGGTGGCTGAAAATCTGACGCGGGCGACTGCTGCGTTGACGAGAAATTTGAATGATGGCCGCGACGCCCAAAAAGCTCAGCTCGATACATTCTCTCAGCTGCTAGCCACAACCACTAAAGCAGCGAACGACGAGTTCCGTGCCAGCATTACCCACGCTTCCGCCGCGCAAAAGGATCAGCTGGAAGCCTTCTCGAAGGTACTCGGTGATGGCGTCAGGTCTCTCGATGAGCGCCTCGAAGCCGTAAGAACTTCAGTCGATCAAAGGGCAGAAAATCTGGCCAAGGCTCTGACCGAAAAAGTGGATAAGACACATGACCTCTCCGTGCAGCAGGCGAAGGCTCTGCGCGAAGAGATCCAGGGCTCGTTGAAGTTGCTGAGCGATGATCTGCGCAAGAACGCTGACGCAGCGGCACAGAGCCAGAAAGACGGCTTGGAGCAAGTGGCAGTAAACTTGAAGGCGGTGGGTGAGGCCATCACCGAACAGCTGCGAGTATCTGGCAAAAGTACTGAAGATAAGCTCGGCGAACTGCTCGCCAACGCGGCTTCGAGTGCTCAGCAGCTACGTGAAGAAGTCATGAAGGCGCTCAAGCAGGTGGGAGACGATCTGCGCGAGAATGCAAAGCTTGTCGCCGAAGCGCAGCAAAGAGGCCTAGACACTATGGCCCTTAGACTGAAAGAGATCGGTGATGCTTCGCAAACCAGTCAGGACAACCTCCGGCAAAGTGTCGCCGAAGGATTGACGACGATGCGGCAAGAGAATGAAGCAAAGCTCGAACTGATGCGGCAAACCGTAGACGAAAAACTGCAGGGCACGCTTGAGAAGCGATTGGGCGAGTCGTTTGCGCTTGTGACCCAACAACTCAAGCAGGTGCATGAGGGCCTGGGCGACATGCAGAAGCTCGCCACTGGCGTGGGCGAACTGAAGCGCGTTCTTACGAACGTTAAAAGCCGTGGCACTTGGGGAGAGACGCAATTGGCGTCGATTTTGGAGGACATGCTTTCACCCGATCAGTACTTGCGTAATGTCAAGGTTCGAGAGGATGCGAGCGAGATTGTCGAATTTTGCATCAAGATTCCGCTACTTGACGAGAATCAAGACCACGTACTGTTGCCAATCGATGCAAAGTTTCCGATCGAAGACTTTGAGCGGCTAGTGGAAGCGGCGGACAACGGCGATGTTGCAGGTGCCGAAGCCGCGGCCAGCCGACTCGAGACGCGCTTCAAGTCTTCGGCGAAAGACATTCACAGCAAGTACATCGCACCACCCCGCACGACCGAATATGCCGTGATGTATGTGCCGTCCGAAAGTCTGTACGCAGAGATGGTCAAGCGGCCTGGGCTTGTTTCCGAGATCACGCGTGAATTCAACGTCGTTGTCGCGGGGCCAACAAACTTGATGTCTATTCTGAACGCCGTCCATGCGGTGTCGCGGTCGGTCACGATCCAGCAGAAAGCCGGTCAAATCGCGGCTCTGCTTCTCCGGGTTCAGAGCGAGTTCGTAAAGTACGGTAAGGCGGTCGATGTGGCGAAGAAGCGGGCCGAAAGCACCGTCAAAGCCATGAGCAAGCTGAGTACGCGGCAGCGTGCAATGGGTCGGACCCTTCGAGGAGTCGAGACCATAGAAGGCACAACTACTACGCAGCCAATGCACCCCTTGGTCGAGGTGGAGATTGAAGATCTCACTGAGGAGGACGATGTCGATGATACAGATGAAGCAGATGATCTAGAAACAGCAGGAACAGACAACGCTCATCGAGGATAGCGAGTACATGAAAGAATGCCGTAGGGGCGTCTGCAGTAGTCTTGGAGCGATGGTGAAGGCTGCTCGGCTAGTTGTGCGAGAAGTGGATTGAACGCCAGGCGCGAGCGCTGTCCCAAGGGACTGGAAATGGCGCCGCTATCCCGCATTCTTGCGCTTATGCCACCGCGCTGAAGTCAGAAGCTGCGTCTGAGGTTGTTGCTATGGCGCTAACCGATGCGATAGTGACAACGTGGAATTGCTATCAGGTTGGGGGCAACCGACGACGTGCCGTTCTATTTTCGAAAGTTCGTCAGCGCAGGTCCGTTCCGATTCAATTTCTCGAGCGGTGGCGTCGGTGTGTCGGTCGGCGTTCGCGGGCTTCGGGTTGGTACTGGCCCCCGGGGCCATTACATTCACGCTGGCCGAAATGGATTTTACTATAGAGCAACGCTCGGGCGGAGTGGATCACAAGCGCCGCGCCAATCGAATGTCGCAACTCAGCAGGTGCAGCCGCCTCTACTTCAGGATTCAAGCGGCGTCGTATTGACGCAAATCGATTCTGCGAACGTGTTGGCAATGCAGGATGAGGCGTTCAGCGAACTCTTGAGTGAAATAAATGAAAAGGCGGGTCGATCTCGCCTGTCTGTGGTGCTGGCAAGCATCTTTGGCATTGGAGGATGTTTAAGCTCCTTTGCGCTTGGCGCGCTGGGCTTGTGGCTTGTGGCGCTGGCGCTACCTGCTTGGCTGATCGGCAAGTGGCTGGACTCGTACAAGAGAAGGGCGGTTCTCTTCTATGAATTCGATGCAGATCATCAAGGAGCCTATACAAAACTAACTACGGCCTTTGACGAGCTATCTTCATGCGCCGGCAAATGGCACGTGCAAGCAAGCGGCGCCATACACGATATGACGACACGGAAGCGAAATGCTGGGGCAACCAGGCTCGTAAGCAAAGTTGCAACGAGTCTCGACTATCGCTTGCCTGAAGTAGTCACAAGCAACGTCACCCCGCCTGCGCTGAGAGTCGGTTTGCAGACTCTTTACTTTCTTCCTGACGTTGTGCTCGTGGGTGACGGCAAGGCCTTTGGGTCAGTAGCCTACGCCGACTTGCGAGTGCTGTGCCAAGCAAGCCGCTTCATTGAAGACGGTCGAGTTCCAAGCGATGCGCAGGTTGTGGACCACACGTGGAGGTACCCCAACAAGAGTGGCGGTCGGGACCGGCGCTTCAACAACAATAAGCAAATACCTGTTTGTCTGTATCACTCGTTGAGCTTGTCGAGTCCTGGCGGGCTAAATGAGCAGCTTGAATTCTCACGCGTGGGCCCGGCTGAAAGCTTCGCTCTGGCTCTGCACGAAATGCCGCCTTCAAAGACAGCCGGGCCGGCTCCGGCGGTGTCGGCGGTTCAGCCCGTGCAAGAGCCGCTGGCGCCAGTCGATATCACTTCCAAGCCGCGCCGACGGGCTCTAACGGTGGTTCTGACAGTTGTGGCTTTGGTGGGCGTCTACCTTGTTTGGGGGATGATGCCGCCTGCAAAGCAGGGCCAGGTGCCGCCACCTGGCCCGTTCGTTGCCGCGACGCAAACTCCGTCGGCTCCACCCGTTCCGCCGCCCGCGCCGGCGACTAGGGTGGAAACCAAAGCGCTCGACATTGCAGCTTCAGCACCGCGTCAGGCACCGGCCCTAACCCCAACTCCGTCACCAGCGCCTCCAGACGATCGGCCCCTGTCTTGGGCCGAGGTGCGAGAGGTCCAAGAAGTGCTGAAAGCGCTTGGATTTGATCCCGGTGACATCGACGGGATCCCTGGCCCCCAAACGGCAGGGGCCATTCGGCGGTTCGAAGCGTCCCGAGGCATGCCATCTCAAGGCAAACTCGACAGAGCCACGCTTCAAAAGCTGAGAGAGGCCAAGCCAGCTCGATGACCGTGGTGTGCGGCTGGAGGTGCCGCTTGCGATGAAACTAGAAAATCGCCATCAGTTTGCTGGCTTTTTGAAGTGACTTCGCTCCCAATGGCAGTTCTGAGTGTGGCGGGGTGGCGTACACAACCTTTGCCGGACTAGCTCTTGGTGGCAAACTCGACATAGGGACGACATGCCCAGGCGGGTGTGTTGGGGGCTGAGGGGAATGGCTCAAACGTCAATCTTTGAGCGACCACGATGGTCGCGTGATTTGCTGCGCTTCTTGCCGTTGAAGTCGCAGTTTGTCCTGTCTGGTAACGTGCGCGACCTGCAGCTGGTAGAGATCGAGGGGGCGGTCGCCGCGCAACCGCTGACGACGGTCCTGGCCACAGAACTCAGGCGGGCGGGATACGGCGGGGTCGTGCTTTATGATCCCGTTGGCGGCTTTCGAATGGTCGAAGGCTTGGGTGTGCCGGCTGCCGACAATCGAGTGCTCGAAAAGCTCGGGTTGCCGGCTGGATCTGGTGGATCTGTGCCTGCTGGTTTGGAGTTGTTCGCAGATACCCTTGAACACTTGGTATCCCTCCCTGCGGCCGAGCCGCCCATCACTGTGATCGCCGATTTTGCATCGCGCTACGCGGCACGTGCCGAGGTGCTGTCACCTGCGGAGCACCAGGCATTTACGAAAGCTCTTGTGCTGTCACATCGCGCTCGTCCACGCCCCTTCGGCAACCCTCCGCGGCCCTTCCTGAACTCAGTGATTTGGATCGTCGATAAGGAAGGCGACTTGCCTGACTGGTTGCTGATCGACAATCCAAGAATTCGCCACGTTCCGGTTGCCAAGCCGGATCATCGCTTTCGTCGGTTGCTTGCCACCGAGTTGCTCAAGACGCTTCGCGGCGGTAGCAATGCGACGCTTGAGGCGGTTACCCGGGCAACGAATGACTTTGTCGAACTGACAGAAGGCCTGCTGCTCGTCGATCTAACCGCAATCGCCCAGCTAGGTCGCACCGAAGACCTCGATGTCGGGCACATAGGTGACGCTGTTCGCCGCTACAAGGTTGGCGTAACTGAGGATCCTTGGGCAAACATTGACCGAGAGAAGATAAGGAACGGCCACGAATTCGTTCGGAAGCGAGTTAAAGGCCAGGACCACGCAGTTACGCACATGCTCGACATCGTCAAGCGGGCGGTGACGGGAGTGGGTGGGGTCAAGCGTGGCAACCGTCCTCGTGGTGTTGCATTCCTCGCTGGACCAACTGGCGTCGGCAAGACCGAGTTGGCGAAGACGATGACCAGCCTGCTGTTCGGTGACGACAGCGCTTATATTCGATTCGACATGTCCGAGTTCTCCGCTGAGCACTCGGATCAGCGGTTGATCGGCGCCCCGCCTGGCTATGTCGGATACGACGTTGGCGGGGAGCTTACGAACGCAATAAGAGAGAAGCCCTTTTCAGTCGTGCTGTTTGATGAAATCGAAAAGGCTCACCCACGGATTCTCGACAAGTTTCTACAGGTTCTCGACGACGGCGTTCTGACCTCCGGCCGAGGCGATCGGGTCTACTTCTCAGAAGCCTTTATCGTATTTACTTCGAACCTGGGCATCTACCGAACTGCACCCGATGGCACTCGCGTCCAAAACGTCAGTGCCCAGGATTCGATTGCTGATGTGCAAGCCCGAGTCCGGGCGGAAATCGATCAACACTTCAAGCTCGTCCTGAATCGTCCAGAAATCCTAAACCGAATCGGCGAGAACATTCTCGTCTTTGATTTCATTCGCCCATCTATCGCCGATGAGATTTTCAGAGGCATGGTGAGCGACGTGCTGAGTGGCGTCGCGTCTACGCAACACTTGTCGATCTCGCTCAGCGACATGGCGCACGCGGCATTGGCAGAGCTCTGTCTCTCGGATCTATCGAACGGTGGTCGCGGCATCCGCAACAAGGTTGAGACCCATTTGGTCAATCCCCTTGCGAGAGCGCTGTTCGACACAAGTTCAGCGCCAGGAAGCGCGACTGTGATTACGAGAGTCGAAGTCCAACCCGGCGGCGTGACAAAGCTCCAAATCGATGCTTCAGCGAATACCGATCGCCGGCAACCGGCATGACGTCTAGTCCGATATCACTATCGCGTATCCACTTTCCTGTTCGCACACTGGGACCAGGACAGCGCATTGGCATCTGGTTCCAAGGCTGCTCGATAAGGTGCGTTGGATGCATATCAATGGATACTTGGGCATCGAAGTCGCCAGATCACACAGTCGAAGAAGTGGTGTCCTCGGTTGCCTCGTGGCTCTCCCAAGCAGACGGCATCACCATTTCCGGAGGCGAACCATTCGATCAAGCCGACGCCCTTCATGAACTGCTGCGGCAAGTGCGTCGACCTGGCCAAGACATCTTGGTCTATTCGGGCTACGCCTTGGAGAAGCTTGATCTATCTAGGTTTGATGGCCTGATCGATGCGATAATCGCTGACCCCTTTAGTCTGGCCCATCCGCAAACGCTCGCCCTAAGGGGGAGCGACAATCAAAGACTTGTGTGCCTAACGCCGCTAGGCAGGGCGAGCCTTGGCGACCAAGAGCGGCGACTGAGCGCTGACGAGCGTCACCTCGATCTAATGTTTGGAGAGAACGAAGTCTTCATGGTCGGGATACCCGCACGCGGCGACCTGTCAAAGCTGAGTGAACTCTTACGAGCTCAAGGGCACCAGGTAAACACAACTCAAGACGAGCGGGTTTTCGATGAACGAGACTGAGCCAGTTCTCATTCGGCGGTGTCCCAAGTGCAATACGGAGCGGCCCGCGGGGGAGTTGACTTGCCTCTACGTTGACGACAGTGGCTCTTGTCATTGGGATCTTTCGAGTGAGCCGCTAGCTCCCAGTGGAGCGTCGGTGCCGCCGACGCCCGTACAGCCTCATTCCGTCCAAAGTCGGAGTTGTATCAATGGGCACCCAATGGAGGCCGGTGACCAGCTTTGCCTCGTTTGTGGGGCCGATGCAGTTCATCAATCTGCTGACGCGGCCGTGAACGATGACGCGCCGGTTCAGCCGAGCGAGGTGCGCCATGGCGAGCAAGGGCTTGCTATCGAAACCATCATCGACGGCTGGCGACTAGTTCGGCGGATCGACCAAGAAGTCGAGGGAGCACCATTTCAGACGTTTGTTGTGGAGAAGGACGGAGAAGCCCGGCAAGCCATGCTTGTGCTCTACAACCAAGGGGCCGAGCCGGATCCAGCTGTATTCGAAGCGCTTCGCTCAACGTCAGGACGGCACGTTCCAGCGCTTGTCGCTACTGGCAAGTATGAAGGTAGTACCTACGAAGTTTCTGAACTCATTTCTGGCGTGACGCTTAGTGCGGCCGGGTACATTGCAAATGGTCAACCTGAAGTGCTGCGCGCCATCGTCGCTGAACTGGCTGATGCTCTGGCGAATTTCTCCGAATGGGGCTTGCGTCACCGAGATTTGCATCCAGGCAACGTCCGGATTAGGTCGCGCGAGCCTCTTGACCTGGTCGTTACAGGGTTTGGGTCAGCGAGGTTATCTGATTTCGACCTTGAGTCGGTCGCGCCGCTTGAGTTGACCCGGTATTCGGCGCCGGAGGCGATTGTGGGCGCTGTCAGTGCAGCGTCCGACTGGTGGTCGCTTGGCATGTTGGTGTTGGAGCAGGTCACCGCGGGTCGCTGTTTCGAAGGTGTCAACGACCAGGCATTCCGACTGCATGTCGTTACACGTGGTGTGTCCTTGCCCGCCGACCTTGCTTCGGACGTGCGGGGCTTGCTGAGGGGCCTGCTTGCTCGTGATCCAATATCAAGGTGGTCCGCCCCTCAGGTGCGAGCCTGGCTGAAGGGCGAGACCGTCGAGGCGCCAGACGAACAGTCCACGGAAGGGGAGACTGCAGGCGAACAGTCGATCGCTCTAGGAGGTCGTTCGTATTCGAGGGCTTCGTCGTTTGCCCTTGCTGCCGCCGATCCCACCAATTGGGAGGAGGCGCGGGATCTTGTGCTTCGCGGCGCGGTCGTGACTTGGCTCGAGCAGGCTAACGAGAACTCACAAGTCCTTTCCGAAGTAAGGCGCCTGTCTTCTGACGCCAATCTGACCGAAGACTTTAGGCATGCCCTGGCGCTAATGGCCATGAACCCGTCACTTCCACTGACGATGAAGGGCGAAATAGTAACGCCGAGCTGGCTGATGGGACGGCCACAAGAAGGCTATGCGATCATTAGTGGCGAGGTAGTTCGACACCTCGAACGTCTTAACCGCGAAGACTGGCTCGTTAGGTTAGGCACGCGTGCAAGTGCCGTTCGAGAGCGGGCGCTATTGCTTGAAATCACGCTTGAGGAAGAGCGACTGCGAGTCGCCCTGCTTGCAAGCTCGCGAGCCAGTTTGCAGGCAGAGCGGGATGCGTTGCGTCGGGTTTTCCCAGAGAGCGATCATGCTGGTCTGGCATCAATTCTAGATCGCACTCAGCTGACTGACGAAGACCTGATAATATTGGTTAGTGCGGCTCATGATCAGTATGTACCCGTTCAGTCGTTGATTTCAGCGGCTCAAGAACTCGCTTCGGAAGTTGGAATGTCTCTAGACACGGCAGAGCTAGCAGGGCTGCTGTGTCGACCTCGTCGCGAGCTGTTTGAACTGGTCGATCAGAGGATTGCCAATTTCGCTCGCTGTCAGATCGCTCGAATCGACGATTGGGCAGACGCATTTCGCGTCGAAAGGCGCATGCCCTTGCCAAGGGCAGTCATTCTGCTCGGGGTTCAGAAAGAGCATTGGAAGGAACCGCCCAAGCAACAATATGTGAAGACGCTGTTGGATCACTTTGAGAAACGCGTATCCGGCACTGTATCGCGCGGCCCACTTGTACGTTTCTTAATTGGGAAAACGACGCCACGGGTCGACCTATTCGAACTTGGCACGGGGCTACGCACGGCTGAGGCCCTGCTAAATCACGTCCTTGAGCGCAATGAGGCGCCGATACCACTCGACCCGAGTGCATATAGTTCAAACGAGCAACTTGAGACCCGCCTCCGCCGCTTGGTGAGTCACGCGACCACGTTTCGGCGGGACACTGGATTAGATGGCAGGACGCTAGGTTTCCCGTTTTTGCTTTTTGGGGAAGCCGGTGCACCGGCTGTTTCAAGGCCAAAGCTGGCACCGGTTCTACTGTGGCCCGTTAGTCTGAATCTAGAGACCGGCGCGGGGATTCGGCAGGCGACATTGGCTTTCGACGGAGATCGCGAAGAAGTTCGACTTAATCCGGCTCTTGAGGGCTTGTTGGGGCCGGAGAAGGTCGCCAGATGGCGCTCGGCAAGAGACGAATTGCTTGGGCGGGGGGCGATAAGGATTGGCGATGTAATCGACGCGTTTGGGGGTCTGGCTGCGCCGCGAGGACGAGCGTTAGGGCGACTGCCCGGCGCCGCAACATCGCCCACACGCGGAACTGCACTTGAACTGGTTCCCGCCGCGACGCTCTTCAACGCTGAATTTACGGGCCAGTCGGTGGCGGCGGACTTGCGGAATATGGGCCGCCGAAGGGTCGCTGATACAGCCCTCGATGCGCTTATTCGCGTGTCTGATGTCGCGCCTGGCACAATTCCCACCGACCTTGCCTTGCAAGGCGAGAGCTTTGCAGTGGTGCCAAGTGATCCCTCGCAAGAGTTAGCGCTGCAGGCTTCTCGTTCAACGCCGGGCCTGGTGGTGGAAGGCCCGCCGGGAACAGGCAAGAGCCAGACAATTGTGAATGTCGTGAGCGATGCGATCGGGCGGGGAGAGGCTGTTCTTGTCGTTTGTCAAAAGCAGGCTGCGCTGCAGGTGGTTAAGAAGCGATTGGACGCGGAGGGTTTGTCCGAGCGTTTGTTCATGGTCGTTGATGTTGCCAAAGACCGCGACGCAGTAATTCGAGCATTGCGCGAGCAGATTACACAAGTAAGAGCCAATGGAGGTGCGTCGGGGTTGGGTAGACAGAGACAGGAAGTGGTGAATCGAATTGCCGACCTGGAGAAAGAGCTAGATCAACATCATGGCGCGCTCCACGATGTTGATGACCTAAGTGGGCACACTTATCGTGCCTTGCTCGGGCTACTGGTGCAGACCAAGGCGGAAGGGCCGGTCTTGGACGTGCCGTCACTCCGCTCGTTGGTGGGAACCCTCGATCGCCAGTCTTTTTCTTCGATATCCGAAGCTTGTGCTCCTCTTACTAACTTGTGGTTGGCGGCATCATTCGAAGACAGCCCCTTGCACGCTCTTAACGCCTTCCCAGCCGACGAAGGCTTAGCCTCAGAGATCTTAGTTCGGCTGCAAGGCTACTTGAGTACTGAGCAAGGGCGAGGAGAGGCACTTCACGTTCACGCGGATTCTTTCGACACCGACGCCCCGGTGCCTCTGATGTCGTGGCTTAGCGCCCATCGGGCGATGTTCCTTGAGATGTCGGATGCAGATCGGCAACGGCTGGCCAGTTGGTTGCCGCTCTTCCAGGAAAGCACTGTCGTCGAATCAGAGGGCGTAACGGCGATTTCCTCCCTGAGTGGGAGCCTCAAATCATTGGAAGAGTTGAATTCTGGTACCCACGCCGACGACTTGTTTCCGACAATTGCTAGCCTTTCGGACGTTGCACTCCAGGGCCATTTGACTGACGCCGAGGCGGCAGCAACGTCGCCCCGCTGGTTTGACCTATTGAACCCATACCGCTGGGCCAAACTGCGGCGCACTCGACACTTTTTGAGCTTGCTGGGGCAACCCTATTCCCCTTCTCAAGCCACAAGGCTGCGAGACGCACTGATACTTGAGAAGTCGCTTCGGCCTGGTCGGAGGAAGGTTGAACAGACGTTCGAGTTGCTTGGTATCGAGCGTCCAAAGATGGCCATGACCACTGATGAGCTAAAGCGCAATGTCCGCCTAGCACTCCGAAATCTCGAAGTCGCACGCACTGCCGCAAACGCCGTGCATGATTGCCCACGCCCTCAAGACGCAAGGCAAATGGCGCTGAAGGGAACGATGGAGGCCTTTGCCGCGCTAGCAAGGGCTTTTGAGGGCGCCGAGGCCCGATACCTGGCGCGCCAAGCCAGTCTTCGTGCATTGGAAGCGCTGGCCAATTGGTTTCCTCGAGATTGGATGAGTGCGCAGGCGCGCGTCGTCGCATCAACCAAAACAGACCTTTTGCCCTTGAAGGCGTTGCTTGAGGCGCTTCCAGCGCTAGAGAATTTTCAGCGCTTCAGGCTCCGCGCAACCACACTACCGCCCAAAGCACTCGAAGTCTTTTCGGTGTTGCGTCGTGTCGCTGCGCAATTGCAGCAGTTGCCGACTGACCAATTGCACGAGACCGTGCGCCGGACCCTTCACTACGCCGCATACTTGTCATGGAAAGCAGGGATTGAAACAAGGCATCCGGCATTGCTGTTGGAGCGTTCCGAAATCGAGCGGAAGGTAGTAGCGCTGGGCGAGGCGGATGCAAAACTGAGAGAGGTCAACCGTCAGTTCCTACGTTCTGGCCTTGAACCTCAACGCTTGGCGACGATGACCGCATGGGAGGAGATCACTCGTTTGCGCGGCCCTCGCGCTAGACGACTACGCGAGATCATAGACCAGGGCGCTGACTTGGGATTGATGCACCTTCGTCCTATTTGGCTGATGAACCCAGACGTCGCCAGCCGAGTACTACCCCTCAAGGCGGCCATGTTTGACTTGGTTGTTTACGACGAGGCATCGCAGATGTTGGTCGAGCATGCCCTGCCGACGTTGTTTCGCGCTCGGCGTGTGCTCATTTCCGGTGATGAAAAGCAAATGCCCCCTTCATCGTTCTTCTCTAGTCGAATCGATGGGGATGAAGACGAAGATAGTGAGGCTGACGAGTTGGAAGATGGGATCACCGAGACAGAGCGTACTGCCCGCGCAGAGGCGTGGAATAGGCGCGAGGTCAAGGACTGTCCGGATTTGCTGCAACTTGGCCGCGGCGCTCTGCCGGCCTCTCTACTTCAAATTCACTATCGTTCCAGGTATCGCGAGCTCATCGGATTCTCGAATCTCGCGTACTATCAAGGCAGTCTTAGCGTACCCGTTCGCCACCCCGACGCAGAGGTTAGGCGTGCACAGCCAATTGAAGTGGTGCGGGTGAATGGAACATATGAATCACAGACGAACCAGGCCGAGGCGGCAGCGGTTGTGCAGCTGCTTGCACGTTTCTGGGAATCGGACGGAGCTACCACGCCTACAATTGGTGTCGTGACGTTCAATAGAAAGCAGGCAGACACAATTGAGGATGCGATCGATCAACTCGTTTCAAGCGATGCGGCCTTTGCGCAGGCGTATCGTAGGGAAGTCGACCGGATTCAGAATGGCGAAGATATGGGTTTCTTCGTCAAGAACGTCGAGAACGTGCAGGGCGACGAGCGCGACGTAATCATTTTCTCAACGACTTTTGGCCGGGATAAGCGGGGCACCTTTCGCAGAAACTTCGGCGTCCTGAGTCAGACAGGCGGTGAGCGCCGTTTGAACGTCGCCGTGACTAGAGCCCGAGACAAAGTCATCTTGGTGACCTCTATTCCCGTGGCAGATGTTTCAGACTGGCTAACGAGTGGGCGCCAGGCTCGTGGTCCCAGAGACTACTTGCAAGCTTATCTGCACTATGCAGAGCAAGTAGGGGCAGGCGCCTTAGAGGCTGCTCGGCTAGCGACTCGAAAGCTCTCGGCGCTATCTCCTGCGGCCTCCTCGGCAAGAGTGTTGGTTGAAGACGGCTTTACAAAGTCAGTTCAGGACTACGTTCGAAGCCTCGGATATGTCCCGATCTTGGCGACCGACAATGATGCGTTTGGCGTGGACTTTGCGATCGAGAATCCTCGCACTGGCCTCTTCGGAATTGGCATCGAATGTGACGCGCCGCGCCACCCATTGCTGCGCCGGGCCAGAGCGAGAGAAATCTGGCGGCCCAGCGTACTTAAGTCTGCAATAGGTCAAGTACACAGGGTCTCGTCACATGGTTGGTTTCATCGATCGGGCGACGAACGAACTCGATTGGCAACGGCCATCCAGGCGGCTCTTGGCTAAGAGGTGAGGCATGAGCGGTCCAAAAGTCGTCAGAGTGATCACTCGCGAGGAGCTCGAGGCTATTTGCGAGAGCTTGTTGGCGCGCCTTGATGCTGCGATCGGACAAGTATCGGCGGCCCTTCGGCGGAATGGTCTCGACGAGATACAAGTTGAAAAGGCCCTGGCTGAGCGTCGAGATAAGCTGGCTCGGCTCCTAGACCAAGGCAACTTCACCCAACTGCTACGACAAGTGCCCGATGCTATCGAGTTTTGCCGTCTTGAAGCGGTGAGGCTGGAAGCAAAGGCTGTTGCGGCCCGCGAGGCCGCTCGATCGCACCGCCGCCGCCTCGCTGATACAGCGCGCAGTCTCGTTGCCGCAGGCGAAGCTACCGGTGGTGCCTCTTCTGAGGCGCTTCGCAAGGTCGCTGCAGGGTGCCTTACTGCTGGCGAGGCAGAACTGGCCCGGTATGAAGGTATCGTTGAACAAGCGCTTAGAAGTTTCGTATCTGGGGCAGGCCCGCGCGCGGCTGAGAGTGATGAGGCGGCGAAGCTCGCAAAACGCTTGGGTACGGGTGAGCGCGGGATTTCATTTCATGAATGGCTCGCGAACAGCGGTACGCAAACTGATGAACGAGATGCCCGCTTGGACAAGGTTCTCGCTGAAGTGGAAGCCCTTGGAGACGAAACGATTGTCGCCGAGTTCAATCAAAGGGCAGCAAGGATTGCGGAAGAGCCACTGCTGGGGCATCGGCGCATGCTTACCGACAGCTTGATTCTAGATGCGAGCAATGCGTCTAAGCGATTGCGTGCTGTCGAGACAGTCAGGTCGCAGCTTCGCGAGACTCACGCCGCTCTTCTCACCTACAAGAGCGATGAAGCAAAGCGGCAGGCTGCCATCCTGGCTCAGGCGCTTTCGTCCCATGACACCATACTTGATGAGCAGCTATTGGCAGGGGCGAGGTCTGCACTTGATCAAGCCCAAGCTGAGCTGGCTGCGGCAGCTCGCAGGAAAGCCATTCTGAATGGCCTTTCAGCGCTTGGTTACGAAGTGCGGGAAGGCATGGCGACGGCTTGGACGCAGAACGGCCGGCTAGTCGTGAGGAAGCCTAACGCTACTGACTATGGCGTAGAGCTCGCGGCACCAGGGGACGCATCTAGGCTGCAGGTGCGACTGGTTGGCTCAGACAAGCCGACAGAAGCACGCAGCAAGGCACGGGATCGAGATCATGAAACTGCCTGGTGTAGCGAATTTACCAAGTTACGCGAGCTCGTGGGTGCCGAAGGAGGGGATGTCGTGATTGAGCGCGCAATCGGGGTCGGGCTCGAGCCGGTGCGCAGCGTGCCATTCAGTGATCTGGCCCCCAGCGCATCCGACGACGCGCACAAACCCCTGGAAAGGAGACTCTGAGCTGCGTCTGGAGCGTACTTTAGGAGCCAACCTGTTCGGCCCAGCTTGCGAGCGAGCGTCTTAGACAGCTTCGACTACTACTCGGAGGAATGATGTCGTGAAAGCTATTGCTAATCGCTTGGTGGCGTCGACCGACACCTTCAAAGAATTGACGGTTCTCTACTTCCTAGTCGTAGTCATCGCGGCCGTGGCTTTTGGCTACTTCGAGGGCAAACCCTTCTCGGACTCGCTCTGGTGGTCATTCGTGACAGCGATGACAGTCGGCTATGGCGATATAGTGCCCGTCACCGCCGGCGGCCGAATCGTAGGCGGTCTGTTGATGCATGTCGTGCCGCTCTTCGTGATCCCTCTCATCATTGTTCGGTTGGTTAGAACGCTTGTTCGCGATGAACATGAGTTCACGCACTTCGAGCAGGAGCAGATCAAAGCGGACTTGGCAGAAATCAAGGTGGCGCTCGGAATCAAGTCGAAGTAGATGCACAGCGCTCTGATCGGTACCCAGCCAACTCGTTGCAAAAGTGTTGTCACCGAATGTGTCGCTCAACGAAGCCACATGTGCCGATCGTAGGCGGTGCGCCTTGGTGACGTCGCGATCTCTTATGCTGACATTCGCGCTACTGCTTCTGTGCCCATTTGGCGGTGCCGCTTCTCAAACCGCAATCGACGGTGACACGATTGCGCTACTCGGGGTCCGCTACCGTCTCTGGGGTATCGACGCCGCAGAATCAAAGCAAAGGTGTTCTGATGGTTGGCCGGCGGGCTTGGAAGCGTCGGCGCATCTACGCTCATTGATGGTCGGCCGTAGCATCTCATGCGAGCCGAAGACCAAGGACCGGTATGGTCGCACCGTCGCCGTATGCCGGGCGGATGGGCAGGATCTGGGTGCTGCGATGGTGCGGGCGGGCATGGCCTGGGCGTTTACACGGTATAGCCGCGACTATGTTGGGCTCGAAGAGCAGGCGAAGATGCAGGGCTTAGGTGTTCACGCGCGCGATTGCGCGGCGGCTTGGGAGTGGCGCGCCCGGAACCGCGGCGATCAATAGATTGGCGCGTAGTCGAAAGTTTGACCTAACGTGCTAGAGGACAGGTGCTAAGTGAGATCGCCCCGATGAAGATTGGCAAAGCCTTTGTCCCATAGAGTTTGGCAGGTTAGATTTCCGCAACTGGGTTGGGGGGTAGGCGTCCACTCGCGGCGATGCCTACGATAAGCGCAGGTGGTAACAGCACTTCAAGTCACGCGCGGCATCATGCGGACGATGCGCGCTATGGAGCGGGAAGCCCAGCGGGCACACCGCATGCAGCTTGCTGAACAAAAGGCTTCAGCCAAGCAGGCTCTCCTGAGCGCATCAGCTGATGCGGCGGCCAAGTATGAGCGCTTTATCGAGTTTCTAGTCGATGCCCATCGGGTTTCGCTTCGGCGGCGGGATTGGGCGGCTATCGCCAATAGTCCCACACCGGCCAAGCCAGAACCTGGTTTCGATCTAGAGAAGTGCGCGCAAAGGAGTCTCGACGAACATGCGCCCGGCTGGTTCGCGAGAACATTTGGAGGGGCGAAACGAGAACGAGCAAGATTGCACGAGGCGATTGCCCGCGCGAAAGCCAACGACAAGAAAGCATATGATGAGGCATTGGAAAAATGGGAGCAGCGTCGGTCGGAGATCGAGCTGGCCCAGGCGGTTATCGCGGGCAAGGATGAAGCGACCAGAACGGCCATACAGACCTATGCCGACTTTGGCAGTGTTGCTGTTGAGGGGTTGCGATTTGTTTGCAACGAGAGGCGCGTAGTGGCGATCGCGGATGGCTTCGAGCGCGAAGAGTTGCCTTCCAGTACAGTGACCTTGCTGCAGTCCGGCAAAGCCTCCATCAAGGCGATTTCAGCAAAGCGGCAGAAAGAAATTCATCGAGACAACGTTTGCGCGTCTGCCCTTCGCATAGCAGTAGAAACCCTGAAGGCGTTGCCTATTGAAGCCGTAGAGGTTGTCGTGCTGTCGGACATTCTCGATGCAGGTTCCGGTCATATCGAACCGCGCCCCGTGCTGTACGGTCGCTTCACAGCCCAGGCACTTCTGACCGTCAACCTCGTCCAAGCAGATCCGACGCTGGCGGCAGAACGCCTTGGTGCTCAGTTCAATTTCTCCGCACGCGATGGGCTTCGGGCGATTGACGTCGAAC
>Ga0172367_10003444_pt1 | contig 20509 bp, 12 predicted proteins | sample Lak10m_FD_114542 | JGI IMG/M metagenome (GOLD analysis project Ga0172367, IMG submission 114542) | Freshwater microbial communities from Kabuno Bay, South-Kivu, Congo - kab_022012_10m | ecosystem: Environmental > Aquatic > Freshwater > Lake | place: Democratic Republic of the Congo: South-Kivu...
AGGCGAGCGGCCTGGTATTGCTCGACCCATCCGAACGAGATCCGGAGCTCACCAGCACCTTAGGCACGGGAAAGCTCATCGCGGACGCGCTGGCAGCGGGACACCGGCACATTTACCTGTTTCTTGGCGGCAGTGCGACGAACGACGGGGGATTGGGGATTGCTTCCGCCCTGGGCTATCGTTTCCTGGATGCTTCCGGGGGCGTTCTCGACCCCATCGGGGCCAATTTGGGCCGTATCCATCACATTCAGCGCGATACGGTATGGCCAGCAACAGAGCAGGTAGCGTTTACCTTGCTCTGCGATGTCACCAATCCGCTGTACGGCCCGCTGGGCGCAGCAGCGGTTTATAGCCGGCAAAAGGGGGCGTCGGATGCTCAGGTGCGTTCATTGGATGAAGGCCTGCGACACTATGCCGACCTACTGCTTCGGGAAACCGGCATTCAGGTGGCTGGGTTGCCTGGTGCTGGCGCAGCAGGAGGCATTGGGGCTACGATGGTTGCCCTGTTCGGAGGAAACCTGAAAAGTGGTTTTACTGCTTTGGCCGACCTGACCGGGCTTGAAGCTCGTATTCAGTCAGCCGATTGGGTTATCAGTGGGGAGGGAAGTCTCGACCACCAATCCCTGGATGGTAAGTTGGTGGCTGGACTGGCGACCCTGTGTCGCAAACATGCGAAGCCTTTAGTGTTGGTAGTAGGTAAAAACGAACTTTCAGAAAGCCAATATCGGGCAGCGGGCATTGAAGCCGTTTGGGCAATCACGGATTATGCGCCCACCCACGAAGCGGCGTGCTCGCATGCGTACCCATACATAGCCGAAATCGCAAGGTCATTGTTATAAAAATGATTAAAAATTGAGTTGGCCAAAAAAAAATTGGCTGTTTTTTTAGGGTAACCTTCAAAAATTTCGTCCCAAACGAAACATCATTTTTTAATCAACAGTAAAAATTGCATGAAGCGAACATTACCTCTCAAAATTTTACTTCTATTGGCGCTTTGTCATGTGAATGTACAATGGCTTAACGCCGGCACCCCGCTGGGCGAAAATGTAAGTCAGGTAATCTTTAAGGTGTCTGGCCAGGTGACCGACCAGGACGGCCAGCCGCTTATTGGGGCTACCTTGCTGGAAAAGGGAACGAACAACGGTACCTTCACCGATCTGGATGGCAACTTCAGTATGGAAGTGGCCGACGCTAAGGCGGTGCTGGTAGTTTCCTACACCGGGTATGAAACCAAGGAAGTACCGGTAAACGGGCAATCCACGCTCAGCATTACCCTCACGGATGGGGCCGTGTTGGATGAAGTGGTGGTAGTTGGTTATGGTATTCAGAAGAAAAGCCAGACAACCGGAGCTATCGCCTCTATTCCTGCAAAATTGATTGCAGAGTTGCCGATTACCAATGCCCGCCAGGCCCTGCAAGGCCGTGCGGCAGGGGTGGACGTGGTGCAGTCGGGTTCCAAGCCGGGCACTTCCCCCCAAATTCGCATCCGGGGTCGTCGTTCGTTCAACGCATCCAATGACCCGTTGTATGTCGTTGATGGGATTCCGCTGGCTGGTGGAATCGACGATATCAACCCACAGGACATCCAAAGTATGGAAGTTCTGAAAGATGCTTCCTCTACCGCTATTTATGGTGCCCGGGGCGCGAACGGGGTGGTGCTGGTAACCACCAACAGAGGGAAAGCAGGCAAAACCGTCATCAATGTCAACAGCTACGCCGGCCCCACCGACGTGCTGGGTAGCATCGAAGTCTTCAACGGCCCCGAATATGCTGAATACAAGCGTGAATCACGGCGTACTACGGGTGCATACCCAGCAGGGCCTGCAACGGATGCCGCAGATGCGCTCATCTTTGAAGCCATTGAATTAGACGGTATTAAAAGTGGTCGTAGTACGGATTATCAGAGTTACCTGCTTCGTCAGGGCTTCATGCAGTCGCACCAACTCTCTGTATCCGGCGGCAATGAAAAAACCCAGTTTTTTATGTCCGGCAACTTTTTTAATGATATTGGGGTCGTGAAAAACCAGGATTTTACCCGTAATTCATTCCGTATGAACCTAGATCACCGCATTTCGGATCGGATCCGCATCGGTGCTTCCTCCCTGGCCGTTTATTCCATCCGCAACGGGGAAAATTTCAACCCACTGGGTGGCGCTATGCAGGAAAACCCGCTAGGGAAACCCTACGATGCCGATGGCAACTTGATTTTCTTGCCTACTTCCGACGGCCTGCGCACGAACCCTATCGCCGAGATTCTCGAGGGTGCCAACGTGGATGAGACAAAGCGCTACCGCATTTTCAACAGCTTCTACGGCGAATGGAATATTGCGGAAGGCCTGACGTACCGGCTCAACTTTGGCCCCGACTTCAATATCCGTCGCTCCGGCCTCTTCCAGGGAAGCCAGACGAATGCGCGCCGGAATGGCCTCGCGCTGGGCTCCATCAGCAATGCGCAGTCTTTCAACTATACCTTGGAAAACATCCTGAACTACAACAAGGTGCTGGGTGGAAAGCACAGTATTGGTGCTACCGCGCTGCAGTCAATCCAGCAGGATAACTCGGAGTTTTCCAATATGACAGTGCTCGGCATTCCGGCACAGTCCCAGTCTTTTTACAATTTAGGGGCAGCTAGCCAGGTTTCTGCCGTTGGCTCCAACTTGGTAGAATGGACGCTGCTATCCTACATGGGGCGCGTGAACTACGCCTTCGATGATCGCTTCTTGCTTACGGCTACTATTCGGGCAGATGGATCCTCCCGCTTTGGCGCCAATACCAAATGGGGTTACTTCCCCTCCGTAGCGGTGGGCTGGAATATTGCAGAAGAAGCGTTTTTGAAAAAGAGTGAATGGCTCGATCAGCTGAAACTGCGCCTGAGCTACGGCTCCATTGGCAACCAGGCCATCGATCCATACCAAACGCAGTCGCTCCTCACCCGGAGCTCATACGCATGGAATACTACTGCTGCATTCGGATACCTTCCCAACTCCATCGGCAACCCAGATCTGCGCTGGGAATCTTCGACCACAGCAAACCTGGGTCTGGATTTCAGTGTGTTCCAAGGTCGTGTAAACGGTAGCCTCGAATATTACAATACTACAACCGCTGACCTGCTCGCTCCACAACCGCTGCCTACTTCTACTGGCTTTGGTGGCTTTATTACCAACATTGGCAAAACCAGAAACAAAGGGGTAGAACTTACCCTCCAGACGGTCAATGTGGATCGGGATAACTTCAGATGGTCAACCGACTGGTCGTTTATGCGTAACCGCGAAGCAATCCTCGAACTCGCCAATGGAAAAGTGGATGATATTGCCGCCGCGCGTTTCATCGGCCAGCCCCTGAGTGTGTTCTTCGACCTGGAAAAAATTGGTATCTGGCAGACTGCTGAGCTCGACGAAGCGACCAAATATGGCTACAAGCCCGGTGAAATCAAAATTAAGGACCAGAACAATGACGGTAAAATCGATGCCAACGACCGCATCATTCTGGGCACCGCCGTGCCGGATTGGGCAGGTGGGATCACCAACCGCATTGAATTCAAAGGGTTTGATTTTAGCTTCTTCGTATTTGCTCGAATGGGGCAAATGCTGCGCAGCCGATTCCATGATACGTTCAATGGACTGTACGGCCGCTACAACAACCTGAAAGTGGACTACTGGACGCCGAATAACCCGACCAACGATTTCCCGCGCCCGAATCAAAACCAGGAATCGCCCCGGAATGCCTCTTCCATGGCTTATTTCGATGGCTCTTTCGTGAAGGTGCGCAACATCAACCTGGGTTATACATTTAGCAAAAAAATGGCTTCCAGCCTTCGTATGGAAAGCCTTCGACTGTACACGAGCATACAGCAGCCCTTTATCTTTGCTTCTTACCGCACCAAGTATAAAGGTATAGACCCAGAAACGCAGATAGACGCCGAACAAGGCGTTGGCGCAGGCGAGGTAAACGGCAACGTTTCTCCTGCCGTGCGCAATATCACGTTCGGTGTAAGCGCAAGGTTCTAAATCAAGGTGTTAACGGAAAAATGTCAATAAAATGAAAAAACCATTTCGTTCATATATAAATCTTAGCCTTGCTGCCATCCTGGCTGCTGCGATGCTGCCCATATCCTGTAGCAAGGATGCCCTGGAGGAGACCGTAATCAGCAATGTCGGTACGGATTACCTGAATACAGCGGCTGGCTTCAACGACGGCGTGCGCGCAGCCTATGCAACGCTCCGTACCTGGTATGGAACTGAGCGAGGCAATAACCTTACCATCTTTGGTACGGATACCTATACCAACGGATCAGATGGTTCCTGGAAATTTGTAAATCAGTACACCGCACAGTTCGACCCGCGCACCGTGCAGATTCAAGAGGTTTGGGATAAGTTTTACAAAGGAATCAACATTTGCAATTCGGTTATCGAACGCGCTCCGAGTGTGGCGGGCCTGGATGCTACCACCCTCAAGCAACGGGTGGGAGAGGTTAAGTTTTTGCGTGCGCAATACTACTTTATCCTGACCCAGCTGTTTGGCGGAGTGGATTTGCGGCTATCCGAAACGAAGGAACCTACCAAAGCAGCCAAACGCGCCAGTGTTCAGGAAATGTACACCGCGATTGTTAAGGATTTGGAGGAAGCCATCCCCGATCTCGAAAACAAAGCACGCTCAGCCGATTATGGCCGCGTTACCCGCGCCGTGGCGGAGCACCTGCTGTCCCTGGTGTACCTTACCAAAGCCACCTCCGAGGCCAAAGCTACTGGAGATTATGCCAAAGCAGAGACCCTCGCCCGGAACGTAATCAATAACTATGGTATTAAGCTCCTCGATGATTTTGCATCGGTCCACTTGCAAGGCAACGAAATGAACGACGAAGTCATTTTTGCTACGCAATATACCCGTGACCCGCTGACCAACAGCACCGGTAACAATGCGCATGTATTCTTCCTCATGGAGTACGATGTACAACCTGGTATGCGTCGCGATGTGACAAACGGTCGGCCATTTAAGCGCTACAAGCCTACCACTTACTGCCTCGAAACAGTATTTAATCCAGCGAAAAGAGCCATCGATAGTCGCTACTACAAGACCTTTGTGGATGTGTATTACAGCAACCGACCAGGTACCTACTCTACGACGTTCGACAACTCCAAGGCATCCGTTACCTTCGCCTTGGGCGATACGGCCATCTACCTTCCCGGCGTAGATTGGAGCAAAGAAGAGCGCGCTACGAAAAAATTCCAGGTGCTTTCTACAGGATTGTACACGGAAAAGCTGTATCCAAGTATGCGCAAGCAAATGGACGGTGGACGGGTCGATCTTACGCAGTTTGAGGGAGGTCGGGACTATATCAACTACCGGTTGGCAGAAACGTACCTCAACCTGGCAGAGGCCTTACTGATGCAGGGCAAAACCCAGGAAGCGGCAGATATGCTCAACGTGATTCGTCGTCGCGCCGCTTGGCCAGGCAAACAGAAGGATATGGAAATTGCTGCAGCCTCTCTGAATATGGATTTCATTATGGAGGAACGCGAACGGGAACTTATCGGCGAACAAAAGCGCTGGTTCGACCTGAAGCGTTGGGGCGTGCTGGTTGATCGGGTTAAACTCTATAACCCACAAGCAGCAGGTAACATCAAATCACACCATGTGCTCCGACCCATTCCACAGGTTCAAATCGATCGGGTTGAGGGGGGTGCTACGGCGTTCCCTCAGAACCCAGGATATTAATGCCGGCTGGAACCTGATAGTTTTGCGGGTTCCATAGCAGCAAAACAGGATGCGGAAGTTGCTTTTAACGAACACGGTTAAAAGCAACTTCCCCTTGTCAACATACCCGGTAGGCCCCTTTGGCCATATAGTGCGATTAGTTGGAAAAACATCCACACTTTTCGCTAATTTTCCAACATCCAGTACATTTTAAAAATTCTAACCTGAATGAAGAAGATACTTATTCTCGTCCTTTTGAGCTGGGCAGGCCACCAAGGGTTCGCCCAGAAATCCAATTGGGTCAGTTTGTTTGATGGAAAGACCCTGCAAGGGTGGAATCAAAAAGGAGGAAAAGCCACCTATACGGTAGCAAATGGCGAAATCATCGGGTCAACGGTGGCAAACACCGAAAACTCCTTTCTGTGTTCGAACGAGGCGTATGGAGATTTTATCCTCGAGCTCGAACTTCTGGTAGACGACAAAATGAATTCGGGTATTCAGTTTAGAAGCCTTTCGAGTCCCGACTACCAAAATGGCCGCGTACATGGCTATCAAATGGAAATAGACCCTTCTGCCCGCGCCTGGTCGGGCGGCATTTATGATGAGGCGCGCCGCGACTGGCTTTATATTCCCAACATTAATCCCGCAGGAAAAAAAGCCTTTAAAAACGGTACCTGGAATAAATACCGCATCGAAGCCATCGGGTCGCTCATCCGTACCTGGGTGAATGGGGTGCCGGTGGCATGTCTGGTAGATGACATGACGGACCGGGGGTTCATTGCCTTGCAAGTACATGCTATTTATGGGGAAATGACAGAAGGAATGAAGATCCGCTGGAAGAATATAAAAATACAAACCCAGAACCTGAAAGCCAGCCCACCAGACCAGACGCCGGTGATCAACCTGCTTTTGAACAACCTGTCGGAGCAGGAAAAATTTCAGGGATACCGCTTGCTTTTCAATGGCACGGATTTTAGTGGCTGGAGAGGCGTGAACTCAGATAAGATGCCCGAGAAACGGTGGAATATACAGGACGGAGCGATTGTGGTCAGCGATTCAGACGGCTCTGAAACGGGCAATGATATCGTGACGACTAACCAATTTAGTGCGTTTGAACTGGTCTTTGACTTCAAGCTTACAGAGGGAGCTAATTCAGGGGTAAAGTATTTCGTAAACGAAGCGTTTGACTCGGGCGGCAAATCAGGTATCGGATTGGAATACCAGGTGCTCGATGATGAGCGACACCCGGATGCGAAAATGGGCGTAGTGGGCAACCGCACGCTGGCGAGTCTATACGACCTGATTCCCTCCGAGAAACTGGAACCGCGATTTCAGCGAAAAATCGGGACTTGGAACCAGGGACGGATAGTGGCTTATCCGAATAATACGATACAATATTGGCTAAATGGCTTCAAAGTGCTGGAATACCAGCGCAAATCAAACACGTTTAAAGCCTTGGTCGCGCGCAGTAAGTACGCCGTGTTTAATGGTTTTGGCATGAATGATGCCGGACCAATCCTCCTGCAGGATCACGGAGACCTGGTGAGCTATAAAAACATTAAAATCCGGGAACTGAAGTCCTCGCCGGCTCCCTGTGAATAACCATCAAAAAGTGTTGCTATATGTCCACTCGAAGAACTTTTATCAAAGAATCAGCACTCGCCGCCGGTGCCATGGCGTTCAGCGCCAAGAGCTATGGGCGCATTTTGGGGGCCAATGACCGGATACGTGTCGGTGTCGTCGGGTTCTCCGACCGCTTCAAGAACTCTCTTTTCCCTCCCTTTCTGGCGATGCAAAAAGAGCTGAATTTTGAAATGACCGCCCTTTCGGATATCTGGAACAGACGCCGGGATGAAGGGAAGGCTTTCCTCAAGGAAAAGCTCGGCCATGATGTCAAGGTGTTTATGAACAACGAGGCGCTCTATGATTCCCGGCAGGTAGATGCGGTATTCATAAGCACAGCCGACTTTCAGCATGCTGTTCATACCATTGAGGCAGTTCGGGCCGGATGTGATGCCTATACTGAAAAACCGCTGGCAGAGACAATGGCCGACGCACGCGACGTGTTGCGGGCGGTACAGGAATCCAAATCGATTGTGCAAGTTGGATCCCAGCGGCGGAGCGGTACCAATTACCACGCCGCAGCTGATTTTATCCAGTCCGGCAAATTCGGCCCCATTGTGATGGTCGAGCTGATGTGGAATGTCAACCAACCTGGTCGTTGGCGCAGGCCCGAGCTAGTCAAAGACCTGAAAGAGTCGGACGTCGATTGGAAACGCTACCTGATTAACCGGCCTTTTGAAGACTTTGACCCACGAAAATATATTGAATACCGTTTGTTCTGGCCCTACTCGTCGGGTATTCCCGGCCAGTGGATGAGCCACCAAATCGATACGGTGCACTGGTTCGCCCAATTACCACATCCGCGTAGCGCAGTGGCAAATGGAGGCATCTATCAATGGAAAGACGGTCGCAGAAGCGCCGATACGATGACGGTGGTGTTCGACTATGGCCCCCTGGATGATCCAAGCAGCGGATTCCAGGTGCAGTTTACGTCCCGCTTCTCGAACTCTGCCGGCGAGACCAAAGAACTGTACTACTCCAATGGCGGTATGATTAACCTGGATACCAATGAAATTACGGATACCGGTGGATTGCGAGAAAGAGAAGCTACTGCTATGGGGCTCAAACCAAATTTGCTCCCCAAACTCAAATTGGAAGGGGATAAGGTTATCTATGATGCCAATACGGGAAGTGATACGCATACCTTCAACCATGTGCGCAACTGGATGGAATCGGTGCGCGCCCGCAAACAGCCCAACGCGCCCATCGAAGCAGGTTATCAGCACTCCATTGCCAATATTATGGCCACCGCAGCTTACCAAACAGGGACCAGAGTTACCTATGATCCCAAGCTGCAGGAAGTCTTGGCCGGTGGACAAATCTGGAAGCCATTTTAAATAAAAAATTACTTCTGATGAACACGCCATTTCGTATGCACCAAACCATGCGCTGGTACGGTCCGAATGACCCGGTAAGCCTGAGTGATATCCGCCAGGCCGGGTGTGAAGGAGTCGTAACGGCACTCCACCAAATCCCCGTTGGAGAAGTATGGACGGTGGCAGAAATAGAAGCGCGAAAAACGCTGATTGAACAGGCTGGTATGACCTGGACAGTGGTGGAAAGCCTCCCCGTTCATGACGATATCAAGCGCCAAACCGGGCAATGGAAACAATGGATAGCTAACTACCAGACTAGTATTCGCAACCTGGCTAATTGTGGTATTCAGGTGGTCACCTACAACTTCATGCCGGTGCTCGATTGGCTGCGAACGGATATTGCCTACGCTATGCCGGATGGCAGCCGCGCACTGCGGTTTGAAAAAGCCGCCTTCGCGGCCTTCGAACTGTTTTTGTTGCAGCGACCAGGTGCTGAAAAAGACTATTCGGACGGGGAAAAAGAACAAGCCCTGCGGAAGTTTCAACAGATGAGTGAGCAGGAGAAACAGACCGTGTTCCAAAACTTGCTTCTTGGCCTTCCTGGTAGCGATGACGCGTTTACGCCAGCTCAGGTATTGGATGAATTGCAAAAATATCAGGGGATAGATCGACACCAGTTGAAACAACATCTGGTAGCGTTTCTCAGAGAGGTGGCTCCGGTGGCTCAGGAATGCGGAATAGGCTTAGCTATTCACCCCGATGATCCGCCTTATCCAGTGCTCGGTCTTCCTCGGATTGTCAGCACCGAAGCCGATTTAGCGGATTTGCTGGAGGCCGTGCCGCTTACAGCGAATGGGCTTTGCTTCTGTACCGGATCCCTGGGCGCACGGCCGGATAATCAGATGCTGTCCATGATTCATCGGTTTGGCGACCGGATTCATTTTCTGCACCTGCGCAATACGCGGCGGGACGCGGATGGCAACTTTTTTGAAGCGGATCACCTGGATGGCGATACGGATATGGCTTCTGTGGTTGGGGCAATCCTCCATATCATGCAACGCAGAAAGTGCTCCATTCCTATGCGCCCCGATCATGGCCACCAGATGCTGGATGACTTGGGAAAAACCACCTATGCCGGCTACTCGGCCATCGGTAGGCTGCGGGGACTAGCTGAATTGCGGGGGCTCGAATACGGCCTTCTGCAGCGCTTTCAGTAACCCGTCATCACGTTAAACGCCAGCGCCCGGTGCATATACCTGCAACCGGGCGCTGGTGTTCCGGCTGTTTTGAACGGATGCAGCGGAAAACAGGTTTCCTTTTTATTTTATAGCCACCCCAATGCGGGAATCGGCCGTCCCGTAGTACAAAAACCAGCGCTGTTTTAAAAACACCAGCCCCTCTACAAAACAAACCTCATTAACCTCGCCCGTTTTTTCATAGGGTTTATCCGGATGGATGAAATACTGGGGCGTTCGGTCGATCAACTGATAGGGCTTCGACTTGTTAAATAGCGCCTGGCCGGCTGCATAGGTGAATTTTGGTAACGAAGGGTCACTAAAATTGGCGGCATTGCTGGCATTATATATCAACAGAATACCCTGGTCACGCAGCAATGCATAGGGACCTGGTTCAACCAATCGACTGTCAAAGTAGCCGGGACGGGCAGAGAGTACCCGAATTTTTTCTCCAGACTCCGCACTCTCGCAAATTTTCCAGGATATCAAATCATCCGATTGCGCCATATACAAATCGGTGTCGCCAAAATACATCCAATATGTCCCATCAATCCGAGTGGCAACTACCTGCCCATTGGGTTGGACTTTTCCAATTATCGCTCCGGATTTACTCCACATGTTTTTGTATTTGTCGTCCTTGAAAGCCAGCCCTTCCTTCTTCCAGTGCGTTAAATCCGAAGACGTCGCCACACATAAGCGGGCTGTCTTTCCATCGTAGGCGGTGTACGTCATGACATATCTACCATCATCGGTGGAAATTATGCGGGGATCTTCTGTTCCGTCGAACAGACAGGTAGTGCAACCTGGTTCCGGTTCCAGGCCAAGCCGCTTCTTGTAATTCCATTCGAAGACATTCATGGTATCTGCCTCCGGAAAAACCACAGGAATCGCCTCTTTTTTGAAGTGTAACCCGTCTGTACTAATGGCTAATCCAATACGGGAGGTTCCGTTTTGATCCTGCGCTCGGAAAAACAGGAACACACTGTCGTTTCTTACCACCGCCGCCGGATTCAGCACGTTCCTGGTTTGCCAGTTGATGGCCGACTTTGTCAGTGGGCACATAAAAACAGCGGTATCCGTTGGAAGCAATATAGGGTTTAGGGAATCTACTTTTACCCAACCGTCTAATATCCAATCCTGAATCTTGCGGGATTCGTCGCGTTCAGATTGGCAACCATACAGCCATAGGATAGGGAGAAAAACCAAAACCAGCCAAGGACGGGTACACAAAAATGGGTTCACGTAGCCAGATTTTAATGTTACAAAATGGGGGTTTATGCGCGCGGGGTATTGGGCCGAGCAGGATAGGCAGCGTGCGAAAAAACAGGTTAATCAAAAAAAACGAATGGCCTGGGTTTTTCTTCTCGCTTTCGGCTGGGCTGAAGGTAAGTGTTTTATTTCTTATGGAAAAAAATCACAGAAACAGGGTGCTGTATAACAAAAATGCTTCGCAGTAAGGGAAAAATACCAAAGATTGGTGGTTCACTTTTTGCGATTGCTATTTGCACATTCGGTTTCGGTCAAAAAAAATGAACCGGCTGCTAGCGGCCGGTTCATTTTTTTTTTGACTATACCGTTGGATGAAAAAGTAATCCAATCAGAACAGATTCAATGATTAGTGCACCTCATCCCGGCAAAGCCCTACGATGGTATGAAATACATCATGTGCCTGTGTAAGCGCTTCTGTGATAGCCTTATCGTTTGCTTTGGATTTTACAGCCTGATTGACCTTGGAAACAGCAGCCACCAAAGACTCTACAGAGGAAGAGATAGATGGATTATTAAATGCAGCAGGCTTTGAGGATGCTTTCAAATCTTTTGCTTTAGCCAGCATTTCTGCACTGCGTTTTTTGATTGGGTCTAATTTTCCTTCTTCTGCCGGGTGGAAGGTCTCCGACATAACCGAATGAAAGGTTTTCAGTGCTGCCCAATCGTCGAAAATACTTTTTTTGCGCTTCATTCCTTCCTTGTACCGGTTGCTTAATTCTGTCCAGTTGATTACGTTCCAAATGGCACCAAGGTAGTCAGCCCGTTTATTTTGGTACTTCAGGTAATAGGCGTGTTCCCATACATCGATTCCAAGGATTGGATAGCCTTTGACCGGAGCATTGTCCATGAGTGGATTATCCTGATTAGGGCTCGAGCAAACTTCGAGTTTGCCATAGGGGGTAACTACCAGCCAGGCCCAGCCACTGCCAAACCGAGTAGCACCCGCAGCGTTCAAGGATTTTTTCAAACTGTCGAGCGACTGGAAAGTAGATTGAATCGCACGCATCAATTCATCGGATGGTTGGGAGTTTTTTTCGGGAGTCAGGATACTCCAGAAAAGTTCGTGGTTGTAGTGTCCTCCGGCATTATTGCGAATAGCATCCGAATAGGTAGAAACCTGGGAAAAAATACCCTCCAGGTCTTTGCCGGCTGCGGTGGTGCCAGCTACCGCTTTGTTTAGATTGGCGATATAGGCAGCGTGGTGCTTGGAGTAGTGGATTTCCATAGTTTGTGCATCAATAAACGGCTCAAGTGCATTGTAGGAATAGGGGAGCGGTTTTTGAATAAACTGTCCAGTAGCTGAAAGGGCTAATAGCCCAAATAAGAGCATCAAAAAAGCAGCTTTGTTTTTCATGTCAGATCTTTTGAGTTTAAAAGTAATTTCAATGAGAACAGTTGGAATAGGAGAAAGTTAGCAAGCTGGAAGAAAATGGATAGGAAGGAGGACATATGGGAAACAAAAATTGCTTCCCAACTGAATAGCCGGAAGCAACCCGAATAATTTGTTCTTCGGGACGGCTTCCGGCTTTCTTTCGGCTATGGAACAATGCGTTCTATTTGGATTTAGTGGTCAGATGCAGCACTTGCCCCTTTAGGGATTCGAATGGACGCTACCATTTGTTGCACCGAAACCGGGGGGGCAGGAGTAAGATAGGAGACCAGCGTAGTAATACCCATATTTAAAAGCATACCCAATGTACCAATACCTTCCGGTGAAATTCCCAGGAGATAATTCTCTTTTGGCCAGCCCATGAATTTGAAGCCAATAATATACGAACCGGTGAACAGCAAACCGGAGAGCATCCCGGTAATAGCACCTTCCTTATTGATTCGCACACTGAAGATACCCAGCACAATGGCAGGGAAGAAGGAGGATGCAGCCAATCCAAAAGCAAAGGCCACGATGGCGGCTACAAAATCTGGCGGATAAATCCCAATAATACCGGCGAGCACAATGGCGACAGCCGCTGCGATACGCGCCGCTCGTAGCTCCGATTTTTCACTGATTTGAGGATAAATAGCTTTTTTTAGTAGGTCATGGGATACCGCAGAGGAAATGACCAGGAGGAGACCGGCAGCGGTTGACAGGGCTGCCGCCAGACCTCCGGCGGCTACTAGGGCAATCACCCAGGCTGGTAGGCCGGCAATCTCAGGATTGGCCAGTACCATAATATCCTGATCAATGACCAATTCATTGCCTTTCCATCCCTTGGCTGCCGCCGCCTGTAGGAAGGCCGCATCCGCTGTTTGTTCGTTGTAGTATTGAATGAGTCCATCCCCATTTTTGTCATTAAACTGGATGAGTTTCGATTTTTCCCAGTTGTGAACCCAGGCTGGCGCGCTGGAATAGGCCTTGCCCGAAATATTTTCAAGCAGGTTGGTTCGGACGAATACGCCAATGGCAGGGGCAGTGGTATAGAGTATGGCAATAAAAATCAGCGCCCAGCCAGCTGAAATGCGTGCGTCTTTTACTTTTGGAACGGTGAAGAAGCGGACAATCACATGCGGCAAACCAGCAGTACCCACCATTAAAGCCGCCGTTATGCAAAATACATCCAGAACGGTTTTGGAGCCGGCTGTGTAGGCGGTAAATCCCAATTCCGTACTCAAACCATCCAGCTTGTCAAGTATACCCCCGAAGGCTACCTGTGGTACCGGGTTGCCGGTCATTTGGAAAGAAATGAAAATGGCGGGAACCATATAGGCAAAGATGAGCACACAATACTGGGCTACCTGGGTATAGGTTATTCCCTTCATTCCTCCCAACACCGCATAGAAAAATACAATGCACATTCCGAGGATGACTCCGGTGTTTATTGGAACTTCGAGAAAACGGGAAAAAACAATCCCGACCCCGCGCATCTGGCCTGCAATGTAGGTGAATGATACAAACAGCGCACAGATTACAGCAACTATCCGCGCCGTTTGAGAATAGTAGCGCTCTCCAATAAAATCCGGTACGGTGAACTTGCCAAATTTGCGTAGGTAGGGTGCAAGCAGTAACGCAAGAAGCACGTAGCCTCCCGTCCAACCCATCAAATAAACGGATCCGTCGTACCCCATAAAAGAAATCAACCCGGCCATCGAAATAAAAGAAGCCGCCGACATCCAGTCTGCTGCCGTCGCCATCCCATTCAGAACAGGATGTACGCCGCCGCCCGCAACATAAAATTCTTTAGTTGAAGTTGCCCGTGACCAAAGGGCAATGCCAATATACAGGGCAAAGGAAAGGCCCACTATGATAAATGTCCATGTTTGAACGCTCATCGCATCTGTTTTAATTGATTAAGTACCTGATGGATAGTTAACTATTCGTTTACGTCAAAATCCTTGTCCAATTTGTTCATCAAATAGACATACGCAAATATCAGGATGATAAAAACGTAGATAGCCCCATTTTGAGCAAACCAAAACCCCAGCCGGAAGCTGCCCAGCGAAAAATGGTCCATTTGTTTGCGAAACAGAATTCCAAACCCATAAGAAACTACAAACCAAATACTTAGCAAAATAAGTAGGTAGCTTAGGTTTTTTTTCCAATACTTTTTTAGGTGCTTGTCGTTCATTGGCAAAGAAAATTTTTGACTTAATAAAAGTAAATATATAACCTTAAAGAGGATTAGGGGGCAGGACTACCCTGGGTTTTTACCATTTTTTTTATCTTTTCGAAAAAGATAGCCATGAATCTTCGCTTCCCGTTTTGGATACTGGTACTCCTTGTTTTTTTTCTGTCTTCCTGCAAAAAGGGGGATAGGGGAACACATTGGCGTGAAGGAGCCTTCCTCTTGAATGATTCGAGGTATAAGCCCGTTCCATACGTGGAGCTGGAGCACCCTTCCTGGACTCGGTCTGCCACTATTTACGAGGTAAATATCCGTCAATTTACCCCGGAAGGTACGTTCAAAGCCTTTGAAGCGCACCTGCCTCGTCTCAAGGAGATGGGTATTGATATTCTTTGGATAATGCCTATCCATCCCATCGGCGAAAAAAAACGGAAGGGGCCACTGGGAAGTCCGTACTCGGTGCGTGACTACTATGCGGTTAATCCCGAATTTGGCACCTTGGAGGATTTTAAAGAATTAGTGGATCAAATTCACCAACTGGGAATGCACGTTATTCTGGATTGGGTGGCTAATCATTCATCCCCCGATAATATCCTCACAGAGGAGCATCCGGAGTGGTACACCCATGATAAGTCGGGGCATGTTCAACCTACGCCCTGGTACGACTGGGAAGATGTCATCGACTTCGATTATTCTCAGCCTGATCTTCGGCGCTATATGACAGAGGCTATGAAATTTTGGGTGGCCGAAACAGATATTGATGGATTTCGCTGCGACGCAGCGGGTTTCATTCCTTTAGACTTTTGGGAAAACACCCGCAAAGAGCTCGATAGGATAAAGCGAGTTTTTATGCTGGCCGAGTGGGAGTCCAGGGACCTGCATGCCAGGGCATTTGATATGACCTATGCCTGGTCGCTCTGGGATCGCCTACATAGAGTATGTACCGGAAAGGACGGGATTGGCTTGTTGCAGGAGTATATTGCCCAGGATGTCAATGCGTTTCCGGAGGATGGATATCGGATGGTGTTCACGGATAACCACGACAAAAACGCCTGGGAAGGAAATCAGTTTACGTATTTCGGAGCGGGTATTCAACCTGCCATCGTGCTCACCGCTACCGTTTCGGGCATGCCAATGGTATATAGTGGTCAGGAGGCCGGACTGGATCGTTCGCTGGCTTTATTTGAAAAAGATTCTATCCCTTGGAAGCCACATGTACATGCGGCATTGTACACACAGCTATTTCGTTTGAAACACAAAAATCCTGCCCTGCGAAATGGATCAGAAGGGGGCGTAATGCAGCAAGTACGACACAACCAGCCGGAAAAAGTACTGGCTTTTTGTCGGGAAAAATCAAACCACCGGGTGATTCCAATCCTGAACTTCAGCGCGGACTCGGTGGTAGTAGTCCTCAACGTTCCGGAATTTAGCGGAGCGTACCGGGAATTATTTTCAAATAAGCCGTTCAATCTGTCGGGTAGCTATACCATCTCCCTTCCCGCTTGGGGTTATAAGGTTCTTTATCGTTAGTGTAGCAACTTGGTGATCACTAGGCTCCCAATTTGCGCACCCATCTCTTTCCCTTTTTCAATAGCTGGCATAAAGTGGATGCCTCCATACAAACGGCTAATAGCAGCTTCGTCGGCTGCCGCGTGAAAGGATTGGAAGGTCCTGGGTGGTAATCCGTAGGGTAGTTCCGAGTCATCTGTAAATGCAAACTTTTCGCCCAATAGCGATGTCAGTACGGTAGATGCGGCTCTGGAGGCAACACTGTGGCCGCTGGTGTATTCGGGAAAAGGCGGGGTTTGGAGATAAGGTGTCCATACTGGACTAATCAAGGTCTGTATGGCCGTTACCGGGCGTATATAGTTGCTTCGATATTTTTCGTCCCAACAGGAAATGAATGCATCGAACAGGCCGATGGATACCAGTGCGTAGGTTCTGGCCGCTTCCACCAAATCCAAATTAGCTTGTTCCACCGCAATACGGGTGATTCCCATCCAATGTCCTCCGGGGGATATTTTTTTAATCGCGTAGCTAATATGCCCAATATATTGTGCTGCCCATGGGTTGCAATCCCAAAAATCTGCGATGGCTTTTTGTTCGGCACTGAGTTGTTGTCCCGTTTGATATACTTCATACATCTGTTTATAAAAATCAGAGCCACTGGACGTATCAAAAGGGGTGGGCGGGATGGGCTTGCATTGATCGGCTGATTGAAGCACCATGGGCCGAATCTTGTTCCAGTTGGGTTCCACCCCGGCCATATACGCGGGGGCGGTTTGTTGCCAGCTTCCGGGCGATTTCAGCGGCGTATATCGATTCAGGCTGCGGGTGCGTGCATAGCCATCCGCAGCATACCACTGTTTTATGTGCCGACTGACGGTTTCCCCATAGGCTTTAGCGGATTCAAATAGTGCGGTATCCGGACAAAGGACATGGAGTTTCTTTTCTATGGGAGCCCACTCCGTTTCCCATAGCGTTTTGGAGAATACCAGGTCTTTTGCGGTAAAATAAAAGGCCCACGCGCCGGCGCATGTCCAATCCAGTTCGTGTACAGGATTTGGTACACTGGCCAGTGCATTGACTTTTCCGGCTAGGCCCGATTCGCCGGGAGTGCCCTGGCGAGCTGCTTCGTAGAAAGAAATAAACGCATAGGCGTAGTTTCTACTGGCTACCGGCGGAGAGGTGATATCTCGAATTAATACCTCGTCCAATCCTTTAAGGCAGGCACCTAGGACTTCCCTGTTTTCGGCAGGCTGGTGGGTGGGCAAACCTTGCAGCAGCGGGGGCGTGCTCAGGAATGCTATGAGAAAGAAGTACATTGGTTTCATGGGCGAACGTTTATTTTACCACTTCATACCCCATTACAGGGCCGTTGTTGTTAATGATCAGTAATAGGTCAGATCCTATTTCCAGTAGGTGGCGACTATCAGAACAAACGGATAAACCAGTGTTGTTTTGTGCCACCCATTCTTTGTTACTCCGTTGGGTCAGCACAAAACCATGACCGGCATCTAGCCTTCCGGTTTGTGCGCGGGCGCCATAGTGGTTGCCTGTCAGCATTATTTCCGGTTTATTATCGGCATCGAAGTCGCGAAATAGGATGCTGCGAACGGGCGTGCTCTGAACAATCGCAGGGAATCGGACGAAGTCAAAGCCGTTGGAACTGCCGTAGAAAATGCCGGAGGAAAGCTGATAGACTTCCAGGTGCAGCCTGTCTGCTTTATTGGGTGGAATGATATCCGTAAGGGCCGCCTCTGCGTAGGCTGCATAGGTGGTGAACGTGGCTTTTAAAGAGGGCACCTGGTCGAATAATTCGTCGCGGGTGGCCAAGGGGACGGATTTCCCCTGGATATAATAACAGAGGATGGCATCCAGGCTGCCGTTGGATTCAATATCGGTGGCATCGATGGTGAGTGGTTCGGCCTTGCTTGCCTTAAATTGGTTGTTTTCGCCATAATTGCCGGCAAGGATATCTTGGTAGCCATCCTGGTTGATGTCGGCTACGACTATTTGTTGCCACCATCCATTGGTGTTTTCTAATTTCAGCCGGTTGGTTTGTTCCTGGATGTTTCCGTTCTTAAACTCAAAAACTCGTAACGGCATCCATTCACCGCATAGGATGAGTTCCGGGGTTCCGTCGTTTTGTAAGTCGGTCCATTGGGCTGATTTTACCATTCCGGGAAACTGCAACACGCTGGGGGTTCGATCAATAAATTTTCCTTTTCCTTGGTTTTCAAGAAGGTAGCTCCGAGGGGCTTGAGGATAATTACCGGAATAAGCGTATCCACCTCGAAACAGGTCTAGGTCTCCATCGCCGTCGTAATCCAACGCCGCAACTGTTCCGCCGCAACTTTCGGTAGCAGGCAAGAGGGTGGGGTCGTACACAAAATTACCCGCTCCATCGTTGAGATATAATCGGTCGCGATAGCGTTCGCTGCCATTTGCCTGGTGATTGCCTCCGCTTACTATGTACAAATCGGGGTCTCCGTCTGAATCTGCGTCGAGGAACAGGGCGGCGACATCTTCAAATGCGGCATGATCGGCAAATGCCGGCTGGTATTTTTCCCGGAAGCGGTTGTTTCCCGAATTTAGATAAATGGCGGCTACCTGGCCTGCCGCCGCACCTATGAATACATCCATGCTACCATCGCCGTTCACATCGGCCGAGCAGGCGGCCGGACCTTCTACGGATAGCTGGTGGGGAAGCAATGGTTCTCTTTTGAAATCGTTGAAGTCGTCCTCGTAGTGGACGAAATCGATACCTGTTTCTGCGGGCTTAAACGAGTGTTTTCCGGTGGGTCTGGCGGGGAGGTCCCGGGCGTTTGCTTCCGCGATAACTGCCGAGGTATCTGCCCGAACCATTATTTGCTGGGTCTTACCGCCTGGCCACTGCACGGTGACCTGTATCTCTTTCCGATGCCCTATTCCAAAGCAATGGATTTGAGAAACGGCCGATTGGAACCCTCTGCTTTGGAAATTTTCGTGTATTTGCCGGAATCCATCGGGGGCAGAAAGCACGATTTTAGCTCCAATCCCAAATGGGTTTTTCCCATTCCCCTGTAGCTTTACGCGAATGAAGTGCATCTCCTTACCGGCTGCTGTATTTTCCCATAAGAATGCGGGTTGGTTGGTATTATTTACCACCAAATCCAGGTCGCCGTCGTTGTCCAGGTCAGCGTAAGTGGCGCCGTGAGAGAGGGAGGCTTGGCCCATGCCCCAGCTTGACGTTACGTCTTCGAATCGCAAGTCTCCTTTATTTCTAAAAAGGTAGCTATGTACGCCAGAGGAAGGCATTTTTTGTACCAGGGAAAATAAATCAGGTGCTTGTCCTGCTTCGCGAGCTTTCCGGATGATATCCGGAGCGGTATAGTTGAGGAAGTCCATATTGGTGTAATCCCGCATATAGCCATTGCTGATGAATAAATCCAGCCACCCATCTAAATCAAAATCGGCAAAAAGGGGCGTCCAGCTCCAGTCGGTGTTGGAAATCCCTGCAAGCTGGCCAATTTCAGAAAAGGTACCATCCTGGTTGTTGAGATGAAGCATGTTGCGCATATATTGGTGGTAATAACCATGATTGAGCAACATTTTGAAGTGGTCGTAGCCGTCTGGGCCTTTCAGGAGCTTTTGTCTTTTGTTGTCTTCCGGGAGCATATCGAGGGTTAGGAAATCGGAATACCCGTCGTTGTTAATATCTCCGGCGTCATTGCCCATTGAAAATTTTGAGGTGTGCCCCAGAATGGTAGTAATTTGATCCTTGAAGGTGCCATTTTGTTGGTTGATATACAAGTAATCATCTTCGTCGTAATCGTTGGATACATAAATATCCGGCCATCCGTCGCTGTTAAAGTCCAGAATAGCAATGCCCAGTCCGAAGCTGATTGGATTGCCTGAAATTCCGGCATCCAGGGTGACCGCTTTGAAGGTGGTTCCCTCATTGCGATACAGTCGGTCGCCTGCCAGGGAATCGCGGGCAGCTTTCATATACGCCACGTCAAAATTGGCGAATCGGCGAATGGGGTGGTTCAGCACATACAAATCCAAATCTCCATCTAGGTCGTAATCAAAAAAAGCGGCCTGTGTAGAGCACCCAGCATCGTCAATGCCTAGTTTTTTGGCTTGTTCCAAAAAGGTTTCATCCTTCTGGTTGATGAAAAGCAAGTTTTTTCGAAGTTCCTCCGTGGTATTTCCCGAGCGGGAGATATAAATATCCATCCATCCATCTCCATTTACATCAATGACATGAATATTCCCTTCACCGTGTCGATGCCCCGAGTACGGATCAATGATTGCATCTAATTGCTCG
>Ga0172367_10003445_pt1 | contig 20508 bp, 26 predicted proteins | sample Lak10m_FD_114542 | JGI IMG/M metagenome (GOLD analysis project Ga0172367, IMG submission 114542) | Freshwater microbial communities from Kabuno Bay, South-Kivu, Congo - kab_022012_10m | ecosystem: Environmental > Aquatic > Freshwater > Lake | place: Democratic Republic of the Congo: South-Kivu...
AGTAACGGCACCGTTGGTGCCCCAGTCAGAGAATTCACTATCGCCAGCACGTTGCAACGCATGTTGCTCGACATTGTCGCTATTGGGGGAGATGTTGATTGGTTGCCATCTCGAGCACATGGAATGTCGCTGGTCATTCGTGACGTGACAATGAGTGGTACATAACCACGGGATACCCCTTTGCTACTTTGTGTCTGTGGCAAAAAGTACCAAAGTTGTCGGCCTTGACTGGCTGTATAGGAAAATGGACGAACACGATTACTCAAGCCTTCAGGCAGTTGCCGAAGCGTGCGACCTGAATCGTGGAAATTTGTATCGCTATTTCGCTTTTGAGACGAGACCATCAATAGATCTATTGCCAAAGTTGTGCAATGGTTTGAACGCCTCTCCATTAGAAGTGCTCACCGCTCTCGGTATTCAGTTCGACTAACCGAGTGGTTTGGAACGAATCAACACCGTTGTTTCGTTCACCTGTTCGAAGCTGCGAGACGACTCGTCGCACGACCACAGTTCGATAAACCCATCTTGGAAGTCGTTGCGTAATGGGTGGGTGACGAGCTCGAGCACCCTTCGTATTTCATCTCTCCAGTGAAAACTGAGCCTCAGGCGACCGTTGGGCTGAGTGGTCAGGCTTGGCGAAATCTGGTTTTCGGTGAGTTCAATTTCAAGTTCCATGGCGAGTGGCTCAATTTCTCAAGGATTAGGCGTTGCGAATAAGCAACGATAACCCCAAGCACTCACAAATCTGGTGTAAGCATGAGGGGTGTCGATATTCCACGCGATTGTTCTTGGGCTCGTTCAGGGGCTCACTGAGTTCTTGCCCATTTCCTCTAGCGGGCACCTCATCCTCACTCCGTGGCTGTTCGGTTGGAACGACTTCAGCAATGTTGAAACTCAGCGGGCTTTCGATACAGCGCTGCACTTAGGAACTTTGGTCGCAGTGTTGTTTTACCTGCGTGCAGATTTAGTTCCGTATGTACGCGAAGGCATAAAAGTCGTAGTCATGCCGAAAAAGGCGAATACAACCATCGGGCGACGTGCATGGATGTTTGTCCTTTCCGCGGTTCCGGCTGGAATCGCTGGTGCTCTTGCAGAGGATTGGATTACAAAAAAACTAGGAACTCCGGCGTTGATCGCAATTTCACTCATGGTGTTCGGTGTGGTGTTGGTATGGGCTGATCGACAAACCGGAACACGCGATTTGGACAGTTTCTCAACGCGCGACGCTCTGCTGATTGGTGCCGCTCAAGTGCTTGCGCTTAACCCAGGTACGTCACGCTCAGGAATCACCATCACCGCTGCACGAAAGTTTGGGTTCTCGCGTGATGCGGCCGCGCGCGTGAGTTTCCTCATGAGCGTGCCAGTTATTGGTGGGGCAGTGCTGCTCAAACTGATAAAACTGGCAAATGACGGAATTCCAGACGGTCTGATCATCCCGATGATTGTGGGAATCATCTCGGCAGGAGTATCTGGCTGGATTGCCATGTGGGGAATGATTCGCTTGCTTCGCTCACGCAGCTTTACACCGTTTGTGATGTATCGATTTGTTGCAGGAATCGCTGTTCTTACGTTGCTCTCAACATCATTTCGCTAATTCGAAATAGCAAGCGACGCTTCACCTAGTGATGCAGCGCTAGCAACTACTGGTGCCAACAGTTCGGGTACCGCAACAACGACTCCCACGTTGTTTTCTAATGAAGACAGAACAATTCCGCGCGCTGCAATTACCTGACCATTGGCAATGATGTCAACAAATGTGCCGGGTGAAAGCGCGGGCATGGCAATGCGAGGAACAATTGAAACAGCACGCATTCCAGCAGGAACTGACGAGCCCTCACCTTCGGCAAGCGAGTTTTGCAAACTGATGATGTCACCCTCACCGATATCGGTTGTAGCGGTAAGCGATGGCGGAAGAGTTGTACGTGTTGACGACAGAACAAACTGCGTGGGCATGGTGAACGTTGTGGTGTTTTGTAGTGAGATTGGTTGACCAGCAGAAATATCTGCAGTAGCTACATGCACAAGCACGTAGTCTCCGAATGCATCACGCTGCCGATGGAGTTGAGAAACTGACAGCGCATAGATAACCGCCGCGATAAGTGCAAGCACGGTAATGACAACAACTTGCCGCTGGCGACTGCGGCATAACTCTCGGTGCATGCGTTCGGTGAAACGGAAAACGGGCTGCAGTCGTTGTACAAGTTCTTTCATGCACCGATGTGTTCGCTGCATGCAGCACAGGGAAGCCCCCGTCTGGTGAAGGCGTGAACTAGTCGGCTGAAGGGGTTGAAGGAGCAGCAGGTGCTGCGGGAGCAGCCGGAGTTGCGGCGCTACTTGACGATTTCGAGGAAGAACCCGAATCGGTCTTGTAGAAACCGCCACCCTTAAATGACACGCCAACTGGGGTGAACACCTTTTTCACTGGTTTCACTACACCGTCTACTGGGTGGGCAATCTCGGTGAGCGGGTCGTCAGAGAATGCCTGCTGCACTTCAATGGTCTCGCCAGAGTCAATGAATTTGTAGACATACGTTGGCATAAGACCAGTAATTCTAGGATGCAGGTATGGCTATGCGCACTGCTGTGATTCCTGCTGCCGGATTGGGCACCCGGTTCCTTCCCGCCACCAAAGCAGTGCCTAAGGAGCTGATGCCTATTTTTGACACACCTGCATTACAGCTGGTGATGGATGAGGCAATTGGGGCAGGCGTTGAACACATCGTTGTGGTGTCGAACGTGGCCAAGCCTGGCATTGAGGAGTATCTCAAGCCCTCACAAGACACAGTGGAGCGTGTTCGCAAAAGTGGACGAACCGATCTTGCCGACAGGTTGGCGCGCATTGGTACCGATGTTCGTGTCAGCATCGCCTATCAAGACAAACCGCGTGGTCTTGGCCATGCAGTGTCGTGCGCGCGTGCGGCAGTTGGCGACGAAGCGTTTGCGTTGTTGTTGCCAGATGAGATCATGGGCGACTCATCGTTGTTGTTGCAGATGGCGCAGATGTACAGCGCAACTGGCAAGACCGTTGTTGGCCTGAAGCGCGTGCCAAAAGATGAAGTCAGTGCATATGGAGTGATTACAACTACGGGAACAACCGGCGCTCATGGTGAAGTGACGATTACCGGTGTTGTTGAAAAGCCAAAAGTGGAAGACGCGCCAAGTGACATCATCATCATTGGTCGTTACGTGCTCGCACCAGACATGTTTGACATTCTTGAAACGCTTGCACCAGCACCGAGTGGAGAAATTCAGCTGACTGATGCGCTTCTGATTGGCGCGAATGCGGGAACAGTGGATGGAGTGGTGAGCGACATTGAGCGCCACGACACGGGAACGCCAATGGGTTGGTTGCAAACGGTAATTGAACTCACACTGAAGCGTTCTGATGTAGGAAATGAACTGCGTAACTGGTTGAAAGGCACATTGTCATGAGCGAGCTGAAAGTCACCATTGATCCAAAAGAAGTGGGTATGAGCGCGGAACGCCTTGCTCGAATTGACTCGCACTTCAAGGACTATGTAGACGACGGCCGTTTGCCGGGATATCACGTAGCGGTTGCTCGATACGGGCAAATTGTGCACAGCAGCACGTACGGCATGCGTGATTCAGAAGCAAAATTGCCTATAGAGCAAGACACCATGTATCGCATTTATTCCATGACTAAACCGATCACGTCAATTGCGCTGATGATGTTGGTTGAAGAAGGAAAGATTCAACTCACCGATGAAGTGAGCAATTACATTCCGTCTTTTGGCAACATTCGTGTGTTTACCGGTGGATCCTCGATGAAGCCAATCACAGCGCCATCGCGTGCACCTATGCGCGTATGGCACTTGCTCACGCATACTGCCGGCCTGACGTATGGCTTTAATTATTACGACGCGACAGATGCCATCTATCGCACGCGTGAAGCCGAGTTTGCCAAAGAGCACTCCAATCCAACACTCGAGCAAGTGTGCGACAACTTCGCAGCAATGCCATTGGTGTTTGAGCCAGGAACTTCGTGGAACTACAGCGTGGCTACCGACGTTGTTGGTCGTTTGGTCGAAGTGGTTTCCGGCATGCGACTGTGGGATTTCCTGCACAAACGAATCTTGAGTCCACTCGGCATGAACGACACGTCGTTTTATGTTGCGCCCGAAAAACAGTCGCGCTTGGCTGCGCTGTATGCCTTTGATCCGTCACCTGCCAAAAAGGTTCGGTACGGTGCGATTGAAAACCAAGTAGTCACCGAGCGTTCGTGGGATTCGGGCGGCGGCGGTTTGGTCTCCACTGCTGCTGACTACTGGAAGTTTTTGCAGATGTTGGAAAACGGTGGTGAGTTAAACGGTGCGCGCATCATTTCGCCAACCACACTCGATCTGATGACGATGAACCACCTTCCGGGCAACAAGGACATCTCGGACTGGGGTCGTCCAATGGGTGAAGAAGTGTTCTACGACGGACTAGGTTTCGGACTTGGTTTTGCAGTGGTTATTGACCAAGCGAAAACCAAAGTTGCCTGTTCAAACGGCACGTACAGCTGGGGCGGCATGGCGAGCACCGCGTTTTGGATTGACCCTGTTGAAGAAATAACTGCAATGTTCTTCACGCAGTTGATGCCGTCAACAACGCATCCAATTCGCCCGTTCTTGCGCAGCTTGGTGTATCAGTCAATTACTGAATAACGCGCACAAATGAATTCGGTTCGTCGGTGACGAATCCGTGTTCATCAACAGTTACTTCAACGTAGCTGTCTAGAGCAAAACTGAAATAGCGCCACGTGTGCTCGTCCACACGTGTGTACATCTGGGGTTTCACCACGACAGCGAGTGTTTCAACGTCAATGGTGATCACATTTTGTTGCGCACTGTGACCAACCAGAAGTGGCAATCGACGAATCGGAATCACATTGGTAAATGGTGTCCCGCGCAAGTCAATGTCTACGCAACCATCTAATTCGGTGCGATGTGCGCCATTCATTTCGCCCCAACGGCCGTGACCGTCGGTTGCCAACCACAGATCGGGTTCTTCCATGTCGCGAAACAGCAGAAACTGTTGCACCATCCATGAAGCTGACATGCGTAGAACAAACTGAGCATTGTCCGCACCAAGAGTTCCGTTGGCTGTCCAGCCTTCGTTTTCCCACTGCACCGTCACGATGCTTTCGTGCGCTCCGTCGACAGATTTCCAGGTGGCGCTGTGGCCAGAAGGTCCGAGCGCGGGGTAGTTCACCATGGTTACAGCCTGTCACGCGGCGATACCGTTCAGGCAGATGATTCCACTGCATGAGGCTCAAGAAACTGTGTTGGAAGGCTGCAACCTGTTGACGCCTCAGCAGGTTGCCTACACAGAAATGACTGGCAGGGTCTTGGATCAAGACGTAGTTGCAGTTGAGGACGTTCCACCATTTCGAAACACTGCAGTCGACGGTTATGCCGTTCGCGCCATAGATACCGAACAGGTTCCAGTAGAGCTTGTCGTTGTTGACACATTGGCTGCTGGAGCAGAACCAAAGATTGCCGTGAATGCTGGCGAAGCGATTCGCATTATGACGGGTGCGCCAATGCCCGATGGGGCGGACGCGGTGGTGATGGTGGAAGACACCGAGAGAGTTGGCGAAACGCATGTGCGCATTTCTCGTAGCGCAAAAGTTCGTGATGGCGTGCGCGATGCAGGTAGCGATGTTTGCGCAGGCGAAACCGTTTTTGTTCGTGGCACAGTGTTGAATGCTGCAGGCATTGGTGTGCTTGCCAGTGTGAATGCGCGAACCGTGCGCGCGTTTCCTCGTGCTCGAGTTGCGCTGTTGTCAACAGGTGACGAACTTGTTGTTGACGGCTCTCCATTGCGCATCGGTCAAATTCGCGAGAGCAACTTAACCATGTTGCACTCTATGATTGCCGCAACAGGTTGTGACGTGATCAACCTTGGTGTGATTCGCGATGATGAAGCAGAACTGGAGCGCGTGCTCTGCGAAGTGATCGAGCGCTGCGACGCCATTGTGACTAGCGGTGGCGTAAGCATGGGTGACTTCGATGTGGTGAAAGCTGTGTTGTCAAAAATTGCCACCATGCAGTGGATGCAGATGGCGATTAAGCCGGCCAAACCGTTTGCGTTTGGTCAATTGCAATCGAGTGATGGTCGCACAATTCCTATTTTTGGTTTGCCAGGTAACCCAGTGAGTTCGCTCATTAGTTACGAATTACTTGCGCGTCCTGCACTGCGCAAAATGATGGGACACTCAGAAAACTTGATGCGGCCAGCAATTCGCGCTGTGCTTGACTCACCGTTGAAGCGCAAGCAAGACGGCAAAATTCATTTCATGCGCGTGTTCGGAGAGTTTGCTGAAGACGGTCGCCTACATGTGCGCGATTCTGGGCCACAGGGGAGCCATCAATTGGCGAGTACGGCAATGGCAAATGGCCTTGCATACGTGCCCGATGGCAATGGCTTGCAGGCTGGCGAAGACGTATCTGTGTACCTGCTTGGCTGACCGTATTTAAGGCTCAAACCCTAGGCTGAGCCCGTGGAATTGATTGACCCGTTCGGCCGAACCGTGCGCGATTTGCGCATTTCGATTACCGATCGCTGCAACTTCCGCTGCACCTACTGCATGCCTGCAGAGGGAATGAAGTGGCTTCTCCGCGAAGAGGTGTTGACTTACGAAGAACTCCATCGTGTTGCCAGCATTTGCGTTTCGCATTTTGACGTGGACGGAATTCGTCTCACCGGCGGCGAGCCAACCATGCGTGCGCACTTTCCAGTTCTGATCAACAAACTTTCCGCACTGCACGTTCCCGCAACGGCAAATTCGCCGCGCGCTGGAAAGCCCATCGATTTGGCGGTCACAACGAACGGCGCAACGTTACGCCTCATTGCCCAAGAGCTTCATGATTCTGGTTTACGCCGCATCAATATCAGTCTTGACACGTTGAAGAGACAGCGCTTCCTCGAAATGACGCGTCGCGACGAACTTGAACATGTGTTGGATGGCATTGATGCCGCAATCGCCACTGGTTTCTCGCCAGTGAAAATCAACGTTGTAGTGCAACGGGGAGTAAACGACGACGAAATTGTCGACCTTGCAACATTTGGCCGAAACAAAGGCATAGAGGTTCGCTTCATTGAATACATGCCACTTGATGCAGATGGCACATGGCAGAACAACCAAGTGGTTGGTCAAGACGAAATCGTGGAAACCATTTCCAAGGTGTATCCACTTGAACTCGTTCCTGCTCGCGGTGCGGCACCAGCAGATCGTTGGCGTTACCTGGACGGGTCGGGAACTGTTGGTGTGATTCCATCGGTTACAAAACCATTCTGTGGAGATTGCGATCGCGTGCGACTGACTGCCGACGGCCAATTCCGAACCTGTCTGTTCTCAACCACCGAGTTTGATTTGCGAAAACTGTTGCGCAACGGTGCGAGCAATGACGACATTGCAGAAGAAATCAAACGCGCAGTCGGAACAAAGTGGGCCGGACACAACATTGGCAATGTCACCTTCGTGCGCCCGCGTCGTTCCATGAGTCAGATTGGCGGATGAGTATGGGCAACACTCCAGAGTTCACGCACCTCGACGAGTCGGGAAATGCGCACATGGTGGATGTGACTGCAAAGAATGCAACCGCGCGACGTGCAGTTGCGCGATGCACGGTGACAATGAAACCAGAAACTGCAGCAGCAATTTCCAGTAAAGACATTCCAAAAGGTGACGTCATTGCGGCTGCGCGTATTGCCGGCATTATGGCTGCCAAGCGCACAAGCGACATGATTCCGTTGTGTCACCCTCTGCAGATTGGTGCCGTTCGCATCGACTTCGAAGTGGGTGAGACCTTCGTGGCAATCGAGGCCCAGGTAGACACCGTGGACCGCACGGGAGTGGAAATGGAAGCTCTCCATGCCTGCTCGGTGGCCGCCCTGACCATCTACGACATGTGCAAGAGCGCCGATAAGGGCATGTCCATAGAGGGCTTGGCCCTATGGGAAAAGACGGGCGGTAAAAGCGGCCCCTACAAGCGGGTCTCCGGTCAATAATCAGGCTTAAATTGGGGTCATTCACCCCTTGTTGTCCGTTTTGTAGCAATTCTGTAATACAATTACGACCCTCATGAGCAAATTGATTCTTCTCATCGTGGGCGCCGCTTGGCTTGCTGTCTTGCTCCCACCTTTGGTTCGTGCTCGCCTCAATGGTTCGCCAGCCAACTCGGTTACTAACTTCCGTCGTCAGTTGAACCACCTCGAAAGCGCAGGCGGTCGTTACCCGCAACAGCAGCTTCGTGGCATGGCACGTCCACTTGCTCCAACCCAGCAGCGTCCTGTAGGTCGCGCTCAGCGCCCAGCTGCTTACGGTTCGATGACTGGGGCTCTGGTTCGTCAGTCCAGCACGCGTCCGCAATACCGTCCGCAGAATGTTTCACCGGCAGCAATGCAACGCCAGAAGCGCCAGAACTCGGTATTTGGTCTTGCAGGAATCAGTTTCGCCTCGCTCATGCTTGGCGTGGCAACTGGGTCAAGCGCGTTTGTCTACACCTTCATCCTCAGCCTGTTGGCCCTCGTTGGCTATTGCTACGTGTTGGTGCAAATGCGAGTGAAGCGCGATAACGAGCGCTACCTTTCGCAGTTCCGTCGCACCTACTAATTCGGGTTGCGTAGCACAGCGGCTTAGAGCCGCGAACCCCTTGCCCGCTATTGTTTTTCGCGGGGGTAGACCAACATGTCGATGACATTTCTTGAAGCAAACACTGCGGTAACTGGTCCAGGCCAAATCTTTGAGTTGATTGACGGCGAAGTTCGTGGCGTGAAGATGAAGGTGTTTAAGAATGCGCCAGCGCACCTCGGTCAAGTATTTGCTGGTTCACGCGGTCATGGTGACAAAACCTTCCTTGTCTACGAAGACGAAATCATTACCTTTGCTCAAGCTGCCGATCGCATTGACGCGCTTGCTTCGTTGCTTGTCAACACTTACGGCGTGAAGAAAGGTGATCGCGTAGCGGTTGCTATGCGCAACTTCCCTGAGTGGGTCATGTCGTTTGCAGCAATCATTTCAGTTGGTGCTGTCAACGTGTCCATGAACTCCTGGTGGACAGAAGACGAAATGGATTTCGCACTTGAAGACTCTGGTGCAACCGTGCTGATTTGCGATCAGCAGCGATATGACATTGGTGCTGCAAGTTGTGTGAAGAAGAACGTGAAGGTCTTGGTTGTTCGAGCAGAGAAGCCGCTGCCAGCAGGTGTCGATAAGTGGGAAGAGGTTTTGCCGCTGGGCGACAAACACCCAGGTGCAGACATTTCGCCAGACGATGACGCAACCATTTTGTATACCTCGGGCACCACGGGTCGTCCGAAGGGCGCTGTATCAACTCATCGAGCCATCATTTCGTCCATTATGGCGTTCTCGGCTCGTAACACCATTTTCCAAATGTCGGGAACAAAACTGAAAGACGTTGATGGACCAGAAGTTCCAACATCGTTCATTCTCATCGTGCCACTGTTCCACGTAACGGGTTGCGTGCCAGTGATGCTTAGTTGCTTTGTTGCCGGTTTGAAATTGGCAATCATGTACAAGTGGGATCCTGAAAAGGCGCTTGAAATGATTGAGCGCGAGCAAATCACGAACTTTGTTGGTGTACCAACGCAAAGTTGGGACTTGGTGAACTCACCAGCGTTCGAAAAGTACGACACATCAAGCTTGCGCGCAGTGGGTGGCGGTGGAGCACCTTCGCCAACATCACTCGTTGGAAAAGTAAACGACAAGGTAAAGAACGGCAACCCACAACTTGGTTACGGCATGACCGAAACCAATGCGTTTGGACCAGCAATCACGGGTTCTGACTACTTGTCGCATCCAACCAGCACGGGCCGTGCATCGTGGCCGATGTTTGTGGAAGTTCGTGATGAAAACTTGAAGCCAGTGCCAACTGGGCAGTCAGGTGAAATTTGGTTCTTCGGTCCAATGCTCATTCGTGGTTACTGGAACCGCCCAGATGCCACTGCTGAAACCATTGTTGATGGCTGGTTGCGCTCAGGTGACTTGGGTCGCCTCGATGCCGACGGCTATGTCTACGTTGAAGACCGCGTGAAAGACATGATTCTTCGCGCAGGCGAGAACGTCTATGGCGCAGAAGTAGAAAGCGCAATTTACGAACACCCAGCAGTTCACGAGGCTGCTGTTTTTGGCGTTCCGCACGAGCGCTTGGGTGAAGAAGTTGGCGTGGCTATTTTGCCAAACGATGGCATGACCCTGACCCCTGAGGAACTCTGGGCATTCCTCGACGCAAAAATCGCCAAATTCAAGATTCCTACCCAGGTGGTCATCATGTACGAACCGTTGCCACGCAACGCCGCGGGCAAGTTCTTGAAGCGCGAGCTGCAGCAACACGTGGTGAAGGGCACCTTGAAGGCCGCAAGCCGCTAAGCCCGCATGCAGTAGGGTTTCCCCACGTGCCACCAATCGACATCACCCGTGGCGACGGGGTTCGCTACGACGTCGTAGCCATTGGCAATGCCTTGGTCGATGTGATCGCCGCCGTTCCCGATGAATTCTTGGTGAACGAAAATGTGGTGAAGGGTTCGATGACGTTGGTTGATGCAGAGCGCTCTGCACATTTGTATTCACGCATTAGTAATCCAACACAAACCAGCGGTGGTTCTGCTTCAAACACTGCATACGGACTTGCAAGCCTTGGTGGGCGAGCAGGATTTATCGGCAAAATTGCACACGATGAACTTGGCAAAGTGTTTGGCGCCGATATGGACAAAGTTGGCGTTGGGTTTCACCCGGGTGCCAATGGCTCCACCGAACCAACCGGTCGTTGCATCATTGCTGTTACCCCTGACGGTCAACGCAGCATGAGCACGTTTTTAGGAGCAGCCTCACTGCTTGATCCTGATGACATTTCACAGGAAGCGGTGCAGGCAGGTGCTGTGTTGTTTCTTGAGGGCTACTTGTTCGACCGTGATGAAGCGAAAGCGGCATTCAAAGTTGCATCAAAATATGCGCACGAGGCCGGACGCAAAGTTGCACTCACGCTGTCCGACTCATTCTGCGTAGATCGTCACCGCGAAGACTTCCTCGATCTCATCCTGAACGACATTGACGTGCTGTTCTGCAACGAATTTGAGTTGCAGTCGCTCTATCAAACTTCATATGAAGAAGCGTTAGAGCAACTGCGTAATGATTGCGAGTTTGGCGCTGTCACTCGCGACAAGCGTGGCTCAGTGGTCATCAATGGCCGCGATCTTGTGCACATTGAACCAGAACCGGTTGAGCGGGTTGTCGACGCAACGGGTGCAGGCGATCAATACGCCGCAGGTTTCTTATATGGATTCACGCGCGGCATGGCAATTGAACACTGCGGTCGATTGGGTTCGTTGTCGGCTTCAGAAGTAATTACGCACGTTGGACCACGTCCGCTTGTGCAACTCAGCACGCTCATTCCAGAACATCTACGCTCGTAGTCATGGCTAGTAACGATCACGACAATCTCACGGTTTTGGGCTCAACGGTCCGCAGCCCAATCGATCACGTTGAAGTGTTCCCGGCACCAGCCGATGTCACGCTCGTGCGCTTTACCAGCGACGAAGTGTCGTCCATCTGCCCGGTCACCGCGCAGCCAGACGTAGCAACGGTGGTTATTGAATACAGCCCCGACAAGTTCTGCATTGAGTCAAAGTCGCTGAAGCTATACCTCTGGCGCTTCCGCAACATGGCGGTGTTCGCTGAAGCATTGGCGGCCGAAATTGCCAATGAGGTCATGGCAACCGTGAAGCCTCACTGGGTGAAGGTGCAACTTACGCAGCACCCGCGCGGCGGCATTGAAGTGCACGCTGTTGCCGAACGCAACCGCTAACTAGTTTTCGTCGGCAGGTACAAACGAAAGTTTGAGGTCGCCAAGCTTCACCAGTGTTGAAGCAACCCATGCGCCGAGTACGCCGAAGTGCTCGTCTAGAACTTTGCTCGCACCATCCATGAGAGTTTCTTCAGCCAATTCGTATTGTCCCTCGTAAGTAATTTCAAGCGCGTAGTCGGCAATTCGTTCCCCATGCGTGGGGTGACTGATTTCAATGGTGATGTTGTCGCGCTCTAACTGTTCGGCACCAATTGAGGGGCTGTTTGGAGCGGCAATGTTGTCAACGATTGATGGCAATGGCTGTTCCGCCAGTCGCTGAATGCGAAACACCACTTCAATTTCAATTGCCGGCTGTTGATCAATTTCTTCTTCGATGTACCACTGCCTGTAGGTGGCCTGACTCCAACTTGGCCAGTTGAGTGTGATGTGCGCAACTACTCGAGGTGGCAAGCCTTCGCCTGGCAGGCCGTAGGTGGTTTCCCACACCAAGTCGCCAAGCAAGATGTCTGACTGAAAGTGTTCCTCGAATGCCTGGCGTTCGAGGTAGGCATTACTGAATGCATCGCGAAGAGCGCCAATTGCATCGGTAAACACGTGGTCGAGCATGCGTATTTAGGGTACTCGCTAACCTTGTGCTATGTCTTTGGTCCTTCTTGAAATTGCAGATGGTGTTGCCACAATCACACTGAATAACCCGGATGAGCGCAACACCATGACCGCGCCAATGGTGGCGGAAATTGTTGCAGCGATGGACCGTATTGAAAATGACACTGCAATTGGTGCACTCGTGGTTACTGGCACTGCGCCAGCATTTTGTGCTGGTGCGAACCTGGGTAACTTGGCTGAGGCCGATGGCGAATCACTCGGTGTTATTTACGAAGGTTTCTTGCGCATTGCACGCAGCCAGTTGCCAACCATTGCTGCTGTGAATGGCGCAGCTGTTGGCGCAGGAATGAACCTTGCACTCGGTTGTGATGTGCGAATTGCAGCGCGCCGTGCAAAGTTTGATACGCGCTTTTTGCAACTAGGTATTCATCCCGGTGGCGGACACACCTGGATGTTGCGCCGCATTGTTGGACCTCAGGTTGCTTCGGCTGCTGTGTTGTTCGGCGAAATTTACGATGGGGCAGAAGCAGAACGTGTTGGCCTTGCATACAAGTGTGTAGACGACGACAAATTGCTTGCGACCGCGCATGAATTAGCAAAGCGTGCTGCAAGTGCGCCACGCGAATTAGTCATTGAAACGAAGAAGACCATCGCCGCAATGGCCGATGTGGACACGCACACCGAAGCAGTTGCTCGCGAACTCACCCCACAGTTGTGGAGCACTCGCCAGCCATGGTTTGCCGAGCGACTCGCTGCGTTGCAGGCCAAGATCAGCAAGAAATAAGGCTTCCCGCCGCCAATTGGTCAGTGACTTGCCAACCTCGCCACGAGGTGTATGTTGGAATCAGTAAGACCTAGCTAGTGGATTTCGTCAGTGTTAAGAGCACAGAAGGCGGGGGAAGCAATGAGCAAGCGTCACGATCACCGGTCAACGGTGTTTCCACCCAAGGTGGAACTTCGGGCACACGCGCACAATGAACGTCATCGAGTGAATTCGCAATTGCACTCGGTGGCAAACATGGTGAGCCAGGGTATTGAACCCGAAGATGTGGATGAACCAGGTATCGCTTGGAAGGGAATGCGTCACCACGATGCAGGGATTGGTCGTGAGCAATCGCGTCGCCAACAGTTCAAGCACTGGAAAACAAAACAATGGAAGCGGCGCAAAGTTGTTCGCAAACAACGTGCGTTGGAGATAGAGCGACTACGCGACGTTGCGTAGCAATTTATAGCCAGGCTGCGCAGAGCTCTTCGCGACGTGTTTGCCATTCTTCAATGGTGAATCCGTAGCGAACGTGGTCTTCCCAGATTCCATTAATTTCAAGGAACCGCTCGGCGATACCTTCATGCCGTAGTGCAAGTTTCTCGACTACGCGATGGCTGGCTGCGTTGCGCGGAATGATGCACACCTCAACGCGGTGCAAGCGAAGCTCGTCAAATGTAAACTTGGAAAGCACCAACACTGCTTCCGACATGTAGCTGTTGCCGGCTTTCGCTTCGTCTATCCAGTAGCCGATGGTGCCGCTTTGCATTGCACCGCGCATAACTCCATTCAGGTTCACTTCACCTGCGAACTCGTTGTTGACGAATAGGCCAAGGCAATAGGCGTTTCCTGCAAGTCGTTCTCTGTCGCGCGCAGCACAACGGTTGGTGAATGCATCGCGACTTTTTGCTGGGTCAGGGGAAGTGATGAGTGGCATTGGTTCCCACTTGGTGAGCCATTCGCCATTGCGCAAGCGAACTTCGCTCCACGCCTCGAAATCGGTTGCAACAAGTGGGCGCAACATGATGCGACGACCGAACAGTCGAAGTGGTCCGTTGGAGGAAATGATTCCTGCAGGGTGGCCGATGGGTCGCGAGTAGCCACTCATGAAAGCTTCAATTCGTCTCGCACTAATCCGTCAAGCAAATTATTCACCGACACCATGATTTCAGGAATTCGCAACTTGCGCATAACTCCCACTAACACGCAGCATCCGCCCACGATGACATCTGCGCGGTCTGCGGGCAGGCCGGGGTTGAACTTGCGATCAGCGAGGGTTTCGGTGGCAAGTGTTCGAAACACTTCCTCGACGTTTTCGCGTGTCATACGTGCGCCGTGCAATGCAGTTGCGTCAAATTCTTGTAGGCCTATTTCTACTGCGGCAATGGTGACGATGCTGCCGGCAACACCAACGACGCGTGTGGCATTTAGTACTTCAGGATGATCGCGGATCAGGTCGTCCATGAAGTCGGTAACGAAACCAATTGCGTTCGTGAGTTCTTCTGGGCGAGGCGGGTCGTGGTACAAATGACTTTCGGTAAGTACAACAGTGCCAACTGGAAAACTGACTGCATGGCGCAATGTCTTTTCGCCAATCATGATTTCGGTGCTACCACCACCAATATCGATAACAAGTGTGATGCCATCGTGTGCGGGTAAGTGAGAGAGAGCACCCGAGTATGCGAGTCGACCTTCTTCGGTGCCCGCAATGATGAGCGGGCGAGTTCCGAGTACTGCTTCGGCTTGATCCAGGAACACTGTTGCGTTTGATGCGCGACGACACGCTTCGGTGGCAGTTACGCGAACGGCTCCCACTTCGTGTTGCTTGATGAGCGTTGCATAGTGCTGCAGTCGCGCAATGGTTCGAGCAATCGCGTCTTCGTTCAGCATGTTGTCATGCACAACGCCACGACCGAGTCCAGTTACGTGCACTTCACGAACGATGTCGTTGCCTTGTGCATCGGCAATGAGCAAGTTGGTGGAGTTGGTGCCAATGTCTATTGCGGCAACAGGTTGTGCGGCGGCACGTATGTATGAGCTGCGACTGAGGCTCAGTTTTTCGGCAACCCAATCACCAACGGGGTCGTCTCCACCCGCAAGCCACCAACCAAAATGTGCGTGCAAACACTTCACGCCAATGCGTGTGCCAGCTACTCCGCCAAACGGGCGTGGGCCAGTGTGGTCTGCAGGAATGAGCGCATCGCGTTCGGCGGCATAACGGTCGTGCGCTGCTGCGATGAGCGTCGCATCGAGTTCGGCTTCAACTTCGTTGACGGCACCCGTCGCCTCAAGACGACCAATCAGTACGTTTTCGCGCGCACCACACAACCAATACAGCGTTGGCATTGGCGTTCCATCTGGCAGCAAAGGCTGATTGCGCAACACCACCGGGTCGCCGTCTAATGCGCGAACGACAACTTCACACTTGCCTTGCGGAACTCGACCGAGCAACTCGGTGATTCGCGCGGTGTCTTCTGCGCTTGGTGCGTTAGAAGAGCTTGACAAGTACAGCTACCAACGCGGCAATACCGATAATGGCGGGAATTGCACGCTTTGCAATGGTGGATCCTGCGGTGTCGAGCAAGTTGAGTGGTGCAACCTCTGGACCATCAATTTTGCGGATAGTCGGTTGCTCGTTTGGAGCAGGTGACGTTTCAGCAACGGCGGGTGCACTTGGAGCAGGAGACGGTGCAGGTGCTGCAGAAATGAGTTGGTTCAAGTTCTCGGAAAACTGTGCGAGCAATTTGTCGCTCACATCGGCAAGTGCACCACGACCAAACTGCGCAACTTTTCCTGAAATTGAAAGATCGGTATGCACGGTGCACTTCGTTGAAGTTGGAGTAACCGAAGTGAGTTCGGCAGTGATCATTGCTGAAGCATTGCCCTTACCAGTGGTGTCGCGTCCTTCGCCCTTCAGGGTCGCTTTATGTGCCACGTCATCGCGCGATACGAAACTTGCTTGTCCTTTGAACTGAGCAAGAATCGGACCAACTTTGATCTTCACTTGTCCGCGGTAGGTGTCGCCTTCAACTTCGGTGAGTTGGGCGCCAGGAAGGCACGGAGCAATGCGCTCTAAGTCGGTGAGGATGGCCCATGCTTCTGCAACGGGAACATTGACAGTGAACTCGTGATTGAGATCCATGGTTATTTGCCTCGACTTTCGTGAATGATGTGTGCAACGCGCTCGATGTCTTCAACATGGTCAACATCGATTCCCGAGCCAATACAGGGTACTTCAGCAACCAGTTCGGGATGACTGCGAAGCAATGATCGTGCGCCTTCATCTCCTGTTTGTGGAACGAGTGCAAAAAATTCTGCGTGCAATTTCACGGGGTTAGCGCGCACGCCTTGATACGTAGCGACGGCAAGCGGAGAAGTGGAGTTGGCTACTGCCATCCATGCCGACGGAGGAATGCAAGGCTGATCGCCAAGACCGATGACAACCGATTGCAATCCATATTCGCTGGCCCACTGCAATGCGCATTGCACCGAACTGGCCATGCCTGTCGCCCAAGTTTCGTTGTGTAGGTAGGTGATCGCTTCAGAGCCTTCATAACGAGGCAATTCGACCGACCCCCATACGACAGCGACTGGCCCGATTTTGGCCGCCAGAGCGCTCTGGAGAGCCCATTCAAAGACTGTTTTCCCAGCAACTGAAGTGAGCAACTTGTGGTGCGAACCACCGAACCGAGAACCGCCACCTGCGGCCAGAAGAATCACCCCAACTGGCGGGTTTTTGCTGATTGGGGCGGTCATAACCCCATATTTACAGGCTTTGACGGGTCTGACCCTCTCGAAACCCCGTGTGACCCAAATATTACAGTTCCATGACATAGACTGTTACACAGTTGACATAAATGCAATAACGCGAGTTCCCTCGCAAGCACTGCCCCCACATCCGAACCAACCGCCCCCCGGTTGGTTCGCCTACCAAGGAGCCACAATGTCACGCACCACCAAACTCATAGCTGGTCTGCTCGTATCCCTAAGCCTGTGGGGAGTCAGTTCAACTGGAGCCCAGGCAATTCCCATGGGCCCAGCCCAGGAAGCAATCATCCGCAAAGGCGCTGTTCAGGCACAACAGGCAGTGGATGCCTATGCCGACAAACGCGACCGAGACGCTTACGACCTCTTCCTCGACCTTTCCGACAAACTCGCGGTTGAAGTTGGCAATTTCTTAGGTGTTGATGTGAAGGAGCTACGTCGCGCATGGCGAGCAGCAGATGTTGCACACCAACGCGCACTGATGGCTGGCCTCACTCAAATTGGAGTTCCGTACAAAGAAAACGCGGCTGCAGAAGCGAACGCTTTTGACTGTTCGGGCTTTGTGCAGTTTTCCTGGTCGAGTGCAGGGTTTGTCTTGCCTCGAGGATCAAATTTTCAATATGCAAATTCACGTCGCGTCACATTCAAGAATGCTCAAGCAGGCGACATTATGTGGCGCCCTGGTCATGTGTCGATGTATCTCGGTGTTGACGGTGCAATTCTGCAAGCAGGTCGAACAGGTCGCAGCGTTGAATTGCACATCATGGATTCGCGAATCCTTGGTTGGACTCGTTTCGCAGATCCAACTGCGTAACCGTTATTTGTGAATTGGTCCGTCACCATCGCGCAGTGACGGTGCACCACGACCAGTGCGTCGTGCGATGATTTCTCCACAAATAGAAATTGCAGTTTCTTCGGGCGTACGCGCGCCGATGTCGAGTCCAATTGGCGACATCAGTCGCAACAACTGTTCGTCAGTGACACCGGCTTCAACCAAGCGCTCGATGCGCTTTGCATGAGTTTTCCGGCTGCCCATTACACCGATGTAGCCAACGTTGGTGGCAAGTGCGCCAACCACTGCAGGAACATCGAACTTGGGGTCATGCGTCAGAATACACACAGCGTCACGCTGCGTAAGTTGCGCTCCGCGTTCTGCAAATAACGGAGCAGGCCACGTAACCAATACTTCGTCGGCCATCGGGAAGCGGCGCTTGGTTGCGAACACTTCGCGCGCATCGCACACCAGCACGAGGTAACCCAACACCTTGGCAACGCGGGCGAGAGCAGAAGTGAAATCAACTGCGCCGAAAATCACCATGGTGGGTGGCGGAGAAAACGCGTCAATGAACACTCGAACTGTTGGAGTGTTTACTAAATCTTCTGGAGTGGTTTGACCTTGTGGCCCGTAATGGCGAACGCTGGTTCTGCCGGCTTCAAGTTCGCCTTGCGTGTCGCGTGCAACCACTCTGTCGAGTTCGGCATCACCAAGAGTTCCTTGCGCTGCGTTCTCTGGAGTAACGAGCAGCATTGCGCCAATGTTTGGGCCATCAATGACTGTTGCAAGAGCGACTGGCTTGTTTGCTCGAGTGCGCTCTGAAAACAGTTGGTACAGCGACATCGTCAATTACCAGGTGAGCGGCTGAATAAACAGGTGAATAATTCCGCCGCAGGTAAGCCCAACTGCAAATGCTTCGTCATCTGAATAACCGAACTTCACCAGTTTGGGTTGCTTGTCGCCATTCAAAATTGCAAGTGCCTCGGCAACAACTGCACCTTCAACGCAACCACCACTCACCGAACCAATGACTTCGCCGTCTTCGTTCACCGCCATTGCAGCGCCCGGGTCGCGAGGGCCTGAACCTTCAATGTCAACTACGCGCGCAAGAGCAATTTGTTTGCCCGCCGCTTTCCAGCGGTCAATGTCGTTCAGCAGTTCGCGCATAGTTCCAGTCAATCGGCAGAAATGACGCGAGTGAGGCGTTCCATGGCTTCAAGTGAGTGACCTTCAACAAATTCATCGATGTATGGAAGCGCTGCAGCCATGCCTTTGGCGAGCGGCGCGTATCCAGGCGTCACTTTCAAAGGGTTTACCCAAATGAGTCGGTGAGAGACACGTTGCAGGCGTTTCATCTGTTCGCCCAACAGTTCTGGGTTGCCTCTGTCCCAACCATCTGACAGCACAATCACGATTGCGCCTCGCGCCATTCCACGCACACCCCAGGTGTCGTTGAACTTGCGCAGGCTTTCCCCAAGCCGTGTTCCGCCGCTCCAGTCGGGAACTTGCTCTGCTGCGCGTTTGATTGCCTTGTCAGGGTCGCGGCTGCGAAGTTCTTTTGTGAGCCGCGTGAGACGGGTGCTGAATGCAAAGGCTTCCACTCGTTGTCTGCCGGCAACTGCTGCATGCATAAATCGAAGCAGTGCGCGTGCGTATGGTTCCATGCTTCCTGAAATGTCGAGCAACACCACAATGCGGCGAAGTCGATCACTTGGTTCTTTCCAGTGCAAACGCATTGCCTCACCACCGTGGCTAATGGATGCGCGAACGGTGCGACGTAAATCGTGCTGTGAACCGTTTCGTTTTGCTGTTGTTAAACGAAGCGAGCGTCGCGGTGGGCCAGCAAACCGGAGTGCCTGCATGAGGCGCTGGGCTTCTGCAAGTTCCGAATCGTCGTATTGGGCGAAATCTTTTTTGCGCAGTGCTTCGGAAGCAGAAAAGCGCAAATGAATTGCTGGGTTTGAGTCATATTCACCAGCATGCGGATCAGTTTCAGTCTCATCATCGATGAGGAGTGAAATCTTTTGTGGTGACATTTCTTCAGTAACTTCGCCACTGGTACGGTGTTCCCAAAACACGGCAAATGCTCGATCAAACAACTGATGATCTTCTGGTCTGCGCACTAACGTGCTGCGACCCGCCCAGAACACATCACTGCGCGATTCAAGCGACACCACGTCTAGGGCATAGACAAACGTCAGCACAGAATCAAGGGGAACTTGTAAACCGACACCGCGCAACACTCGCGCAAATGACACTGCCATTTCTTCTGGAGAAGAGGAAATGGCAGTGGACATGAATTATCCGTGCAACAGTCCGCGATCAAAAGCTTGGGCAACGATTTGAGCGATGCCTTGCTCGCGCACGCGGTCGTGATCTTCGCGGTATTTCAACACGGTTCCAAGTGTTGCCGAGACAACCGATTCGTTGAGTTCGCGAGCACCAAGTTGGGCGAGTGCGGTTGCCCAGTCAATGGTTTCAGCGACTCCAGGTGGCTTGTACAAATTGAGCGAACGCATGTGTTCCACAGCGGCTGCAACTTGCTTGGCGAGCGATTCGGCAATTTGAGGAACGCGTAGACGCACGATTGAAACTTCACGATCAAAACTTGGATGATCAACCCAGTGGTACAAGCATCGACGCTTCAATGCATCGTGCACATCGCGTGTGCGGTTGGAAGTAAGAATCACAATCGGTGGAGTAGCGGCTTTGAACGTTCCTAGTTCAGGAACAGTCACTTGGAAGTCGGAAAGTATTTCCAGCAAATA
>Ga0172367_10003448_pt1 | contig 20479 bp, 27 predicted proteins | sample Lak10m_FD_114542 | JGI IMG/M metagenome (GOLD analysis project Ga0172367, IMG submission 114542) | Freshwater microbial communities from Kabuno Bay, South-Kivu, Congo - kab_022012_10m | ecosystem: Environmental > Aquatic > Freshwater > Lake | place: Democratic Republic of the Congo: South-Kivu...
TAGTAGTACATAGTTAATAAATAATCTTGCATATAATTCCACTCTAAGATCTTCGGATACCTTACTTTTTAAGTTATTGTATTCCAACTTATCATCAATTAGTTCTTTTGGTGTTTTACCAATACCATACATCATATCAAAGAAGTCATCTAAATATTTAAAGACTTCTACTACTTGAGCCCTTGTTATTTCTTGCATAATTCTATACATTTTAAAATTGCTTGCTCCCACTTTTCATACACGCTTGTATTTATTAATTCATTATATAGAAATGATTCTTTTGGTGTTACTAATGACCAATCATCTGTTCCATAATATATAATAAATTTATGCTTAACATAGAACCAATCAATAACTTGTTGCCAAAGAGGTGCATATATATATCCTTTATCTAAACCTGAGTAATACATTCCATAATTTGAATAAAAAATATGTAATCCTTTATTATCATATAAAGATGTTTCAGTTCCAAATCTTGAAATTTCATCAAACCCTAATTCTTTTATAGCTAATGCTATTTCGTATGTTACAAATTGTTCTTTCATAATAATTTATTTAATAAATGCATCGGCAATTGTTATTAATAAAACTGATATAGTTACTATAAAAATTAATGTTGACCATAGTATGGTTATACGTTTTTCATTCTGTTCAGTCCACATTGCCGCATTTTTTGGTGTGGTGAAGAATGTGAATTTCATAAATTTAATTAATTGTTTCATAATTTTAATCCCACCAATGATGGATATTTTTTTCAATAATTGTAAATAATAATTTATTTGCTTTAGCTTGTCTCATACCACCCATTATTAAAGCTTTACTTACTTCAGAATGATCTTTATATGATTCTGGAAGTTTGCGAAAGTCATTAGAATACTTGTTAAAGTAATTTACTAAATCATCTCTAAGAACATTTGATTTTAATTCATATAATTCTTTATCTTCAATTTTTTTAGTAAATAAATCAGTTTCATAATAATTTTGATATTCAGATTGATAATCATCATTTTGAATTTTATCAATTAATCTTATACAAAGTCTCATTTTTTCTACATCATATTCCCAATCTTCATATCGTTTATGTTTTTCAATATAATCGGCAGTATTTTTAATTTTAAATTTTAAAACATCAAATATGAATGCATGATCATAATCTCTATCATTCCAAACTAAAGGAAACCATTTCCAAAGATTTTTAATTCCTTCCCAAATTATTTTGTGAAGATGGAATCCTGTGGAATACCACCACCATTTTTTAAATATTTTCATAATTTTATTTTGTTTTTAATTTGCGGAGAGTACAGGATTCGAACCTGTGGACCCCTTGTAGAGATCGCCTGTTTAGCAAACAGGTGGTTTCAGCCACTCACCCAACTCTCCAAATTTACCTCTGTGTAGTTTTTTGTCTCTTGAGGTGGTATGGACTGTCTTATCTACACTTTTACCTATAATTTACTTTCCGGTTTACTGTTTCGTATAGGTCAGCAGTTTGATGAATTTATATACCGGATATTAAACGAGGAAGAAGTGGGATTTCAACCCACGCATCACATTGCTCATGCGACCTAATGGTTTTCAAGACCATCCTCTTAAAGCACTTGAGTACTCTTCCAATAAATGTACGCCCTCTGGGATTCGAACCCAGGACTCCCACATTAAAAGTGTGATGCTCTAGCCAACTGAGCTAAGAGCGTAAAAATTTATCTATCTCAAGGATTTGTGAGTTGCTTAAATTCTTCTATTTTATTGATTGAAGTACACTTGATAGTTAAAATATACAAATTTAAATTCTTCCTCCTATGGTGTTGCATTTATAACACATACTTATTGATAGATAAATGTGGACTCTGTTGGTTCTGCCCCAACCTCTCTGGATTTTCAGTCCAGTGCTTTCACTAGATTAGCTTAGAGTCCTAAAGTGTATAATTTATTAGACTATACACGTCCCTAATTTACGCCGATTATAGGGGAGATTCGCTCCATTACCTCTATTCAAGGAAGAGGGTATGCGAAACACTATGTGAGGATAGGGAGACTTGAACTCTCGACCTTCTGAGTATCAGTCAGATGCTCTAACCAACTGAGCTATATCCTCATTTAAACAGTAGCTATTCTCACCGAAGTACTAATCGGACTTTTAATAGCTTGATACCTTTAATCGCTGTTTACCAATTAAAGACTTTAAAGGTGGAACTTAGGAGAATTGAACTCCTCTCTTCTGCGTGCAAGGCAGACATAATAGCCGATATACTAAAGCCCCTAATTAATTGTTTAAGGTACAATTATAAACCAAGTTTTTCATACGGAACTTCATAACCGATTAATTAAAAATGTTGCAACATTATTTAATTTAATTAATATCTTATAAAAACCAACTAGCAGGTAGCGATACTTACTAGTTGGTTGACACCGTGCGTAACGGCAATACGGTCCTAAGTCCGTAAGAATTTAAAGAAAATATGTCTAATTTTCATAAGATTCTTCAATTAATTCATAATTAATATTGTTTTCAGCTAAAACAGAAATAAATACATTTTTTCTTCTTATTTCATAAATAAGGATTTCTGTATTATTAAATTTAATTCTGTATCTTATCATAATGTCTATATTTTCTAATGATTTTGAGAATTTCTTTAATATCAGTAAAATCAAAGTGCTGACCAGGTCTTATTGGTTGAAAACCAATACAGAACCCATGTTCTGCTGCAAATTTTTCAATAACTTTATTATCATTGACTTTGTATAAATAAATCCAAGGATAATTACCAACAAATTCAAGATTTATGTCTAATTTCTGCATCCTACTTCGAAATATTGTTAATTTTTCCATATTATTTATTTTTTAAATTAGAGCCCATACTCTGATTCTAACAGAGGATTACTGCTTTTGCAGAGCAGCGCGTTTGAACACTTCGCCATATGGGCATTTGGTTGGCCCACTCGGTTACGATCCGAGGACAAAAGGTTATGAGTCTTCCGTTTTAACCAATTAAACTACAGGCCAATAAAATCTAACTAATACATTTTGTCAGGTATCTTGCTAACACTATTTCTAGCTGCTTCACACAGGCATAAAGAGATGCTTCCTGTGTACCTTTGAGATTACGTATTACTACGCAGTTGATTAGCAACGCCGCTCTTTCGATTTATGTATCTACTCTTTGTAGTTAGATTTTTTTTATTTTATTCAGCTTGCAAAATAGCATATTGTTCTTCAAGAAAAGTGATAGTATCTTTATGTGCTATTAATTGTTTTTCAGCAAGTTTAAGATTTTCTTTTGCTGAAATTAAGTTTGCAATGTATTGATCACGATTAGTGATTTCATCACCATTATTTACTAATCTTTTAGCAAGAACCTCTTCAGCTTGAGAAACTGCATCTTCTTTACGAATTAAATCACCACTAAGAGCAGCAATTTGTACTTTAAATGCAGACTCTGCTTGTCTCCAAACTTTAACAGCTTTAGCTTCTGCATTATCACCTTTAATAATTGCTACGAATTGTTTTGCGAAAGAATTTAACTTTGTCATTTTTTTAAAATTTAATTGTTTATTAATTGTTTAATTGTACTTGTTTTAATAACTGATACCATTGGTAATTCTTCATCATCAATAGATAGAATCATTTTATTTTTTGAATTATCTTCTATCATTGGAACTAGCTCTTGTGTACCTATAGAAGTTAAATATTGAATAACTTCTTCTGGTGTTGCATGACGAATATTTGATTTGCTAGTATACCAAATACCTTCTCCTTCTTGATATACACGTATGCCACACTCACTAATCTTGGATATTTTCCATGGAATTTTATGAAAGTAACTATCGTTATGATGCCACCCAATAACCCAATCTCCAACTTTAAATTCAGGGTCTGGTTTTACTTCAGATTTAACCTCAACTTTATCATCTTCAAAGATAATATCATCAATGGTTAGAATTATTGAATCTGAGTTATATCCACCAAAACATATTCTTGAAGAGTCAGATGAATAGGTTCCATCAATACAAGAATAACAATGTTTTCCATGATACTGACTTGTACTTTTTGTAGTATATTTCCTAAGCTTTATCCACTCCTCCTTTGAATCTAAGTAAATTATTAATTTATCATTGGTTTCTAACTCTTTAATGGTATATTTCTTTTTATCCATAATATAATTACTTAAACTACACCATTCTTGGAAAGATAATAATTCAATATTTTCATTAATACAAAATTCAATTCCACCCTTCCAATTTGATTCACCAATCAATATTTGACATGGATACTCCTCTTCCCAATCATTAGTTCTGTTGATTTTCTTTGCTACAAAATCCCATTCTTCCTGAGTTTTACAATGAACAGCTTGTTTTAATGGTTGCTTAACTTCCTCTTTAATTGGTTCGATTAATGTTTTAGCATACTCTTCAGCCTCAGGTAATGTGGCAAACCATTTAGAACCTTCTTTAGAATAGAAACTCCAATTTATAGTATCTCTCTTGTCTATAAAATTAAAGGTTCCATTGGTGCGTATTATACAAATATCTCCACGTTTTGCACAACTAATATTGTAAAGCCTATCTTCTTCTATAACAAAATAACTACCAACACTCCATTTTTCAATAGGTTTTGGATTATTTTGTGCATCAAAAGCTTCTTTGGTTGAGGGTTTAAATTGATTGAAGTCACAAGCCCATTCTTCATTATCATCACCAAAAATGTATGTAAATTTGTCGCTTGGTTTTGCGCTGAGTTTATATATTTTTCCAATTGTAAAATAATCAGACCAACCTTGGATTTTTGATTCATATAAACTAATACACTTAACATATTCAGGAATGATTTCTTTTGGCTCTTCAACAGTTTCTTTCAAAACATATTTTTTGAATTGATCGAAAGTTATTTCAGTATAATAATTATCATTATACTTCATTGAGTGACTTCTATTTTTACCATCAAAATAAATGTAATTATAAATCCAGGTAAAACCAGTCCATTTATCTAATGCATCCTTTGACTCAGGCGTACATTTAATATACCATTTTTGGGGTAACACAAAATCATCTTTTACAAATGGATCATATCCAAGAATTTCTTGAACTGTTGTTTCTGTAAAATTTTCTGGTAAGTTATTTTTGTATTGAATAATTCTATTATTATCGTCTTTAATACCTAACCAGTTTTTTACACTTAAATATTCCCAAATACATTCAATAGACTGGTTATTATATAATTCCCAACCATTATCAATTAATTTATTACAAACTAAAGTAAATATCTCCAGAGTAATCTTTGGAGAATATTTTAAATATTTATTTGTTAATGACATGACCTTATTTCCTCTTCAATTAGTTTATTATATTCTTCTTCAAAATGATCTGATATTTCTTTTACCTTAATCATTTTAAATAATGATGTTGAACGCATCCAGTCAATAGTCCTGTTTCTATAAACAATGGCTACTAATCCATCGTTATCAAGAATTTGTATTGTACCATATTTGTCTAATAGTTTATAGACTTCATGACTTTTACTTTTATTAATATAATATTTGAAGATAAACAACCCTGCAAATATTGCAATTAAAATATATACTACTATTTCCATAATCTTTAATTTTTTAATTAATTATTTATTTGGTCTTTTAAATATAAATATTGTAAATATTAATCCACATATCCATAAGGCAATCAATCCATCACCAATTATTTTGTCAGTTTTGAGTTTTAATTGCTGTTGAGTCAATTGTTATTGACAAATTTATTGAATCTTGCATAGATTATTTTTAAGCATCCAATTAGTTATTTTAAGATTTCTTTGTGCTCCAGAATAATTAGGAGATTTATTCTTTTTTTCTTCAGTTAGACAATTAATATATTTACCAAAACAAGATATATTACCATTAGTATGAATAAAAATATAAGTTATATAATCATTTCTTTTAAAAGTGATTAATATTGAACTTAATTCTCCTATTAAACCTAGTTCAGTATAATTAGGATCATTCCAATTTTTGTTATAAGATGAAACACCATCAGAAACACCTCTATAATTTTCTTTAAATTCAACCATTGATTCATTTTGATACTGTTCTTCTGAATAATGATTCCATACTAGTATTGCAATTAAATCCCAATACTTTGACTGTTTAACACTTTCAAGTGTTATGTTATTTGCTATCAGTTCCATAATAAATATTTATAAGTTTTCTTTAATTCATTTATTAATTAATTCAATAATTTATTTCCCCATTCCAATTATTTTTAATTCTTTAATTCTGTCATCACTTTTTAATATAGCAATAGCATAACCTTTATATCCTTCTTTTATTTTTTCATCAGAAAGAAAATAAAGATGTTGAGGAATAACTATACCATGCACAGGTGAACCATCTTTTGTTTCAAAGAACTTATTACCTAACCATTTTCTTTGCATAATTTGTAAAGAATTATCAGCTTCATTTAAACCAATATTTCCAATAACTGATTTTTCATTAGTAGGAAGCATTAAAACCTTTATTTCTTTATACATAATGATACAATATTTAAATTTGTTATTTAATTAAAAATTATTTTATTAGCACCCTCCTTATATCTGACTCCAAAGCAGATTGTACCACGTTTAGGTAGATAAGGTTAGGGTCACAATGATTTTATAACTTTTTACGCATAACGCAAGCGCATATCATCAACCATCTTGCTGAGAACTCATTTGCACCGTAGGACTACTAATCCTCTTCGAGGGACAGCTTTCTCAAGACTGCGGTACATCTAGGATTACCCCATAGTATTTTTATGTAAATTAAATTATATGTTTATTCCGCATTATTACACACATCCCCCAACCGCTAAACGATACAGGATTATAATTTAATTTACAAAGGAATCAATGTTTAACCTAATTAGCAGAAACCTTTTCAAACAGGACGGCGCATTTTCATACGTCATGTAGGAATTAAACCTCTTGTCTCATTACTTCTTCACCGCTAATTGTTATTTTAAAAAATCTTCATCCACATTTGCAGTGTGGAGTAATAAGCTTTGTTCGTTGTGCTATCTACCATGATTGTGTAGCTTTTAATTTTGGCACATTCCACTCATTATATCTACCAAAACATTCACTCCTGCAAGAGTTATAAGATTCTTTATTTAATCTGTCTTATTGTTTTGCTTCAATTGAAGATTTTAGAATTAAACTCAGAGTAGTCACGGCTACCTCTATTCCTCTGAGTTATTATATCATAAAATGGCAAAATGTAGCTCGACCCTAATTATGATATTTTAGTGACTCTGGCAAGACTCGAACCTGCGACCTGAACATTAGAAGTGTCCTGCTCTAATCCACTGAGCTACAGAGCCAATTTGTAGAGCTACGTAACTCTACCTGGATTTTAGTGATTACTCACAAGGTTTTTCTGATTCTCTTATGGAAATAACCATAATTCACAGGCAGGCTTTCTTCCCCTTTAACCCGAATCGTTTTTAATAAAATAGAGTGTGTTGTTACACCAAAAATCGTCTTTGTGTTTTTGCTTACTCCATAATAATGGCGCTACTGTACCCTGTTTTACTCTTTCGAGGCGATTACTCTTTAAATGATGGCTACTTCCAAGCCTACATCCTCTATTTATTCAATAAGAATAATATGTAAACTAACACCATACGAACAAAAATCGCAAGCATAAAATGATCCATCTTCTAACTCACGTAATTTTACATCTTTGCTAAAAAATTTATTTTTAATATATTCATTAGCTATGCTTTTAGCCTCTTCTAAAATTTCTGTACAACCTAACTCAGTTGTACAAATATTATCTGGATCTCTCCAGGTATCAGCAGCGTTAATTTCTTTTAAAATTCTATACATATTATCTTTAATTTTAGTTTGTAAAAAAAATTAAGAAAAAGAATTGCACCTACCATGAGTAATATTTCAACATCAGTGATGATTTCTTTTTCTTAATTTAAAGTAGAATAAACTTAGTCTAAGTGGCCAGATTCGAACTGACGTATGATTTCTCTCTCTTGCTCCCAAAGCAAGCATGTTGACCAACTACACCACACCTAGAATTTAATATACTGGTGATCAACCTGTCGGGTATATTAGCAGACTTAAATAGATTTTTCGTTTCTATTTTTATAAAACGCCCTTGTCTTACGCCCAAGAGTATGTCGATTATTTTATGGATAATAATATCCTTTGGCGATTAACCCAATATTTTAAATACAATATATCCGGTTTTATAAGCAATCATGCTTTCACGCAATCGGTTTTATTATTTGCTGACTTCAATATTGTATTATAAGCAGTCCATACGGGAGTTGAACCCGCTCCGAACACAGTGACAGTGTGACATCTTAACCGTTTGACCTATGGACTATAAAAATATTAATAACTACACATATGCCCTCCTGCATACCCTCATCCTAAACCCTAGTTTGTGCACAACTACCACGACCTCATTATTAATATTTATTACTTGTTTTGTGGCCATATTTTGGCATAATTAATGCCTGGTCCAAATTTAAAGAAGCTCCTACTTCTACAAGATTTTTATTAAGAAATATGTTTATAAATTAAAACTTTGTTACCACCTACATTTGCAACATCAAACTTTAAAGATTTCAATCCTCTAATATAGACTTTAAATCTTTTAGAATCATCTGCATATATAACAATTTTATCTCCATTATGCAATTTATTATTAATGAAATATTCAATACAATTTTTAGCCCATAATAAAGATTTAATTCCATCTTTTCCAGTTTGTTTTAATAATTGATAACCATGTTTTCTTTTAGTGTTTATTTTAAAAGTTACACAATAAGTATTATTAAGATTAAACTCTGAAAAATCACTAATAAATATAAGTAATTCTAAAGTTTGATTATTTTTATTTTTAGTTTTAAAAATATAAGTATTATAATATTCGGTACTTTTAGTTAAATTTATATCATACATAAGATTAATTTTAAAAATTAAAAAGAATATACTAGCAGCGGTTACATTTTGCAGTAACACTTTAAATACGAAGGAATCCCAGAGTCACTTTCCTCATATACTACTAGAGCCCTCTGGACCTAGACTGTTTCATTCTTTATTAAAAAATCCCTCTCTGCCGCAGTCAAGTTTCTGCATGTTTCTTGCGCTTTGTTTAACTTGTGTAATCTATTCGATTTTTAATATGATGCAGACATACAAGCACAGAGTTGAAGATTATTGGGTGCGGACCTCGATTCGAACGAGAACTTGAGATTATGAAACTCAAATGTTACCTTTACACTAATCCGCATACTTTTTCTAATTTTTGTACTCCCAACGGATTCTGAGACCGTATCTAAACCTTGAAGGGGTCTTATCCTAACCTTTAGACGATAGGAGCATTAATTATTTTTTCTTTTGAGAAGAGATACAAAGATAATACAAATATTTATCAAAAATTCCCTATTAGTAACATTTCAATAAATATTTATACCATCCTTATCCCTTTTAGCTTATTTTATAATTTATAAGCATACATACCATCAGCATATTCAATAACAATACTTGTAAATCGAGTTTCAGTATAATCATAAAAGAAATACATATTACAATTTTTATAATCTATATCTTTGCATTGGTATTTATAAATCTGACTAGTACCTTGTATATAAGGTGAATAATCATATACAATATTAAATGATTGAAGTTTTTGTGAATAAATTACAATTATATCATTATCAATATCTAATTTAATATTGATTTCACAAGGTATCCAATAATTTGACCATTCTTTAGTAACAGTAACTTTTAAACCATTAGTTTTAAGCCAAATAGGATCATCTGCAGATATTGTAGTAATACTAACAATAACTAATAACACTAATAATAATACTTTTTTCATTTATTTACTTTTAATTATTCATAACTAATACCATAGCCTTCATCAAATCGATTAAGATGAGATTCAAGACGCTGTTTTTTATTCATGGATTTCCATACAGTAGGTTTAACCCATGCTGGACATTCACCATATTGCCAACCAAGAACAACTTCAGATGAAATTCGTAATTTTTTTACACATGGAGTAGCTACTCTATCTGTGTGTTTAATTTTACGTGTTATGTACTCTGGTTGTTTATGATTCATTGGTGTAACATCTACAGTTACTACTTGTTTTGTTGTGTGCTTTACACATCCACCAATTCTACCTAGTAGATTAATGGTTAATAAAATTCCTGGTTCCATCTTTACTTTAACGTATTTAAATTTGTTTGTAATTTAATAATTTTTTGAGTAATTTGTTGGTGTTTCCATAATGCTAATTCAAGCATTGTAGAATTTTTAAGATGTAAATAAGCTTTCATAATTTTATCACTCATATTGTTTTGATATGGAATAAAAGCAGATCTAGAAATATAAGATTTTTTTGTTGTAAAAGTCTTATAGGGATAATCATGATCACAAGCTAATACATAATGAGCTTTTAGCCCATTATATTCTTCATCTAAACGAAAATTTTTATCCAAATTAGGAATAAAAAAAGGATTGTTCTGACTCATAATATAATTTTTTTATTTAATTTAAAAATAAGGCAGCTATTTTCACAAACAACTGCTTTCAGATAATCTTAGATAATTTACTAGATAATCATTTTATTAATCGTGGAAGTGGAGGGAGTCGAACCCTCGTCTTCTCCAGGATACATAACAAAATTACACAGCTTACTCTTTACAGTTAGTTCTCTGGCGTTCTATTATATTGAACTGCAAACTTTTTGGGCCTGTTAGTTAACAGACGCTCCACCACTTTATTTTTGATAAAATAAAGAAAAAAGTGATTGCTCACATCCCAATTTTTTCTAAATATGGATAAAATATAATAAATAATAGTACTGCCCTTATTACCGCCTTACTTTGTACAATTTTGTCTTACTTCTAAACAAGGGAGGATACTTTAATTTGTAACCTTGTCTATGTTAATTCAGTGTTTTACTGAAAACAAAAATTTTTTATTATTTATTAATGTGCAACTTTGAATGATAAGGTTGTTGCTACCCCATCGCAATTCTACTAAATATTACTATTAAGCAGCAGCTCTCATAGAGAAGCTTGAAGCGAAAGAAATTACTTTCTTGTCATTTATTGTTTTAGTATCTGATTTAAGAGGGACGCCTACCTCTGCTGTTTTGTTATTTCTCTACTGTGAATCAATACCAAGCACTCCCTTTTTAACCCTGCTACAATAAAAATCATAGCAGGGTATTTTTCTTGAATTAATCAATAACTCTTTTTTTAATATTTTGTAAAGGATCAAATCGTTGTTGAATACCAACAAAATAAATACCTTTTGGAACAATAGTATGACGATGATCCTTTTTTGGAAGAACTGTTTTTGTTTCCATTCCAGCAGTATCAAGATATTGCTTAAGAGAATGGTTTAAAACACACTCTTCTTTAGCTTCTAAAATGAATCCTGATTTATGCGAATACATATCATAATTTCCAAACAAAGCATGAAAACTACCACTTCTTTCAGAAGCAGCTATAAACTGTTTCTCAATTTTTTTACAGTTTGAAGGAATTTCCTCAATTTCAAACCATTGAGTATCACCTTGATGAAAGTTTTTATTTTTAAATTTCATAATAATTATTTTTTTAATTAGCACTAAGCCATAAATACTCTAATTCTAAAGGAATTTCATTAGGACGATGCCATTTAGCACATTCTAAAGCATTTGTAAAAGTTGGACAAGTATCTATTAAATAAACAGATCCAGTAGATGGACAAGTCATTTCAATCCAAGCATAAGGCTGATTTAGTTTACCTTTACTATTTTGTAAAAAAGAATACTTTTGTTTAGATTGAAGTAATCGAATTGTTTCAGTATAACCATTTGAATGATTAATTTGTTTTGTATCAATTACAATAGCATCAAGCATTTCTAATAAACCTTCATTACCAAAGTTTTCTTTGATAATTGTAATAATAGCTGCTTTAACATCTTCATTAGTCTCATTTTGAAAGATAATTTTAGCAGAATCTATTTCTTGACAATTTTCAAAAATTTCTTTTGATATTGAACGACCATTTACATAAAATTGTTCATAGCCATCAGCAAATGATATAGCAGAACGAGTAGTATTATGTAAATCATTATTAGAATTTCGTGAAATGAAGTTTGGATATCTAGAAACAATTAATAACCCTTCTAATTGTATTGACATAAATGAATGTTCTACAAAAGAGATTACTTTATTTAATATATCTGAAATAGATATAATATTAAAATTTTCATTAAAATAATTATAAAAAGATAACCATCCAAAATCTGAATAATTAATATAAGAAGAAAAACTAAAATAATTTAGTTTTTGATCAATAACTTTATTAAAAACTGTTCCCACAACTTGACTACCAACTTGATTTCTAACTTGATCTTCAATTTGATCACTAATTTGATTACCAACTTGATCTCTAACTCCATTCTTAATTTGATCTCTAATTTGATTCCAAATTTGATCTATAATTTGATGCATGACTTGAGTACCAACTTGAACTTCGATTTGATCCCTAACTTGATCCCTAACTTGATTCTTAACTTGATTCTCAACTTGATCCCTAACTTGATTCTTAACTTGATCCCTAACTTGATTCCAAATTTGATTCTTAACTTGATTCTTAACTTGATCCCTAACTTGATTCTTAACTTGTGTAAGTAAATTAATAGCTATTTGACAACTATACGGAGAATCCATTACGATAACTTGTGGTTTTTTTAAATTAAAAAATTTATACAATTCTTTTCCAGAGTTTTGAATACTTTCGATTGATTTAGAATTATATAATTCATAATTAAAAATTTTATTTAACCATTTATCTCTATAAACAGCTAAATTATTTTCTTGCTCTTTTGTTAATTTTGTTATTTTCATGACTATTTTACCAATAATCAACCATTATTATTAAAAACAATATAAAATCAATAGAAAAAGTAGTTAGTTGAAACCAAGGAGCAAAACCTTCAGGATCTTGATCATAGAACCAACCATATTTTTTATAATTCTTAAATGCAGCAATATTCATAGCTACTATAAGCATTGCCAATAATATTCTTCCAATATACATGTATTATATTTTTTAAATTTTAATATTTAGGAGAAGAATCATAGACTCTTCTCCTGTTTAGAAATTAATCCAACAATGATTCCAATGCCTTCATTTCCATCTCACGACGAAGTTCAGGTGTCATCACTGCATTCACTCTTTCTTCAAGCTCTTTTAGTTCGGCTCTACGTTTTGTGATCTGTAGACCAGATACACGAGTTTGAAGGTCTTTCGACCATTCTTCTGTAGTAAAACCTAACCATGTGAAAGAAGCAGAAACCTTAAGTTCCTCGGCAGCTTCAGCAAAATTTTCTTCTCTATCCTTCAAGAAAGCAAGAATTTCTACTAACTTACGTTCATCACGTAAAGTTTTAATGTCAATTTGTTCATCTCTTGTGGAGAATCTAAAAAGTCCAGCAGTAAGATACTGTGGACGTTCTGCGTTAGCTACTTCAGCTTGTTTGGCTTTTAATTTATCAAAAAGTACTTGAACTCTTTGATCATGTGTTAATTCTGTTGACATAATGTTTTATGTGTTAAATTTGTTAAATCTGATATTATTATCATTGTTCAGAGACCAGGATTCGAACCTGGACGTCCTTTTCAGGACAGCGGCTCCTATCAGTATAAATTAGAAGTATCTGATATATAGCCTTTTAGAGATTATAACAGAAAATTACTTTTCCGCTGTGTCTACCATTTCACCACCTCTGAAATTTTTATAAATAGGAAATTACACTAGAAGATAACGATAACCAATTGTTGTAGAAGTATCTAGTATATAGCCTAATTATGATATTAAAAATAGAAATTACATAAGAATATATCACCCTCGAAAGGATAATATTGGATTCGAACCAATAATAACCAATTTAGAAGTATCTTATGTATAGCCACAATATGTAGTCTTAGTATTCGGAAATTAAATAAATGTTATTCAGATTTTAAAAGTAGATTAGAAGTAATTTATCTATAGCCGAAATATGTTTTTAAAAAGAAATTGTATATGTAAAAGTCATATTAAAAGTATGGTGCCTCACGGCTAGAAGTAACATATACATAGCCTTTTTATATATTTTAAAAAGAAATTAAACAAGAAAATACGTGCGCTAGCCTATTGCGCCAATCGTCTTGGTAGACGATATGGGATTCGAACCCATAACCACGAGAACCCAATTCTTAGAAGTATCTTGTTTATAGCCTTTTTGTAGTGTAAAATTAAGGGAGTAGACTTGCATCTACTCCCAAGTTTATTGCGAAGCTAGCTGGTTGCAAGCTTATATAATTTAGGAATTAATTTAGTAGTATTTCCAGCATTACTTCTTCTTTCAAGTTGTGTAGAAGTAACTAAATTATAGCCTAAATAAACTATATAAGTCGCAATATTTTTTAAATTCCCATAAACTCAATAGTCTTAGTATATGAAGAACCAAAGTCTTCATATAAGAAATGAGTTTCAGCAATTTCTTTTGAAACCAAACGACCACGTGCTTCAACATGCCACATCAATAAATCATAAACTGAAAGTTTAGGTAATTGAATATACGGAGTTAAAGCTGTAAAGAATGCAGCAGACTGACCACTAGTTACATAACTTTCAAAAGTTCCAAAGTCTAGATCCAAATGGATATATTCCCTAGTTTCTAAGTCATAAGCAGCTATCAAAGCCATACGAGCAGCAGAACTTAGTTGCATACAATTTTGAATTGTAGATGGCAACCATGTAGAATTTGCTTCAGGTTTTTCACGTTCCATTACTCCAGCAACACATTCTTTAATATCAGAGAGTTTACCTCCATTAAAATTATGTGCTATCATAAGAAAATATTTATAACCTTCTTCTAATGCATTATCAACATTAATATCTACATATTCTGCACATGCACCTCTACGTTGTCTAACATCTCCAGAATAACAACCAATTTTAGAAGTATGTTTTCCATTGTAACCAAAATTTGTTACTTTATCAGTACCAAATAAATAACCATGAAGATCAATATCTAAAGTGCCATTGTTGTCATACCAGTGAATGAATGGTCGAATTACTTTCTTACCTTCACCAAATGGAACTCTTTGTCCTCGTATAATAGGAACTAAAGAATCATTTAAACTGCGCATATTAGTAGGAAGAGGAATCTTTTTCAACTCTTCGTCAATCCAACAGTCTCCTATTGGTTCTAATTGTGCAAATTTAGTTTTTAATGTTGCAATAACTGTCGCTTGGATAGAGTCTACAACATCACCATTAATAGCTGGAAGATTAGGAAGTGGAGTTCTTTTACGAGCACCTTTAATCATAATAGAACGATTAACCACAGGATCAAGTCGTTTTTCAAAATGATCGTAAGTTTCAAACAAAACTTTATTAGAAGATTTTTCTCCAATTATAGCAAATACTTGTAGAATTTTTTCTACACGTTTTTTACCATTAGTTCTAATCATCCAATCAAGTCTTCGCATGAATTCACCAGCTCTTTCAGATAGTTTATGTAAACCTACCTCAAAAGAAATGTTGAATGCTCTTTGTACCTCACCATACCAAGAAATTACTTTCTCATTACGAATCTTTTGGAACGCTCTGAAAGTTCTTGGAAATGATTCTTTATATTCGCCAGGGTGAAGTATTTCTCCAATACGAATCCAACGTTGATCTTTAAGTTTCATATCTCTTACATCAAGATTAGATTCTTCCAAAAGACTCAGAATAAATCTACGTTCTTTTCTGTTGAATTTTTTAAACTTAAAGTTTTCACGATCTGGATTTGAAACAATTGTAGGTTTCCAAGAAGAACCACCTTTTATTTTTGCGGGAGGCACTGCAGGTAGAGATATATCTCCACCAGACAAATGTACAACAATTCGCAAAACATCAGTAGTAGTAAGTTTTGAAAGTTTTACAGTTTTCAAATCACGATTTGCAGCAATTAATTCACCAAAAATTGTACAGAGATTTTCTTTAAAAGGAATAGTCTCAGGAAATACAATTGTTGGATAATTCTTAATGAACCATACAATGACTTTTAAATCATTGGGAGTTAATGATGTACCGGCTTTGGCAAGAGTTGTAAAGATACTTTGAAAATTTTCTTCAGTACCTGAAGCAATCATCTTATATTTAACATATTCGAAGGCAGAACCTTTAGTTTTTGTCCACTCATCAGCAACAAATGAACCACCACTCCAATAACCAACGAGTTGATTAATCCAAAGTTCTAATTCACTCATTTCCATTACTTGAGTTGGAAAACCAGAATAAATAGGCCTGTAATCTCTCTGTCCTCCTGTCATTGTTTTAAGATAATCAATGATTTCATCATGAAAATCTTTAATGTCAGCAGCATCAGAATGACCTAATTGGTCTAAAGCATCTTGATCGAGCATATAGCCAAAATGCATTAATTCGGCTTGCACTATCATAGCCAAATTACGGTTGTCTATACCAATATTTGGTGTAACAATAATTCCTTTTTGGAATGCGATAATGTTCTTTGTCATTTTTTTATTTTTTTAGTTGTAAATTATTTCTTGATATTTATTAGCACCCTCTTTTTGATTTACTTTGTAAACTTTTATAAATTATAACTGTTTAATCTCAAAAAGTTAGGGTAATGCTGAGTTAAGTTCGTATTGGTAGAATTGTGTTCTGTGTAAAATTAAGACATCTTTAACTACTTCATTATCAACAATCCTTTCTCAAGGGATCAATACGTCCGCCATTACTGACGATATTTTTAGTTATAAAATAACTAAGGAATTCTTTAACCTATTTCTTTTTACCAATATCCTTATTTAAAAATTGAATAAACTTATTGGGTTTATAGTTTTCATCTTTAGGAAAAATTTCATCCCAATCCAAAATTTCAGTATCTTTAATTATAAAAAATGCAAATATTACACCTACTATAGATATAATATTTACTATTGGAATTATAGATGCTAGAATTATCAATATTAATCTCCAAATTTTTAAACCATAAGGTTTATAAGTTGTTCTATAACGATATGGATGATCAGGATCAATTGTATTTTTCTTTAAACAAGGTTTAGTAAGAAACCAATATAATATATAAAATGTAATAATTGCAATAATAAACCAAATCATACTTGTAAAATTTTAAAACTGTAGTCTCTACAGATTTATTCCATAGAGACTACAATATAATTATTTAATATTCATTAAAAATTGTGAACCACCATTTCCAGCAACATAAGTAGGAACGTTAGAACCACCCTCTTGCCAAGCTTCGATCCAACGCATTTGAACCAATAAAGGAGTTAAAGTAGAATTCTTCAGCCTATTAGCCTCTGCCTCAGCTCGTGCATTAGTAAGCATTGCTTCCGCATCACCCTGTGCTTTAGCTACTTTAATTTTTGCTTCTGCCTCTGCCTTAATAACCTCATTTTGAGCACGCTGTGCGTCCTGAGTCATTTGAACTTTAGAATTCAAAGCATTTTTAATAGTTTCCGGGATACGTATAGAGCCAATTAAACTAATGTTCTCAATTTTAATTCCTGTAGGAGCTAATTTTAACTTAACAATTTGTTTAACTGTATCCATTAATTTACCTTTACCCTCACCATATACGGATTCAACAGGCATATTACCGGCTACACGATTCAACGCATCACGAATTTCATTACGAACAACTATACTACGAATTTCATCAACACCTTTTCGGTAAGTTGTAAACATAAGTGATAGTTTATCAAATTCAAATGACATTACTAAACCTAAATCAGCAGAACATTCCATACCTTCTTTAGTTTGAAAAGTAAATTCTTCATTACTTGGAGAACCTTCAGTTTCTTCACGAGTAAATGTCCAGTTTACATTGAAAGTTGGAAAATCATAATAATCTTGTCCAAAACTTTCATAATAAGTACCAGGACCCACTGCAGTTTTCTGAACACCTTTGTCAGAACCATAACGTTCATTAATAACTGAAGCATAACCTGGATCAGTTGTGTGAATACAAGAAGTAAGAGACATTGAAAGAATAGCAATTACGCAAATTGCCAAAAATTTAAAGTTTTTCATTTTTTTTGTTTTTGTTTTTAATTTGTTTTTATTTTTTACAAGTACCTCCTCCATGATTTGGATTACAACTTGAATTACCTTCAGTTTGACTCGGATCACAACTAGAATTACTCATAAGAGTAAACATAATTGAAAAAATGCACACATAAATTAATTTTCTTTTCATTTAATTTGAAAATTGATTTAATTTATTAATAATCTTTTGAACAGTACGAATAAAAAAGTACAGCCAAATTAAGACTACTACGATTGAACCTATAAATCCAACTGCTACAAGTGTAGTATCTGGATAACTAATGAGAGCGGGAGCTACAAAGCCTACCCAAGCAAAAAGAATTAGGAAATATCCTATAATTTTTGCCATAGAAATAAAAATAATTTTAAGCATTGTTAAATTTCTTTTGTTAATAATTTAATGAACCAACCTGGTTTATAATATACATCCATTTGATTAAGAGAGTTAAATAAACTATAAATAAGTATAACTAACCCCATTATCCCTATAATAGGGATAAGTGATGTTAATATTATGATCCCATAAAACCAAATTGGGAATTTAGCCTTTTCTTCTAATTGCTTATCGTAATAAAGTTTAGTACTAAGAATTGTTAATAACCATATCATTAATACAACTTGAATAAATAATAATATATACATAATTACTTTAAATGAAGTTTTAAAAATTAATTACTAATAGTATCTTCACGAAGACACTCTTTTACCATCTGATTTTTTAAAGTTTGTTTACTGAATAATAAAAAAAGATCAGATGCACATCTAACATTATATATATCATTATCATTAGACTCAATAGGAGTATTACTTTTTGCACATAGCAATAATGGATTTAATATTACAAAATCTTGCCCATTAAAAAGTGCCACATTTATTTTACTACCATTAATTACTGTAAAATAAGTAATTGTTTTAATTACCTTTGCAGTTTTATTATACTGATTACGAGATGCTTCACAAGATGCTTTAACAGCATTGTTTAGATCATTTAATATACATTTATAATAAATGGGTTTATCAGTTGTAAATGCATATAATCCTGCTTTTTTCTTAATAAAATTTCGTCTAACTAACAGAGCTGCTACAACTGTTGGATAAGGACATTCATTTTCTCTTAGAAGATTAACAAGTTCATCCTTTTTTGTGTTAAAATTATACATAAAAAAATGTTTAATCATTTTGACTTGATTAATGGCAAATGCTGCTTTTTTAGCACGAATTTCTGGGTTTGTTTTCATAAAATATATTTATTTGTTTTAATAAAATCAATAAAAAAGGTTCCGCACCGTTATCTCTAACGGATTGGAACCCAAAACTTCTTAATTACGTGAATGATTAGATTGAATATTCATCATATTACAATCATCATCCACGAATAAAACCATACCATTGATAGAAATAGTGTCCATATTATATTTATTTATTAGTGAATACTTTTTCTAATTAACACAACCTTATTATATCTTAAAACTATTCCTTACTATCTAATTCTACATCTAATAATGAGTATTCCTAAATGTAAAAAGAAATGATACTTCTCTTTTAGTAAAATTAGTTTCAAATTCTTCTACTAATTCAGAAAAAGATTAGCATTTATTTCAAAATTAATCCACTTTTGTATAAATGTTTCTTCATCTAAACCACAAACACTCACTCCTTCTTTTATATTATGATTAAAAGGAGTATTAGTAGTAATAGCAGCTTCAATAGCTGCAACTAATTGAGAATCAGTTAATTCTTGACTAACAATCTCTAAAATTTTTTCTTTAAGCATTTTCTGTTTGTTTGAGTTTTACAATAACCTTTTAAATCACATAATTTTCTCAATGTGAAACTTGTAGTCAAGGCTTTAATCACAATTTTGCGATACTGCTATACAAGAGGTTTCAAGATTTATTTATAGCGAACTCTAGGTAAAATTTAACGCGTTGAGCATTCTGCTATAACCCTAAGATTTGATAATGGATTTAATGAAACATGATTCTCTTAGAACTCTCTGCACTAATCACAGCATACTTCACAATCAAATTACTTAGCAATTTCTATTTTAAATAATAATTTAAAGATTTTCTTTACACCATTCACGAATATATTGAGAAGTAAAATTAATATTTGAAAGTTTATTATAATGTTTAGAAAAGAATAAATGAATAAATTCTTCTTTTTCTTGATTAACTTCCTCTCTACTCCAACTATCTTTAATTGGCTTAATGTTGATAGTATTATCAGGATTTACTTTTAAAGTTGTTTTAGTAGGAGTATTATTGTGTTCACCATGAAAAACAGTCCATTGTTCATACTCAACCATAACATCCATAATTAGTGTACCTTTATTATATCTTTTACAATATAATTCA
>Ga0172367_10003449_pt1 | contig 20476 bp, 19 predicted proteins | sample Lak10m_FD_114542 | JGI IMG/M metagenome (GOLD analysis project Ga0172367, IMG submission 114542) | Freshwater microbial communities from Kabuno Bay, South-Kivu, Congo - kab_022012_10m | ecosystem: Environmental > Aquatic > Freshwater > Lake | place: Democratic Republic of the Congo: South-Kivu...
CCTCCAGAGCTTCACTACTCGGAACCCGCTCCTCCCTCCTTGGAAAAGAAATCCCTCCACCCCTTTCTCAGATGGCTCTCTTCCCGTGAGCACAAGCGGGTCCTTTCTCGTGAGCGCTAACGTGGAACATGCGTAGCCAGCCTCGTCAATCCAACCTGTTCCGCCCCTTGTTGGCTGACGGGCGTTGGAAAATTGTTGACGCCAAGCGAGCTGGACTATACCAGTTGGTATAGATGCCGGTCGATCCCGTAAACGTTCGGATACATGAATCCAAGCGCAAGCTGCTGGACGCGGCGGTGGCGTTGATGCTGCGCCAGGGCTACACGGCGACCACGGTGGATCAGATCTGCGCAGAGGCTGGACTGACAAAGGGAAGTTTTTTTCACTGCTTCCGGAGCAAAGTGGCGCTTGGCATCGCAGCGATGGATCACTTTTCCTGCGGGCAGGGGCGGGCGTTCAAGGAGGCTGGATTCGACCAGATAGATGATCCAGTCGCGCGGCTGCACTGCCTCTTTGAGACGATGGCGGACATGATCAAGTCGCCGCAGTTCCCTTGCGCCTGTGTTGTAGGAAACTTGGCGCAGGAGATGGCCCAGTCGAGTCCAGAGTTTCGTGAGAGTTGCGATGGTCATTTCAGCAACTTTGTCGCCATGGTTTCGGCCCTGATTCACGAAGCTAAGAAAGCCCGCACGAAAACGATTGAGATGGATGCAGAGGCGTTGGCGTGGATGATGTGCAGCCTGCTGCAAGGATCCTTGTTGATCGCCCGCACTCGGCGGAATCGCGGAATGGTGCTCAAGAATCTGGATCACTTCCGCGCCTACCTCGACACCCTGTTGGGCGAGCCTTCCCGCCGATGAACTGAACTCAAACTTACCACAATGGCCTACGACTCCAGTCTTGCCGAGCGCGTGACCGACGCACTTGTCGCTCGCCGCGTTTCATTTGAGAAGAAAGCCATGATGGGTGGCCTCTGCTTCATGGTGAATGACAAAATGTGTCTCGGCGTTTCGGACTGTCGGCTCATGGTTCGGCTCGATCCTGCCGTGGAGGCCGATTCGCTTCAACGTCCGGGGTGCCATCCGATGGACTTCACTGGCAGGCCAATGAAGGGATACGTTTTTGTCCATGCCGAGGGACACAGTTCCGAGGCGCGACTTCGCCATTGGATCGAACTGGCCCTCGCTTTCAATCCCAGAGCCAAATCGTCAAAAAAACGCTCGACCCGACGATTATGAACAAGAAACACATTCTTGCGGTTCTCGCCTATATGCTCCCCACCTTTCCGTTGGGCCACTTCTGGCACCTCACCATCTTCGCGGACTATTACAAGTCTCTGCACGTTTATCGCGAAAACATCGCTATCCCCTTCGGCGTGCTCTCCATGCTTGTCCAAGGCGTCATCTGGGCGGTGGTCTATCGTCGGCTGTTTGCGGGCGAACCCATCTTGCGTGGAGCGTTGCGATTTGCCGCGTTGGCAGCCCCTATCGCTTGGAGCTTTATGGTGCTGGCAGTCTCAGCGAAACATCAAATGACATCCCCATTTGCCTACCTCGGCATCGAGACTTGTTTCACCCTGATACAATATGCACTCGTCAGTCCTCTTATTGCGGCGGTGTATCGTCATGAGTGATGTGGCGCATTGGTGTCAATTTGCGGGTTGAGCCCTGCCCACTCAATAAGGCTGTGCTGGTCACTAGTAGGTGTTAGAAATCCCTTTCGCCGAACCAAGAATGTAACAGTTTGCGATTATGTGGACGACGCCAAGCCGGTTCTTTCCAAGATGTATTCCAAAAGAGTGCGGGGGTTCGAGGACGTCGTGTACCGCTGCGAATTCCGGCGGGAGCGTGAGGGCAGGCGGTAGCGAGAAGCGGTGGAGTGGAAGGCTCGGTTCGGCGCGTGGCGCGCGGGTTGTATGACGTGCCCAAGCGGCACCCCCTTGTCGGCTTGACGGCCCCCAGCATCGACCAAGTGGCCAAGGCGGTTGCCGGAAAAAGCGGCACGCGGTTACAGCCCACCGGCGCGTATGCCGCCAATTTGCTGGGATTGTCCGACCAGGTGCCCGCGAAGGTGGTTTTTCTCACTGATGGTCGCAGCAAGCGCATTCAATTGGGAAAACTGACCATCGCACTCAAGCAGACTTCGCCACGAATCATGGCAACCGCCGGAACCATCAGCGGGGCCATCATCCAGGCGCTCCGGTATCTCGGGAAGGACCACGTCACGGAGGAGACCGTCAAACGGCTCGACCGCAGACTTTCACCGGATGACCGGAAACAGTTGTTGCAGGACCTGGCGTATGCCCCGGCGTGGATTGCGCTCATCATGCGGAAGCTGGCCACTCTCGGCTGAATCATGGATGCCTTTGTCAAACTGAGCCCGGAGGAACAAAACAATGCTTTCTGGAACTGCGTTGGAGAAAGCGGCGGCGGCGATGCTTGGGGAATTGTACCGGGGCTGCTTGGTCGTGCATGTGGTTGGCAAGTCGGATCCCGGGTTCGAGCCGCCGCTTATTGGTGGTCCCGCCGATAGCGACTCGGTGAACAGCCGCAGGATTTCTTGAACGCCTCATAGAATCGGCTTAGCGTTTGGTAACCTGCTTCGAGTGCGATGTCCACGATCTTCTCATCGGTGGTGGCTAGGAGCCGTTGAGCAAAGGACATTCGATGCTGCGTGATATATTCATTGAGAGTAATATTGAAAGTCTTTTTGAAGAGGCTCATCGCGTAGTTCGGATGTAGTCCTACTTTGTTGGCGACATCGCCAATGCGAATGGTTTCCTGATAATGTTGCGCGATGTAGGCGGCAAGTTGTTCCACCTTTCTCAAGCCCCCTTCACCCAGTAACGCGCCCGAAAACCGATTTTGGTCGGTTTGTTTCTTCGACGGCAAGTTGTCCGCCAGTCGCTGCAGACGGGCATGAAGTTCGAGCCGGATGGCCAAGCCGGGCTCGCTTTGCCCTTTCTCAAGATCTAGGGACCAGGTCTGAAAGAGCTGAATGTCCAACTCGAATCTTTCCTGTGCCGGATCCCGCAAAAACTGACCGTGCAACAGACGATCCACGAGATTTGTCGGCAACCGGCATTGCAGGAACCACGCGAGCGGCAGCGTAACCACATAGTATTCCGGATTCCCAGACGAATTGATGATCTGATGCGGGATCGCTGCCCAAAAGGCACCCAAGCTCCCCTGCGGAATGGTCACTCGCTCGCCGCCAAACAGGTAAGTGAGGGAGCCGTTTTTCAGAAGATTCAGTTCGATCTCATTGTGCCGATCAGGTCGCCGCATTGGTGCAGCCTTCCAAAGCTCGCAGGTGAAACCGTACGGCTTGAAGTCGGGACGGCTATGATCAAAGCGATGCATAAGCTTAGGATACAGGAAGTTCCCGGCATGAAACAAGGATGAAACTTCTGTCAACTTCATGCCAAGATTGCCCACCGTTAACCCCGTGCCGCAGAGCACTTCCGGGTTCGCCAAAGCGCCTTGACGAGGTGGCCCATTCTGCGGCACGTGTGGACCAGAGCTCCGTGAATGAACTACCGAAAACTAGCAATGATCAATTGTTTATGAAGAATTCCGAATTCGTTGGTGGCTTTCCACCATTCATGGCCTCCCATCCCGATGCTCACCGAATCGAGAAGGCCTTTACCTTAATCGAGCTCCTCGTCGTCATCGCAATCATAGCTATTCTCGCAAGCATGCTCCTACCAGCGATGAGCAAAGCCAAACTCAAGGCGTCCGGGGTTGCCTGCATGAACAACTCGAAACAACTTGGCCTGGCATACATCCTCTACGGCAATGACCACGACGACGTCTGCCTCGGGCCATTTGCAAGTTCCAAGACACCCGCTTGGATCGAAGGCGGCATGTTCGGAGCCGCCGATTCGGCGGACTTGCGCTACCTGACAACCAGCCCGACCTACAAATACCTCAAGACCCCAGCTGTGTTCCGGTGTCCGGCGGATACCTCGAAGTTGAACGTCGGGGGCAAGCTCCTCCCGCGCAGCCGTAGTTACACCATGAACGCCTTCATGGGCGAAACATCAACGTCCTGGGTCGCGAACAACAGCCCACCGTTCAAGGTGGCTAAGAAGTTCACCGACTTTACGTCGCCAGCAGCCGTCGACGTTTATATCCTTATTGACGAGCACGAAAACAGCATTAATGACTCGCATTTCTTCCCGTTCGACAACCTCAAATCGTTCCTTGGCACTACACGTTGGCTGGACGCACCCTCGGGGCGACATGGAAACGCGGCCGGAATGACGTTCGCCGATGGCCATTCGGCGATTAAGAAATGGCGTAGCAATGTCTCCGGATATAAGCGCAGGGGAGGCGAGGCAATACCGAACGACATGAGTGGGATCTCCCCTGCTGTTAGGGCCGATTGGGATTGGTTCACAGAGCACATTGCTTCACGAAGATAAAGAGGAGAAACGAACCCATGAAACGTTTGATGCAGTGGCTCGCCATTCCGCTTTTGGCAGCCCTTTCCTTGCACGCGGCTGGGAAGCCACGTGTCTTTGTCCTGACCGACATCGAGAACGAACCCGACGACGCCATGTCGATGGTGCGGTTCCTCACCTACTGCAACCATTGGGACGTAGAGGGCATCATCGCCACTACCTCCGTTCATCAGCAGAATCGGACCGCCGCAGCGCGCATTCGGCGTATAGTTGAGGCTTACGGAAAGGTCCGCGACAACCTCCTGCTTCATGAGCCTGGTTTTCCCACGACGGATTATCTGCTCTCTGTCGTCAAGGAAGGCCCGGCGCTCTACGGCATGAAAGCCGTCGGGGACGGCCATGATTCCACGGGCTCGGAACTGCTCATCCAGGCCGCAGGCAAAGCGGACCCGCGTCCCATTTGGGTCACCGTCTGGGGCGGTCCGAACGTATTGGCACAGGCGCTGTGGAAGATTCGCGCCACCCGCACGCCGGAACAGCTCGCGCAATTCGTCGCCAAGCTTCGCGTTTACACCATTTCCGACCAGGACGACTCCGGTCCCTGGCTGCGAAAAGAGTTCCCCAACCTCTTCTACATCGCCAGCCCCGGCTATCATGACGGCGGCGCGTATCACCACGCGACGTGGAGCGGGATCAGCGGCGACATTTTTCACGCGCGGTGCGACGGCGCTGACTTTGAGCTGGTGACAAACGAGTGGCTCGACCGAAACGTCCGCCGCAAGGGTCCACTCGGTGCCGAGTATCCCCATTGGGAATTCCTGATGGAAGGCGACACCCCTTCGTTCCTCAACCTGATCAACAACGGCCTGACCGATCCAGAACACCCGGACTGGGGCGGCTGGGGTGGTCGCTACGAGTTCTACACGCCGCGCCTCCAGAAGTGGCATCCCAAGGCCGAAGCACGTCCGTTCTGGAGCGACGCCGACGATGAAGTGCTGGGCATCGACGGCCGCTGGCACGATGACAATCACGCCACCATCTGGCGTTGGCGCGCAGCCTATCAGAACGACTTCGCTGCGAGGATGGACTGGACGATCAAACCCTACAACCAGGCGAACCATCCACCGGTGCTGAAGCTCGCCCACGCCAATCGGCTCACATTCAAGCCCGGCGAACGCGTCAATCTGAGCGCCGCCGGCTCAACTGATCCTGATGGCGATGCGCTCTCGTACCAGTGGTTCTATTACCAGGAAGCCGGCACCTATCCAGTTCACAACTCGCGGAGTGGCCAGCCGGTGGCCATCAAGAACTTCGACCAAGCGCAGGCCTGGTTCACCGTCCCCACGCGCGGAGTCATGCCCCCCGGCACAGGCACCATGCACGTCATTCTCGCTGTGACCGATCACGGCACACCGCGACTCACTCGCTACCAACGGGTGTTGGTGGATGTGCAGCGATGAGCGGGCTTGCCATGCATTTCACAGGCGCCTTAGAATTCAGAAACATTTCAACCTCAAACCCGGAAGCATCCACGTTCCAAACCCGTTAGGTTCATCGCAACATGAGCAATTCGACCATCGAGTCAGCGACTCTCGGTGTCATTTACGGCAACCGTGATTTTTTCCCCGACCAGCTCGTCACCGAGGCGCGGGAGGATCTCGCCAAACTCTTTGCTGACTACGGCGTCAAAGCCATCCAGCTGGGTGAGACCGACTCCAAACTCGGCGGCGTCGAGACCCACAACGACGCCCGCAAATGCGCCGAGTTGTTCAAGAAGCACGCGGACGAAATTGACGGCGTGCTCGTCTGCCTCCCGAACTTCGGCGACGAAAAAGGCGTGGCCGACGCGCTCAAGCTCGCCAGCCTCAACGTGCCCGTGCTCATCCAGGGCTATCCCGACGACCCGAATCAGCTCATGCCCTCGCGTCGCCGCGATTCGTTCTGCGGCAAGATTTCCGTCTGCAACAACCTCGTGCAAGCCGGCATCAAGTTCTCGCTCACCAGCAAACACGTTTCGCATCCCACGTCCGACAGCTTTAAGCGCGATCTGGAAGAATTCCTCGGCGTCTGCCGCGTGGTGAATGGTTTACGCGGTGTTCGCCTCGGCGCAGTAGGCGCGCGACCCGGTGCGTTCAACACGGTTCGCTACTCGGAAAAGATTCTTGAACGGCACGGCATCAGCGTCACGACCGTTGACCTTTCCGAGATCATCGGCGCGGCGAACAAGCTCGACGCCAACGCCGCCGTGGTGAAGGCGAAGCTTTCCGAAATCACCGGCTACGCCCCTGCTCCCGGCGTGCCGAACGACAAACTCCTGCAGATGGCCAAGATGGGCGTCGTGCTCACCGATTGGATGAACAGAAATCACCTCGACGCCACCGCCATCCAATGCTGGACCTCTGTGCAGCAGAATTTCGGCTGCAACGTCTGCACGCTCATGAGCATGATGAGCGAGAAGTTCATGCCCAGCGCTTGCGAAGTAGATGTCACCGGCGTCCTCACGATGTATGCGATGCAACTCGCCGGTAGCACGCCCGCCGCGCTCGTGGACTGGAATAACAATTACGCGGACGACGACGACAAATGCGTCCTCTTCCACTGCGGCAACTGGGCAAAGAGTTTCCTGCCCGACATCAAGATCGCCACCGCACCGATCCTCGGCAGCATTCTCGGTGTGGAAAATACCTACGGCGCGCTCGATGGCCGCACGCCAGCCGGCCCGTTGACCTACGGCCGCATCACTACCGCGGATGCCGAGGGCAAAATCCGCTGCTACGTCGGCGAAGGCGAACTCACGAACGACGAACTCAAGACTTTTGGCAATCGCGCCGTGGCGAAAGTGCCGAGGTTGCAGGAAGTGTTGCACCACGTCTGTCGTCTAGGCTTCGAGCATCATGTGGTCATGACTCAGTCCCACTCCGCCTCGATTCTGGCCGAGGCGTTCGGAAACTATCTCGGCTGGGAGGTGCAACAGTTCGGACAGTGAACACCCCGCAGCCAAACCAAGTGAAACCCATGCCTGATCAAAAACTGAAATGGATGCTAGCCATCGCACTATCCCTAGCTCTGCCCGCTACATCCCATGCTGCGCCGCTCAAGCCGCGCATGGTGGTGTTGACCGATATTTCGCCCACCAATGCGGAGCCGGACGACTTTGAGTCAACGATCCGGCTATTGGTCCATGCGGACTTGTTTGAGATTGAAGGGCTGGTAGCCACCACGGGATGGAGCAACAGCGGTGGAAAGGAGCGTCCCGACATACTACATGAGATCATCGACGCCTACGAAAACGATCTGCCCAATCTGCGTAAGATTTCCGACCAGAATGATCACCTGGCCGACGAGTCGAAACAGCAGCTTGGTTACTGGCCGAGTCCCGCCTACCTGCACTCCCGGACCGTCCTGGGCAGCGCCAAGATGGGTTTCAGTTTTATTGGCAAAGACAACAACTCCGCCGGGAGCGATCTGATCATCAAGCTGGCGGATGAGCAGGATGAACGTCCCATCTGGGTGCTGGTGTGGGGCGGCGGCAATACGCTCGCCCAGTCGATCTGGAAGGTGCAGCAGGAGAGCTCTCCGGAACAGTTGAAGACGTTTCTCCACAAGCTCCGCGTCTATACGATCACCGATCAGGACAGGCCGCAGCGCGGGGAGTCCTACGAATTCAGCTCGCACTATTGGATGCGCAAGGAGTTCGAGAAGGACCTGTTCTTCATCTGGGACGAATCGGCGTGGGGTTTCCAGAACGGCACCGGCAAGCGCAACTGGGATGAGTATGCCGAGCACATTCAGAATCACGGCAACCTGGGCGCGATCTACCCCAAATACCGATATGGCGTGGAGGGGGATACGCCGTCGTTCCTTTATGTCTGGCCGAACGGACTGAACGATCCTGAGCATCCCGGTTTCGCCGGGTGGGGAGGGACGTTTGCCAAGTCCATGTGCCGCGACAACGCCACGACCGCCTTCAACAACCACGGAGGCCCGGTTAGGGAAACCTCCCGAAAGTATGAAACCCGCTTCTACTCCGCGATCTTCAACAACTTCGCCGCCCGGATGGACTGGGCGAAGGATGGGGTCGGCAATCAAAATCCCGTAGTTGTCGTCAACGGCGACAAGGATCTTGCCGCCATCAAGCTCACCCCCACGCAGGGTGCCTCCGTCACCCTCGACGCTTCGACCTCGCATGATCCTAACGTAGACAAACTTAAGTTCTCCTGGTGGGTTCTTGGCGAAGCAGGCACCTACGAGAATCACGTCAAGATCACGGGCGGCAACACAGCACGCGCGAGGATAGAGGTTCCGGCGGACGCAGCCGGTAAAAGCATTCATGTTATCTGTGAAGTCACGGATGACGGCACGCCCAACCTCACTGGGTATCGTCGCATCATCCTTGAACCAACTGGCGCGGCTGCGGTCAGCCCTCCCGCCACTGGCGCCGCGGCGGAGGGGTTTCTCCCGCAGAAGCCCTCGGCCATCGCGAAGCCGCGCGTGATCATCTTGTCGGATTTTCCACCTTTGGACGTCATTCCCGGAGGTGCGGGCCAAGGACCAGCCGAGAAGCGCAGCGATCCCGACGATGTGCAATCAATGGTTCGCTTTCTGGTTTACGCGAACGAGTTTGATGTCGAAGGCCTCGTGGCTTCGGCCGGCACTTTCGCCAACATCGCGAGGAAGCAGAACATCCTCGATATTCTGAACCTTTACGACCAGGTGGACGAAAACCTGAGGAAGCATGATTCCCGGTTTCCGACGGCGGACCAATTGCGCGCGGTTACCTGGCAGGGCCGCGATAACACGTGGGGCAAGGCGACGGACGAGAGCATCGGCGAGGGCCGCGACAGCGAGGCCTCGGACGCCATCATCAAGGCCGTGGATCGTCCCGATCCGCGCCCGATCTGGGTGTGTGTCTGGGGCGGACCTGCCGACGTCGCACAAGCGATTTGGAAAGTGCAGAAGACGCGCAACCCTTCCGAACTGGACCGATTCATCAGCAAGCTGCGGATTTTCATGATCGGCTTGGGAAACAAGCCTGCGCAGGATAGCTCGGGGATGTGGATGCTCGACACCTTTCCTAACCTGTTTGTGATCGCCTCGCAGAAAACCTACGGCGGGATGTTTGCCCAGAAATCCCCCATCGGGAACCTCGACTGGCTCAATACGAACGTTCGCGAAGGCCACGGACCACTGGGCGCTGCTTACCCGCGAAGTGGATTCAATCCAAACAGTCCGGGAATGCAGGAGGGCGACACACCTTCGTTCCTGTATCTCTACAGCGCCGTGCGCGGGATGAATGACCCCGAGAAGCCCGACCAGGAGAGCTGGGGCGGTCAATACGTCCAACGGAACCCCGCAAAGAAGCATTGGTATGACGGCCCCGGCGCGAATAGCGTCTCCAAGTGGCTTCCCGACCTGCAAAAAGATTTCGCCACCCGCATGGACTGGTGCAACACGCCATGACCAACGACCTCCTTCAAATCATCGCTGGCAGTTTGTTTTGTTTGATGGCGGTTGCCGCATCGGCAGCAGACGTCGTCGCTGTTTCAGTAGATCAGAGTCCGCGCATCATTGTGTCCACCGACATCGGCGGGACGGATCCGGATGATGACCAGTCCATGGTCCATTTGCTCGTCTATGCAGATAGTTTCGAGATCGAGGGTCTGGTTTCGTCTCCCTACGGTCCGGGCCGCAAGGAACACATTCTGAAAGTCATTGAGGCCTACGAGCGCGACTATCCGAATCTCAAATCACATTCCGGCAAATATCCCACGCCTGATGCGCTCCGGGCGATCTCGAAGCAGGGCGCTCTGGAAAACCCGGGCGCTGCGGGCTTCGGCACGGCGACGGAGGGTTCCGCGTGGATCGTCCAATGCGCCCGGCGAAATGATCCCCGGCCACTCCATGTTTTGGTTTGGGGCGGCATTGAGGATCTTGCCCAGGCGCTGCACGACACGCCAGACATTCTGCCGAAGCTGCGGGTCTATTTCATCGGCGGCCCGAACAAGAAATGGAGCGCGGACGCCTACAACTACGTCGAGCAAAACCATCCGAAGTTGTGGCTGATCGAAGCCAACGCGACGTATCGCGGTTGGTTTGTCGGCGGAAACCAGCAGGGCGAATGGGGCAACAAGGAGTTCGTGACCACACACATCGCCGGCCACGGCGCGCTCGGGGATCACTTTGTGCAAGCCAAGGCCGACCTCAAAATGGGCGACACGCCATCGGTCGCTCGTCTGTTGCGTGGGATTTCCGAAGACCCGTCGCAACCCGGCTGGGGTGGCAGATACGTCCGCCTCTGGGATGGACGCAAAACCGTCTTCAACCGTCTGACCACCGAGGCGGACAAGGCAGAAGTATTCGGAGTGACCGAATTCGTGCTCCCCAAACCCGAAGGATTCTCAACCCAGAACACCGCCAGCATGATCTTCGATCGCGGCGTGCCAGCCTCCGCGGGAGTGAACGAGGGCCAAGTCCTGCGCTTCCGCTTTTCACCACGCGACGCGAAGGTGTGGTCGTATGTGATCAAGAGCGATTTCGCCGGACTCGATGGGCGGTCGGGCAAGTTCACCGCTGCCCCGCCGCCCATCGAGCGCACGGGAAAACCATCCACCGTGCATTCCATGTGGTGGATTGATGATCCCGCTCCCGCTGCCGCCGAGGGCGTGCATCCCGGCGCGAAAAGTGTCAGTCAGTGGCGCGAAGATTTCCTCCGCGACTTCGCGGAGCGCATGAAGCGGTGCAAGTTCCCCGCTCAAAACAATCTCAAACCACACCCATGAAAAGCCACGACTCAACCATGCGTCTCGTCCGCGTGCTCGCCCTTGGCGGAATCTTTTTGGCGTCTCGAACCTCACATGCCGCGCCCGCCGCCCCGGCCGGAGCGAGGCTGAAACCCCGCGTCATAGCCACCACCGATGGCGAGATTGATGACCACAGCTCCATGATTCGCTTCCTTCTTTACGCGTCCGACTTCGACGTGGCGGGCATCGTGGAGGTCAATTCCAGGTTTCAAAAGAACGGCCACAGCAAGGAACCGTGGCTGGAAAACCAGTTGAACGCGTATGAGCAGGTGTTGCCGAACCTGCGCACGCACAATCCCGATTACCCGGACGCCAGTCAGTTGCGTAGCGTCTGCCGCGTTGGAAATGAGAACATCAAGGACCTCTGGGTCGCTCCGCCGGACATGGCCACGAAGGATACCCCCGGCGCGCAGTTGATTATCGACACGCTGCTCGACAACGACCCGCGTCCCGTCCACGTCCTCTCGTGGGGCGGCGCGAACACCACGGCCTCCGCGCTGTGGAAATTGAAGACCGAGTATCCGAAGGAGAAGTTCGTCTACGCCGTGTCGCGCATCCGCATTTACTGCATTTGGTATCAGGACGGCGGTGGCGGCTGGATTCAGACCAACATCCCGCAAGCCCACATCAATGAAGCCTACCGTTGGGATAACGTATGGGACTACGAGAGCTACGACAACGCCCGGAAACCGGGCAAGCCCAGTTCCAACCCGCCGGAGATTCAGGAATTGATGAAACCCGCGTGGATGAACGAGCACGTCAAGACCGGTCACGGCCCGCTCGGGGCGCTGACGCCGCAGAAATACATCAGCGAGGGTGACACCCCATCTTTCCTTCACCTGATCAACAACGGACTCGCAGCGCACCTCGACTACACGCTCGGAGGCTGGGGCGGGCGCTCGGCTTACGACGATCCGGCGTTTCCCAACCACATCACCGACAAGACGCTGACCGACGACGGCGATGCGAACAAGATGTATTGGCGCTGGATTCCGGCGGCGCAAAACGACTTTGCCGCGCGCATGGACTGGTGTGTGAAGAAATTTAAAGACGCGAACCACGCGCCGGTTGCCAAGGTGACAGGAACGCTCGTGGGTGAGGTGAAAGCGGGAGAAGCGGTGAAGCTCGCCGCTACGGCGACTGATCCAGACGGTAACCAGCTCACCTATAAATGGTGGCAATACGCCGATGTCGATTCCGCTAAGGCGACCGTGGCCATCGCCAATAGTGACTCACTAGATAACGCGAGCTTCGTCGCGCCAAACGAACCGGGGAAGCAGGTTCACATCATCCTTGAAGTCACTGACAACGGCACACCGCCGCTGGTTGGCTATCAACGGATCATCTGCAATATCCAATGACGGACCATAAACTCCAACTCAAAGCCGTCGCGCTGCGCCGCGTAATGTTGCGGCTCATCGTCAACGCCGGCGCGGGCCACACCGGCGGCGGGTTGTCCTGCATGGACATCCTGAACGTGCTCTACAACCGCGTCCTGAAAGTCTCGCCGGAGACTTTCGGCGACCCGCTCCGCGACCGCTACGTGCAGAGCAAGGGGCATTGCGTCGAGGCGCTTTATGCCGTGCTGGCCGACCGTGGATTTTTCCCCGCCGCCGATCTCGATACGGTCTGTCGTTATCAATCGCATTACGTCGGCCACCCCACGCGCCACATTCCCGGTATCGAGATGAACACCGGCGCGCTCGGACACGGCTTGCCCATCTGCATCGGCATGGCGCTCGCCGCCAAGATGGATGACGCAAAATGTCGCGTGTTCACTTTGCTCGGCGACGGCGAACTCGCTGAAGGCTCCAACTGGGAAGCCGGCCTCGCCGCCGCGCATTACAAACTCGATAACCTCGTGGCCATCCTCGACCACAACACGCTCCAAATCACCGGCCACACCCGTGAGGTGATGAGCAATGAACCACTCGATGAGAAGTGGCAGGCGTTCGGTTGGACCGTCCGCAGCGTGAACGGCCACGACTACGTTGCGCTGACGAAAGCGCTGAACGATCCGCCTGAACCGGGCAAGCCCACGTTCGTTATCGCAAACACGACGAAGGGAAAAGGCGTGAGCTTTATGGAAAACGTCGCCAAATGGCACCACGGCGTGCCGAATAAAGCGGAACTAAAGCAGGCGCTGGGCGAACTCGACGCGGCCGAAGCCAAACTGAGGGAGGCCAGATGAGCGCGCCCTCCCCCTCCATGTTGACGCCCGCCGCGAAGGCGACGGCGGAAAAGCTCGGCCTCAAAATGGGCAAGGCGAACCTCGAAGAGTTCGCCGCCACGCTTGAAGAATTAGCCAAGGCCAATCCCAACATCGTCGCCGTCACGAGCGATTCGCGCGGCTCGGCCAAGCTCGCGCCATACGGCAAGGCGCGGCCCAAGCAGATTCTCGAAGTCGGCATCGCGGAGCAAAACCTCGTCGGCATCACCGCCGGACTGGCCGCGTGCGGCAAGAAGTCGTTCGGCGTTTCCCCCGGCTGCTTCCTCACGGCGCGTTCGCTCGAGCAAATCAAGAACGACATCTGTTACTCGGACGTGCCCGCCGTGCTTATCGGCATCAGTTCCGGCGTGAGCTATGGCGCGCTCGGCACGACGCACCATTCGCTGCACGACCTCGCCATGTTGCGTGCCATCAACAACCTCACCGTCCTCGTCCCGGCGGATAATTTCGAGACGCGCGAAGCCATCCGTTTTGCGGCGCAAGCCACGAAACCGGTGTTCGTCCGCATCGGCAAGGCTGCGATGTTTCATCTGCACCAGCCGGAGACGAGATTTGAAGTCGGCAAGGCCATCACGCTGCGTGACGGCAGCGACGTCGCATTCATCGCCACGGGCGAAACGGTCGTTCACGCCGTGCTCGCTGCCGGTCAGTTGGCCGAACGCGGTCTGATCTGCCGCGTGCTTTCCATGCACACCGTGAAGCCGCTCGACACGGAGGCTGTGTTGAAAGCCGGTCGCGAATGCCGGGCCATCGTCACGGTGGAAGAACACATGGTCAATGGCGGACTCGGCGAGGCGTGCGCGGCGGTGCTGCTTCAAGGCGGTGTCTGCAAGCCATTCCGCATCGTCGGCATCCCCGACGAAGAGACCGTCCCCGGCGCTCAAGCCGACATCTTCCGCCACTACGGCATCAGCATGGAAGGGCTATCCGAAACCGCCACCAACCTGCCCTAACTCGCATGAGCCTCATCCTTGCCATTGACCAAAGCACGTCGGCAACGAAGGCCGTGCTTTTCAATGTGGCCGGAAAGGTGGTGGACAAGGTCGCGCGCGACCATCGCCAGATTTATCCGCAGCCCGGCTGGGTCGAGCACGACGCCGAGGAAATCTGGCAAAACGTGCTCGCCGTCATCCGCGACATCGCAGGGCGACATGACTTCACGAGACTTGCGGGTCTCAGCATCACGAACCAGCGCGAGACCATCGTGGTGTTCGACCGCAAGACCGGTCATCCGCTGCACAACGCCATCGTGTGGCAATGCCGTCGCGGCGATGCGCTCTGCAAGACATTGCGTGAACAAGGGCACGAGAAACTTGTAGCAGCGAAGACCGGGCTGAAAATTGACACCTACTTTTCCGCCTCGAAGCTCGCGTGGCTCATCGAGAACAAGCCGGACCTCGCCGCGAAACTGAGCGACGGCAGCGCGGTCATCGGCACGGTGGACGCCTACCTCGTCCATCGGCTCACGGGCGGCGCGGTCTTCGCCACGGACTACACGAACGCGAGTCGCACGCTGCTCTTCGACATCGCTGCGCTGCGCTGGGACGACGCTCTGTGCAAATTGTTCCGCGTCCCGATGAAGGCCCTGCCGGAGGTGCGCGAGAGTGCCTCAAAGTTTGGCGAGACGAACGCGGGCGGGGCCTTGCTCAAGCGCGTGCCGATTGTCGGCGCGATGGGTGATTCACAAGCGTCGCTCTTTGCGCAGCGCTGTTTTCAGCCGGGGGTGGTGAAAGCGACCTTTGGCACCGGGACGAGCGTGCTGATGAATGTCGGCGACAAGTTCAAGCCAGCCGGCAAAGGCACCGTCGCCGCGCTCGCGTGGGTATGGCGCGGGCAGCCGACCTACGCCCTCGAAGGCATCATCAACTTCTCCGCCGCCACCATCGCGTGGCTGAAGAATCGGCTTGGACTCATCCGCGACGACGCCGAAATCGAACCGCTCGCTCGTGCGGTGCCGGACAATGGCGGCGTGTATCTCGTGCCCGCGTTTTCCGGTCTGAGCGCGCCATATTGGTCGCCCGATGCGCGCGCGGGCATCGTGGGCATGAGCGCGCATACGAAACGTGAACACATCGTTCGTGCCGCGCTGGAATCCATCGCCTACCAGCTTCGCGATGTTCTCGACATGATGCGCGCCGATGCGGGCGTAACTATGCGGACGCTCCACGCCGATGGCGGCCCGACGCGCAACTCCTTCCTCATGCAGTTCACCGCCGACATCACGGGCGTCGAACTCAGGGTGGCGGATGTCGCCGAGTCCTCAGCGTGGGGTGCAACGATGAACGGCCTGCTCGCGCTCGGCGTGGTCAAGTCACTCGATGAACTCGCCGCGATGACTCGCGAATCGAGAACATATTCTCCCCAAATGCCCGCTGCCAACGTGAAGCATCTGCACGACGGCTGGATTGCCGCAGTGAAACGAATTCTTTAATCAACCTTTGCACACCCACCCAAACATGAAAATCACCCTACGCCAATTCACTCGCATCATCGCAGCATGTCTCGCGCTGCTAATCTTCACGCACGCGTCGCACGCCGCCGACAAGCAGAAAATCGCCGTCGTCATCTCGACACTGAACAATCCGTGGTTCGTCGTCCTCGGCGAGGCCGCGAAAGCTCGCGCCACCGAACTCGGCTACGACGCGACGGTCTTCGATTCGCAGAACGACACCGCGAAAGAAGCGGCGCATTTCGAAAACCTCATCGCGCGCGGCTACAAGGCCGTGCTGTTCAATCCGACCGATGCGAACGCCTCGGTGGCGAACGTGAAAAAGGCCAAGGCTGCGGGAGTGCCGGTGTTTTGCATCGACCGAGAAATCAACTCTACCGACGCGGCGACCGCTCAACTCCTTTCCGACAACTACTCCGGCTGTGTTGCACTGGGGCAGTATTTTGTGAAGACGGTTGGCAAAGAAGGCACTTACGCAGAGCTGCTCGGCATCGTCGGCGACAACAACACCTTCAACCGCTCGAAGGGTTTTCACAGCGTCGTGGACCGTTTCCCCGGCCTGAAAATGGTCGCGCAGCAGAGCGCGGACTTCGACCGCGCGAAGGCGCTCGAAGTCATGGAGTCTATCCTGCAAAAGAACCCACAACTGAATGCGGTCTTCTGCGGCAACGACGCAATGGCGATGGGCGCGTATCAGGCTGTCCTCAGCGCGGGCAAAGCGAGTCAGGTGAAAGTCTTCGGCTTCGACGGCGCAGACGACGTGGTGAAGCTCATTGTCGAAAGGAAAATCGCCGCCACGGGAATGCAGTTCCCGAAAGTCATGGCCGCCAAAGCCGCCGAGTTCGCCGACGAATACCTCAAGGGGAAACGGGACTTTGCGCAAAAAGTTCCCGTGAAGGTCGAACTGGTGACGCCGGAGAACGTGAGCAAATTCGGCGACTACGGGAAAAAGTAGGACGCTGCCGCAATGCGATATCGTCATGCACCGCCGCACGCCATTGCTCATCATCGCCGCTGTAGCTGTTGTGGGCGCGCTATGCTGGAGTTTTCCGCTCTTTCACATCGTTTCGTTGAAGCAGGCGCAGACAGAGCAAATGGCGGGTGTCTTTGATGCGGCGAAAGTCGCGTCGCAATTTTGGGAGACGAAGTTGTTGCCGGGAGTGGAGCGGGCAGTGGAGGTGAAGGACCTGCTGGCGGCGTTGGCGAAAGACCCAGTCACCGCAGGGAAGCAGCATGGCCGGACGCTCGGTATCGGTGGCGCGACGATGTTCCTGGTGCGCGGCTCCGGAAAAGTGGTCGAGGTCAGCGACGACGCCATCGTCGTGGCGCTCGACGGGATGGACGCCAAGGTCAGTCTTTCCGTCGGACTATTGTTTGGGAACACGGTGCGCGACGCATCGGGGCTGCTCGATGTGAGCACGTATCCGAATTCACAGGAATTCAATGACCTCTCCACGCAGTTGAACAGCATCGTGGAAACGAAACTCGCACCGGCCTTGAAGGAGACGGCAGCGGTGGGGAAGACGATTCGTTTCGCCGGATGCGCCGAGTTGGGAGAGGACGCGAAGCCGGATGTGCTGCCGGTCATTCCCATCAAAGTTGAATGGCCATGAGCACGGACGCCACAGAGCCGGATGTCGTCCTCGAAGCGCGGGAGATTTCCAAATCCTTCCCAGGCGTAAAGGCGTTGGATGGCGTGTCGCTCACGGTGCGGCGCGGCCGACTGCACGGACTGCTGGGCGAGAATGGCGCGGGGAAGTCCACGCTGATGAACATTCTCGCCGGCGTGTTCCCGGCGGACAGCGGTGAGGTTATCTTCGAGGGCAAACACGTTTCGTTCCGCAATCCACGCGATGCGCGGGAGGCGGGCATCGCCATCATCTTCCAGGAACTGAATCTCATCCCTCATCTCACGGTCGCGCAGAACATGTTTCTGGGCCGCGAGCCGCTCACCCGCGCGGGGCTCATCGACGACGCGCGGATGAATCGTGACGCCGTCGAGTGGTTGCGCCGGCTGAAGCTTGAGGTGACGCCGCAGAGAGTCGTGTCGAGTTTGCGCGTCGGGCAGCAGCAGGTGGTGGAAATCGCCAAGGCGCTCTCGATGCGCGCCCGCGTCATCATCATGGATGAGCCGACTTCGGCCATCACCGAGCAGGAAGTCACGGTGCTGCACGAACTCATTCATCAGCTCAAACGCGATGGCGTGGCCATCATCTATATCACGCATAAGCTCGATGAACTGCCGCTCATCGCGGACGAATTCACGGTCATGCGCGACGGGCGTTACGTCGGCTCACAGGCCACGAATGCCGCCAGCCACGATGACATCGTGCGCATGATGGTCGGGCGCGATTTGTCGGAAATGTTTTCGCGCACTCATGCCGAGCCGGGCGAGGAAGTCCTGCACGTAGAGGGGCTGCACCTCGTGCACCCTGTGCGTGCGGGAGACTTCGCGGTGCGCGATGTGTCGTTGCATCTGCGGCGCGGCGAAGTGCTCGGTGTCTATGGACTCATGGGCGCTGGCCGGACGGAGTTGCTGGAAACTTTGTTCGGCCAGCACCCGAAGCGCGCGAAGGGCAAAATCGTCGTGGATGGCAGGGAGGAGTGGTTTCAAAGTGCCCGCCAGGCGATTGATGCCGGCGTGGTGCTCGCGCCGGAGGACCGCAAGCGCGAGGGACTGGTTCTTTCCCTCAGCGTCGCAGCCAACACGAGCCTCGCGTGCATCGGCAAAACGGAACGCCTCGGTCTGCTCGACGCTGTGCGCGAGGATGAACTCGCCTCCGGCTACGTGACCCGGCTGCGCACGAAGACGCCCACGGTGCATCAACTCGTGCGGAACCTTAGCGGCGGCAACCAGCAGAAAGTCGTGCTTTCCAAATGGCTCGCCACTCAACCCAAGGTGTTGCTGCTCGACGAGCCGACGCGCGGCATCGACATCAACGCAAAGAAGGAAATTTACGTGCTCCTGGACGAACTGGTCGCCAGCGGTCTCGGCATCATCTTGGTGTCGTCTGAACTGCCAGAAATTCTCGCCGTGGCCGATCGCATCGTTGTGATGAGCGAAGGACGCAAGACCGCCGAATTCACCCGCGCCGAGGCGAATGAGGAGAACATCATGAAAGCCGCACTGCCGAAGAACTGACATGAGCCCCCAGACGAAAGACTTTCTCGCCGGTTTCCAAAGCGTCGCCGCACTCCTGCTCATGGTCGTCGCGCTGAGCCTGATGCCGAAGATTTCCGAGACGTTCCTGAGCCAGGAGAATGGACTCAACGTGCTGCGGCAAATCTCCGTGAACCTCTGCCTCTCCATTGGCATGACGCTGGTGATTCTCAGCGGCGGCATTGATCTGTCCGTTGGCTCCGTGCTCGCGTTTTCCGGCGCGGTCGCGGCAGGGCTGTTGAAAAATGGCATCATGCTGCCGATGTTCGGCGTCGCGTTGCAGTTCACGACGTTCGGCGCACTCGTCGCCGGGTTGCTCGTGGGCGGCACACTCGGCTGGTTCAATGGCTGGGTCATCACGCACTTCAAGCTGCCGCCGTTCGTCGCCACGCTTGGGATGTTGAGCATCGCGCGCGGGCTGACGCAGCTTTGGACGAAAGGATTTCCCATCACCGACCTCGGCCCGGACTTCGCCTTCATCGGCACCGGGCACTGGCTCGGGCTGCCCATGCCCGTGTGGATTGCCAGTGTGCTCGTCGCCGTCTTTGTGCTCATCACGCGCAAGACCCGCCTCGGGCGCTACCTTTACGCCATTGGCGGCAATGAGCGCGCCGCGCAACTCAGCGGCCTGAATCTCCGAGCCATCAAAGTGACTGTCTATGCTCTCGGCGGCGCGCTCGCCGGCATCGCGGGCCTGCTGCTCACCGCGCGACTCGACTCCGCTACACCGAACGCCGGCATCGGCTACGAACTCGATTCCATCGCCGCCGTTGTGATCGGCGGCACCAGCTTGAGCGGTGGACGCGGTTCCGTGCTCGGCACCGTCCTCGGCTGCCTCATCATCGGAGTCTTGAACAACGGTCTCGTCCTGATGGAGGTCTCACCCTTCTGGCAACAGATCATCAAGGGATTCGTCATCCTCACCGCCGTAGCCCTGGATAAGTTGAACACGAAGGAATGAACCACACACGTGCCTGAAATCTCTATTCCGCAATGCAATTTAACCCCGGCTCTCGGACTTGGTAGCAGACTGATTCCCTACTAAGATCGGAAGTGGTGGGGAGTGGTCGACGGGGACCAAGAGTGGTGCCGAATCTTGGTCTTTCGCCCAGTTTTCAGAGGTGATCTGTGAGATTTCCGCAGGAATCCCCTTTGGTAATAATCACGAGGGTTCGATTCCCTTCACCCGCTCCATTGATTATCAAGTAGTTACGAAGCAGTGCAGTAAAAGTGCAGTAAACTTATCGAAGCATTTCCTCGGTCTCCTCATCACAAAACGCGCCTGATTTTCGGCATTTCCCACCAAATTTGTCAGCGACGGTCTGAAAATGGGGTGAAAGTGGCGGTTTGAAAATGGGGTCTTCTTCAGTTGGGATCTTCTTGAGACTTCAACGCAAGGGTCTTCTTCCTTCTTCCAGTCAGTCTTCTTCCG
>Ga0172367_10003451_pt1 | contig 20467 bp, 22 predicted proteins | sample Lak10m_FD_114542 | JGI IMG/M metagenome (GOLD analysis project Ga0172367, IMG submission 114542) | Freshwater microbial communities from Kabuno Bay, South-Kivu, Congo - kab_022012_10m | ecosystem: Environmental > Aquatic > Freshwater > Lake | place: Democratic Republic of the Congo: South-Kivu...
CATTATACCATACACTACTGGCACACGCCCGCCCTCTCCGGCATTTTCTACTGGGCTAAAACTATTAGACTGCTTCTCTTCTTTGTCTAGTTCTTTTTTAGGCTGAAAAATTGATAAAATACCACTTAATAATAAATAGCTACCTACTGTCGCAAGTTGTGACGCAGTAAATATTGTATTACCTAATCCAATTCCTATTGCTGGTAAAACAAAAGCAGCAGCAATAAGACCTACGCCAGCTAATATTTGCCACCATTGAGTACCCTCTCCACCTGCACCCCTAAATATTGGCACAATTCTAATAGATTTAACTTTTTTGGCTATTGGGCAAATTAACTCTGGTTCTCCCACTTGCTGATGTCCGACGTATACTTTATAATATACACCACGACTACTAGATTTCTGTAAGTAATCAAAGAACCCGTCAAAGTTAGCCTTTAATGCGCGTATAGCCTCTCCTACAGTAGATACAGCTAAGTCAATAGTATCTATAAATAAATCTGCTAATTCACCTTCTAGCCTAATTGTCATCATATATGGTTTTTCCTTTGATTCCGCTTATACCTAATTGGGATAATTCTATCACAGAAGTTCCTGCATTAAATATATCCAAGTTTGGAGATAATGGTGTGGAGGGTCGCTCTAGTAAGTATACCATAAATCCTACTACATCTTCTTGGAGTATATCAGTTAATCTACCCAATAACAAAGCGTTAGAGGTGGATGCCTTCTTAAAAGAAAGAAATGGCAGAGCATTTAGATTGTCGTTAGACAGTTTGGACGGCACTACAGATGATGGTAATTTATATGCGTGTAGTGAATGGTCTGTACAGATACTAAATGATACTACTTCTGGATTTACAGCAACTTTTGAGCAGGTTAGAAGATTTTTGGATATTTAAGACTAAGCACTTTTGATATTTTTAATACGGAAAAACTCAGTGGCTTCGTCTATTGCAAAATTAAGTAGTGCTGCTTCCTGTGGGGAGTTGACTTCTAGTATTTTACGTCCATAGCTAAACGCTATTTGACTCCAGTCTCCACATAGTTTTGGAACTTCCAGGATATCCCACCAGTTAATCTCTTGTAGTTGTCTGTAGTATCTATCCCCAAATTCCCGTCTTAAATGAGTATGTATCCATCCATCCGGTGCAGCTGGTTTAAGTTTCTTTAGATACCGCAAATATTCTTGTTTATTTGCTTCTATAAGATTAGAATGAGGATTTTTAGGCATTCTAAATATGCAATTATAATAGTACCGGTCTTTGGGGCTATGTCCGTACCGTTCTGCAAATAACCAGAATACTCTTGGTACACTGCGTTTAGCATTGTAGGCTTTTTTAACTTGCGCCCGTAAATAACCAATTTTTTCCTTTTCCTCATCGCTTAGAATCTCGCCAAACACCACATCTTCTCCAGATTGGTCTTCCATATCCTTTTCAAATATATGCCCACATTCTGGACAGATTTTAGCAAAACTAGGAACCTTTGCCTGACAGTTAGGGCAAGTCTTCATTGGCATCTCTCCTTCTTGTGGTTCTCTGGAGGCGCATAATGAAGTTTTATGTTTAGCAGTTGATAATTTTAATCGCTGACAGTTCTCCCCAAAATCTAATATAAATGCGTCTGTCTTGCCTTCAAACAGTCTTAGAGCGCGTCCTGCCATCTGCACCCATAAAGCTCTAGATTTTGTAGGGCGTGCCACTATAGCACAGTCACAAGACGGTTCGTCAAATCCTTCGGTTAAAACTGCTACAGAGGTTATAATTTGTGTTACGCCTTGCTTAAATCTTTTATAGATTCCATTCCGGGTTACTTCCGGTAAATCGCCAGAAATGACTTCACTTGGTATATTAGCACTATTAAATTGTTCCGCTAAGTTCTGTGCCTGCTTAACGCCAGCACAGAATGCTATGGCTTTACGTGTGGGACAAACTTCCAAGAACTCTTTTATCACTGACTGGTTTAGTTCCTCACCGCAAACCAACTCCAAGCTAGTTTGCGTAAACTCACCATCTTTAGACTCTAGTTGGCTGTAGTCAATCAGTCCATTATAACCAAAATGACGTGCCTCCACTAAATGTCCCTGGTCTATAAGCTGTTGTGGATATGGTGCGCGTACTATCCCTTGAAAGAACGTACAAAAACCCTCTGTCTTCTTGGTACGCCATGGAGTGGCGCTAAGTCCCAAAAACATACAGCTAGATAAAAATGTTAACCCATTACTGTAATACTCTTGTATACGCCTAAATGTAGAGTAATAAGCGGTAGTGTGTGCCTCGTCTAGTATCACTAGTCCTATTTCTTGTGGCAAATGCTTACGTTTAGCAATTGTTTGTAGCATAGCTATTTGTATTGGGCATCCGTAGCTAGGCTCATAATTTGGTGCTATAACACCTATTTGGTCTAACTTAATGCCATAAGCTTTTGTTAGGGTATTTACCGTCTGTTCTATTAATTTAGTACGGTGAACTAGAAACAATACCCTACGTCCCTTTGTAAGTGCATCTGCAATAATCTTAGATGAGATATGCGTCTTGCCTGCTCCCGTAGGCGCATACACTAACACAGACCGTAAGCCACTACGGTACATTGCATAAACTTCGTTTACTACCTTTTGTTGGTACTCTCTTAACATAACAACTTTTTCCGCTTTCTGTACCTATTATTATATTTAGTTTTCCCGTGTTTGTCAAGTAGTTTTAGTAAAGATTTTTTGATATTATGAACATAAAACAAGAATAAACAAGGTAAAACAGAAATGGCTAAACCCGTTAAAAAATTGCAACATCTGTTAGATCAGATACAAGTTGGAAATTCCTGGACTACAGGAGAAACTGCTTTAGACAAAACAGAAGACCAAACCCGCAATATTATTTTTGGATGCCATCATGTTCCGGATACCGTTTGGGATGTTTGGGATTACAGTCCACCTAGTGCTTTAAGTTATGCCCTAGATATTAATAACTCTAGAAAATATGCCTATAAAATAATAGAAATGCTTAAACGCTATGAAGATATGCCGTATAAACAGATGTATTATAAAAGTATATGTAAACTAGTATGGTCTATGTTTCAGTATGATCCAGAAAGTGCGTGCAGATATCTAGCTACGATGCAACAAAGACAAGGTTTTGTGCCAAGTTACTACGATGAATTAGTACATCAACATAAGAAGTTTGATCAAAAAGCCGGGCTTAATAGTTTTTTCTCTTACAATGCAGATTTAGAGGAAGTAGGATTAGATGAAAGAGCTTTAATACTTGGCTTTTCTAGTCTTAATACGCTAAGTATTTTAAATGGTAAAAAAACCATAGAGCTACGTAAAAATAAACCACGGTTTTTAGATTTTGTGCTTATCTATGACCGCGAAGCTAAACATATTGTAGGGAGCTTTAATGGGTCTTTGATTTGTAAAAAATCTATTAAAGACTGGGAAGAACTACAGACTGAGTTAAATATGTCTACTATAGAAATAAGCAGCTACTTAAATGTTTACATGGGTTACGGGATTACAATTAAAAACGTTAAGAAGTTTGCAAAACCGATTTCCCATAGTGCTATACCGGGCTTTAATGCTACTGTTGCCAACAAAGAGTTTCGTTATTTAAGTTCTAGTCAGATTGTTTCCATTGCCCTACTTAATGGTGCGCTATAATTCCGGGTAATCTTGTCAGAACTGCGGTACTCTCTTATTGTAGCACAGATTTATTATCGTTGATCCAGGAACAAATATGACACAAAGTAACTACAATGCCAGATACGGAAACCTAAAAAAATACAAAAAACGCGTACACAAAGCGCATTTAAAGACTGGTGGGCGTTGCTGCTGTTGCGGGATTAATCCTTCTGAAGAAATCCATCATACTAGTTACCGCAAGTCTGGAGATAAATATGGTATCAATATTTTCCCGGTTTGCAAGCACTGCCATACCAAGATATGCCATTCTAGCGAAAACTGGATAAAGTCTAAGTCGGATCCAGTCTGGGGAAACCATAACACCAAAGATTTTACGGACTTACTTAAACTAAAATACAAGTTTTTGTACAAAAAAACCGGATAAATCTCCGGTTAGTTATCTAATAGCATTGCTAAAGAGGTTAGTGTAGCGGTAGGTAGCTCTCGTTTACGTATAGCCTCTTTAATTATTTGCTTAGTTTTCTCACTTAGCTTACTTCTAGAAGTTGTATTAACTTTATCAGGATAAGGTAGTAATTCCGCAAAGTTAATAGCCGGGTCATCTTTCCCTTTAAATCCATTAAATAAACCAGCCCACCCAATAGCGTGTATACGGGCTTCTGTATTGGCTTTTTCCATATAGATAGATTCCATTTCGGTTATACATTGGAACACTATGTAGTCTGGTTGTTGCAAGAAAGTATCCCAATCTTTAAAACGTCTATCTTGTATTCTGTAGGATTGTATACGCCAATACAGTTTATCCCAATCTATTTCGCTGCTGGTAGACTCAATTCCTCCCCCTCGGCGTTAGAATTGTCTTCTACAACTGGTAATTCCTGCCAACGACTGGACTCGTTGCGGTAGAACTCATAGATTTTCTCTACTAGTGCTTCGCTTAGTTTGTACGTGTCTTCTAAAGTCCATTCTGGATAACCAAGTAGGTAAGATTTATTAGTACCCAGAAATCCAACTGCACCAATCTCTAAAGTGCCTCCAGCGGGCGCTATTCTAATGGTTTCTGTATCGGGAGGGTAATTGCCATCTACTACTAGTTTTGTGTGTCCAAATCGGATTACTTGACGAGAATTAAGCACTGGTTCAGATGGTTCAATGACTGCTTTCTTATCATTAATTACAACTTTATCTGCTAATACAATAGGATAAGCTGCTCTAGTTTGTATTAAAGCGGTAGTAGCAGCTGCACCAATTTCGTTTTCAGAATAGCCAGATAGTAGATTTAGCTCGGTAAAGGAATCTGCGTACTGTAGTAGCAAATCACCATTGTCCACTTCCGTGCTACCGGCTGTCCTAGGAGATAAGATTCTGGTAACTTCGTCAATTGTTAAACCCTTTTCTTGAGCAATTCTTTGAATCAGTTTAGTAGCAATACCTTGCGCTTGTGCGCGTGATTTTTCTGCTTCAAAAGTAAACTTACGTTCAATTACCTTAATATGTCCATATTTAGCTAAGTATAAACCTTCTACTGGATTGCCATCATTGTCAGATACGCCAACCCATACGATTTCAGGTAACTTTTTGCCAATAATAAAATTAAAATTCATACTAAATCAAACTCCAATAGTTCTTGTAAATCTGCATAAACTTCCCTGGTGGCGGATTTTGCCACAGAATCTGGTATTTTAATTGTAAAAGTGTTAGATTCATTGCTTACTACAATTGTACCAGATAATCCACCACGAAACATAGCAGCACCACATCTAAGTACATTACGTTCTTTGCGGCAATTAATTAATACTGCTAAACTTTTAGTGCTATCTGCCAAAATATCTAACATTTTTATTAGCTAAAATCATCAAAGCAGAACGGTGGATACCACTCAAAATAGTCACCTTGGAACAGCAAGTTAAACGAAAATCTTTTAACTTCGTTTTGGTTAGCTGGTAGAGCCAAGTTACTTATTTTAGCTATTCCTGCAAAACGTTCACCGTCCGGCATTGTTACAGCTGCATAAATATCTCTACCATAAAGTAGATTGGAAAATATACCAACTGGTTTTATTATAGTCTCTAATGCCTTATCTCCAGTTAGTGCTATGCCATTAACGGTACAACTTTTTGTCTGTCTAATAAAAGTATTTTTAACACCACGTCTAGTTCTAAAATCCGTAGTCTCTACCTGCACTTCTTGAGATGATAAATCTATAGCTTGTACGCCATTCAACGGCATTACACCTTCTACTACTTCTGCTAAATCGCCTTCGTTTATTATGTGTAATAACGGGTATACTTCTACTTGAGTTTGTATATTATCTATTGTTGTATCATTAACTAAAATAGCTTGTTTTCTGTAACCTGGTACGTACCCAAAGTTTGGGTCTCCAAAAGATAGACATGTACCAGCTTTAAGTTCAACATCAAAGAAACTGGAAAGAGTTAAATAGTTATACCCAATAGTAGAAGTAGCATTACAAAATACTTCAGACTTTGGTATATCACTACTCGTCTCTCCAGTTACCTCGTTTACTGGTAGTAATTTAACCTCTAAACAACAACCGTTTAGAGGTTGAGGGTTTAACCAGTCCACATTAATGCCCTCCTATTTTAAGTGGAAGCGGTTGTAAATGTCCAAGAGTTATCATCTATACCAGCAAACCCAACTACAGCAGTAGAACTAATTAACACATAGTAATTTGTATTACCAGTTAAGTCTGAAGCAGGGTTAATGGTTAGTGTGTCGTTAGCAATAGTTGTTGTGGTACGAGTTAAATCAGTAGATATAGTTGTTGCTGGATTGCTTGCTAATACTATAGTTGCAGTTCCACCAGTGCCAAGTGTAATAGCTTGATTAAATTGTGCAGTTAAATTATCACTTACCACAAATCCAGTGCTATTTACGTCTGGAGTTAAGTCAATAATAAATGGACTATTGTAGTCATAAGGTGTATACCAAGCAAAAGTTCTACCTTGGTAAGTAAGTGTAAAACTATACTTTTTGACTTCGTTTTGGTTAGCAGGAAAGTTAAGAGCAGTAATGTTAGCAAACCCTTCAAAACGTTCACCGTCTGGCATGGTAGCAACTGCAAAAACTTCACGTCCAAACAAATATCCAGTAAAAGCACCAACTGGTTTAACTATAGTTTCAAGTCCTTCGTCACCTGCTAAAGCAACGCCAGAAATAGAGAAACTTTTAGCAGTGCGCACTATCGCTGTTTCTGTACCGGCTCCAGAACCAAAGTGAGTTGTATCTACCATGGTTTCTTGGTTAGCCATATCCATTGTCTGAATACCACTTAAAGGTATTAACCCTACAATAAAATCAGCTATAGCGCCAGCTTGTATAGGTCTAGACAAAGGGCTTATAGTAATAGAACTTGCGGTAGAATCAGTTAAACTAACGTCATTTAAAACTATAGCTTGCTGACGGATTTTAGCAAACACCAATGAAGGAATTTGTGTTGGTGCGTCAGAAGAAAAAGATAATGCAGTTCCAGCTTTAATAACAGTAGTACCAGTAATTGTGCCACCGGTATTAGTGTTAGCACGTACTGTAAGCGTACTAGCTCCAACTGGATTATCAGTAGAAGTGACGGTAATAATGCGTCTAGTTACAGAACGACTAGTTGTACCAAAAGTCGCATTTATACCAGGTAGAGCTAACTCCAGGCTGTAATCCTGGAGTATTTGTGATGCGGTAGCTAAAGGCATATTAAACTCCTAAACTCCTATAAACTTAATTAGGCAAAAGCTGTATAGGGTTGAGTCCAAGTAAATTGTCTACCTTGGAATGCAAGTGTGAAACTATACTTTTTAACTTCGTTTTGGTTGGCAGGGAAGTTTAACGCATATATTTTAGCTACGCCTTCTAGCCTTTCTCCATCAGAAAAAGTAGCAGCAGCATAAATTTCACGATTAAATAAATTACCTGCTAAAGCACCAACGGGTTTAATTACTGTTTCAAGTGCTTCGTCAGCCGCTAAAGCTACGCCAGATACAGAGTAGTTTCTATTTACTCGTACTAAAGCGGTTTCAGTGCCGGCTCCGGATAGGAAGTGGGTGGTATCTACCTGAGTTTCTTGGTTGTTTAAGTCAAGAGTTTGGATGCCAGTTAAAGGCAGAAGTCCAGAAATAAAACTAGCTGTAGCATTAGCGGTAATACCACGAGACAAAGGCGCTATATTAATAGAAGTTGCAGTAGTGAGTATTTGCTTGTCTTCTAAAATTACTACCTGAGATCTAAATGCTTCTCCAGTTGCTTTAAATGATAGCACATTACCAGCTTTTAAGTTAGTAGCTGTACCTGCGGTAAGAGTGATAGTTGTGTCTCCTACGGCACGCGCAATAGTGCTAGTAAAAGTAACAGAAGTAGTAGTTCTGTTAGAAACACCAAGTGTATTTAAAGGTAATAAAAAAACTTCTAAACTGTAATCTTGTAAAATTTGAGAGGCGGTAGCTAATGGCATATTTCACCTATTTTTTGCGACTATATCTATTTCTAAAGTTGCCATTTTGCAAACATAGCTTATTATAAAAATAAGTTGTTAAATTCTTGTAAAAACGACTGGATCTTTGATTAAAATCCGAGCCTGCTCAATGGTTTCGTTAGTAAATGGAAAATGCGTAATTTGCGCTATAACAAAATTTTTCTCTATCTTAGAAATAGCTTGTACCAACTTTGAATCACGTTTATAGTTTTTGAGTACCACTTCCCATTTCTGGTCTTTATATTTTTGACCTGCGCTAGAGTTTTTTGCATATCCTATAGGGTTTTGAGTAATTAAGCACTCTAATCCAGAACTAGTAGAAGGTGGTGCAGAACTAGACCCATAAACCCATATACTAGGTGTATTATTGTTATACACACCTAATTCAGTTAACAATATCTGTCTTAATCTGTTATTAAGTTCTGCTGCTGTCATAATTTAATCGTGTTTTATATTATAAGAATTATACAGTTCTTTGGTATCAACAATATCACGTGGGCTAGTAACAGTTTCTCCGTTAGAACGTCTAGTTGGTCTATCCCAATTCCAGATATCTGCTTCTATATTTTCTTGGCAAGATTCTCCAAAACTTTCAGCCATAGCTTCAAAAGCGTCTTTAATTGAATTAGATTTTGCTAACTCGTTTTGTAACTCTTTTATAAACTCAAATTCTTCTATAGTTGTGTTAACCCACGGTCTAGCAGGTGCGGCAGCACCATCATTCCTAGTATATCCTTCATGGACATAGGCTGCGTATCTAGTATTCCAAGATAAAGTTGTACGTTTATTCCTAGGTATGTTTAAATTATTCCATTTAATGTCCATATATTTATAGTTCCATATAAGCACTTTATGTTAGAAGACATTCAATTTGATGATAATGAAGCGCTATTACTAGAGTATTGTACTACTAAAAGTATTGCCCTACGCAACAAAATAGTAGAACTTAATCTAGGGCTGGTTTATTCTGTTGCCCACCGGATTAAAGATAACTGCTCAGTCCCACTAGAAGATCTAATTCAAGTTGGTAGTATAGGCTTGATTAAAGCTGTTGAACGTTATGATCCTTCACGTTCTAGAAAGCTGTCTTCTTATGCTTTACCAAGCATCAATGGTTCTATATTAATGTTTTTGCGGGATAAATCTCGTATCATTAAAGCACCACGTAAATTACAAGATATTTATCAGCGTATTAAAAAATATTCCAAAAAACATTCTGTATCTCAAGATACCGCTATCTATATGCTAGGTATTCCGGTACATTTAGCATACGAGTCTAAGTCTGCTTATTTAGAGAACTACCAAGAAATAGAGCGTATTACAGAAATACAGTTAGAAGAACCAGTAGACTGGGATGAAGTTCTTTGTTTGTTACCTCTAGAACATGCACGGATAATACAATTACTACATTTACAAGGATACAAATGTCATGAAATACGCAAAATGTTAAATATATCAAATATACAAATTAGAATACTAGAATCAGAAGCTATAAATATGCTTAAATTAATAATGATAGAAAAACCGTAGCCAATAGACTACGGTAAACAGAAAGGTGCAATTAATTAGGCGTTACGTAATGCCCAGCAGGCGGCTGGACGGAATGATTTAAACTCGTCTTCCCCTACCAGCCACTTGCCTAGGTACTCGATTATGGGAAGACCCTCCCTCCCATCTTCATCAGTTACTAGCCAGTAACCGCGAAAAGGCTTAATAGTAAACCAGTCATTTTCCCGTGGGGTAAAACCACGAGGTCTTTCTGGATAGTCAATATCCTTGTTGTCTGTTCTAGGTCTTTCGGGATAGTCAACGTCTTGAAACATGATAATTACCTGCTTGGTTACTTGATATTTTTAATATATCAGCTAACTTTTGGAATGTCAAGGGGTTTTAGAAGAAATTCGCAAAATAGCTAAACTGCTGTAGGAACGGTAATTGTACCTCTAAAAAAAGTTCCTCTTGCTTGCGTATAGGCGTTAATGCGGTTTTGTGTAACTGCTATAAACTTCCAAACACCTTCTAAAATAGTGCCGTCTAAATTAGTAAGTTTAGCAGTTCCAACTCTATCTAAAGTAATAGCAGCAGGCATTAGCTTAGGATTAGACAACCTACCTTTAACGTAAATTACAGAAACTCCAAGATTACCAGGTGATTCTATAGCTTTAGTTTTATTGTCTTCCGTAGCAGAACATATAAGCGTAGTAACAGTAGTTGATTGTATATAATTGCCAGTTTCTGGATCTACGGAAAAAGCACCAGAGCCAATGTTGAATTTAAGTTCTAAGTTATTTGTACTAAAATAATTAGTGGGTAGATGTTGTAGTGCAGAAGCAGTTAATGATTCTATGTTCATAGTTGTTAAACAGAGAATTCGGAAGGTCTATACTTACGGAAAATAGATAATAACTCGTTTAGTGGACTACCATTAAATTTATTGCCAGATATACCTAAATAATCGTTTTTACCGGCATATTCTACCACATATTTATCATCGCTCACTTCTAACTTTTTAACACCTTGTGCTTGAGCAGAAGTCCTTAGTGCAACTATACTAGCTAAAGCACGTTTTAAATCTAGAACTTCATTTGTGTTAGGCGTAGCAGTAAAATTGAATCCACTGGAAAAAACTACTTTTAACTGTCTTCTAGATATTGCAGAAGTAGGTGTTCTTTGGTAACGACGGAATCCGGTTACGCTATACTCATGTCTAAGCGAATATGCTAAAGTTAATAATACTATTTCGTTAGTGCTAAAATCTATTGTGTAGTCTTTATTTATTTCTAGTAGTTGCCATTCCTGAGTGGAATATAGCCCAAAGCGCGGTGGTAGATCAGAGCCACGTAAATATATCTGTGGCGCGGGAGAAGTTAAAGCAGGTGTCAAGGGGAATAGCAACCTTCCAGAGTTAGGAATTATCAATATCCTAGTATAGGAGTTTACTTCTAGTTGACGGTTAGCTCCGTTTACGCCTTCTACTAAAATTTGAGCAAGAGTAATAGCCGTGGTCAATGCTTCACCACTTATGCTAATCCCAGGTGCATATTGCAGACATTCGGTATTAGATAACCACGGCATATTTAAAACTCCTTATGAACCAAAGTATTCTAGGTATACCACAACTCTACCAGCTGTTAAAGCTGCTGTACCTACAACAAGATTTAAAATGGATTTATTAGCTAGTTTAATTGGTGTTCCTAAGTTAGCGGTACTACTTGCTACTGCGCCACTGCCATTTATCAAAGGCACTTGTTTAACACCAACTGCGTCAACTCCTACGGTAGATAAAACAGCAGTAGTAACTAAAGTTGCTTCTACAGTGGGCGTAGCACCATAAACAAAGTTTAACCCAAAAGTTGCACTACCTCCGCTAGTTACTGCTTGTTGTACGTCTAGGTAGGCTTTATAGATAATACTACCAGCTGGTAGTTCTAGCTCAAGTGGAATGTTACCTACTGCTCCACCTGCTTCATCAAATCTATAAACCGCTTTAGCAATACCACCGACGGTATCAAGTTGCATACGAGATGGAATACTGTTTTGTCCAGGCATTTATTTACTCCTATTCTTTAGTTGTTTCTAGGACATTCCGGAAAATCAATTGGACAGAAGATAGAGCCAGTTAGATTGGTTCTTTTCTTTAATCCACAAGTCAAGCATATCCCATCATGTCCAAACCCTAGGTGTGCGGGTGGTACAACAATACTGGTATCTACTTGGTTATCTTCCTGTGTCTGTTGCTTACTCTTTTTGGGTCTTACTGGTTTTTCTTGAGTAAGACCCACTTCTAGTAGGTCTTCACTCATTGTTTAAACCGCTGCTTTTACTGTTTGGACTTCAATTACGCGTAGCTGTTGTGGTACAGAGCTTGTATCTGTATATCCAGATGGGTCTACGTCCATAGCAACAAAAGATTCTTCAGAACGCCAAATAGCACGACTAGCACGACCGAAGTCGGTATCGTCGTCAAATTTGACTTGCATTTCAGTACCAATACCACGTCCAATTGAGTTAGCACCAAATGCAAAACTAGAGTGCAATGTAGTGCTACCAACAGGAGCTGCAATAACGCCAGGAGCGCCAGTAGAACCAATACCGTAGTTATTGGTTTCAAAAATCATGAAGTTTTCAAAGTCTCCAGCATAACCAGAAATACGGTCTGTTTCACCAGGACTAATCAACGCTGGGTTTAGATACTCAGTCAAAGTCTGCAACTCTTGTGGAGTAGCTGCGTGCCAAAGAGTATCATAACTTTGTTTTAACTGAGTTAAAGCAGTAGAGTTAACTACTAAACCGTATTTGTTGCCTATGTACGGAGGAATAGCTAATTCTTTCATATATCCGTATAAAGATGCTAGGAATCGGCGGGTTAAAGTACCACCATCATTAGCAATTAATGCGTCTGTGCTAACGTTTTCTTTCTTGTTATAGACGACTCTAGTGGTAGGCTCCCATAGACTACGAATCTTTAAGTCTTCCCACAAATAGTAATCTCTCAATAAGTTACGATTAAGAATGCTAATAAGGTCTAGCATTGAATAAGCTGTAACAAAGTTAACTAAAGTTACAGGAGGATATTGAGAATTACGTCCTAGACCCCACTCTTTCAACTCAGCCGTAACAACGTTGGTTGCTAAAGATTGGTTACCAGAATCAATTCTTGTGTAGGTAGAAGCAGAAGATAGCAGCCTATCATCTGGATGTGCAGGGCCTGCTAAATAAGCTGCTCTAGGAATTTTTACAGTGTCTCCTAGTCCTTTACCAAAGTCAATTACTGTATCTGCAAACTGCCAAAATACAAAGCCTGGACGGTTGTTAGTACGCATGATAGAAGACAATACGTCTAAGAAGCCACCAGTGATATCGCCTTTAGCTGTAGCAGCGTCCTTAACTACACTAGAACCACGTAAAAACCCGTTGGATTTACCCCAAGATTCTAGATCCTTTAGAAGATGTTTTCTGTTTTCTTTTGCATAAGCGTTTAGCTCACGGTTGTCGTAAGACATAAACTGCTTACCACGGGCATCAATTTTAGAAACTTTGTTAGCCTCGTCTCTAACTTCAAACCACTCTTTCAAAGAGCCTGCGGGAGAGTCAGACTTAGTGGTGGTAATACGATTGATGTTTGGCATATTTACAGATTTTTCTGACATAGGTGCAATGGAATTTCCAACTAATTTTTCAAGGTCTTTAAGCGTAACTTGATCTTTTTGGGCAGACTGCAAATCAGCTTCTAGCTTTGCTTTAGCAGATTCTAGCTCAGCCAATCTAGATTGCAGATTCTTGCTAATGTCTCGTTCTTGGGCAAGTTCTTTATTTAAAGAATCACGTACACTAGTAACTTTTTTGTTAAACAGCTCTTCTACTATTTCCAAAGAAACGTGCTTAGACTTTTCAGATTGTGTGGTATCCGATTCAGTCTTGGCTTCTTTTGTGGTTTCGCTGGAGTTTGTAGAATTTACGAAATCTACAGACTGAATGTCTGCAATAGTGCTTGTGCCTATATTTGATTCGTCTAATTCCGTGAGTGTTTCAGTCATAGGTTGTGTCATTTCTGATTCACCTTTTTCTTTTGGTAATTCGTGTTTTTGCGTGTCTAGAGAATTTATAGATTCTGTAACTTTTATAGAATCACCTACTGCAAATCCCTTGGGAGCTTGTTTAGCCTCTTTTTTACGTGCATTATAGGTGTCAATTACAGAGCCGGATAAGTCTTTAATGAACTTTCTTGCCATAGTTGTTTTTCTATTACTATGTTATAATTTTTGTGTCAAGCGTTAGGCTTGGCTAAAATAGTTTGATACTTGCAATAATATAATAGCCCGTTTCTATAGCACAAACTAAGTCAATTTTAAAATTAAGTAAAAATGCGTTTCACTAGTGGTACTACATTGACACATGTAATCAAACATAAGAAATGACAAGAGGGCTAATATGACAGGTTTTAGAAACTATAAAAAGCAAGCATCTTTTATCCGAGAAAGACGATTAGAAAAAGGCTTATCTTGTCAACAAGTTGCAATTTATGCCGATACTAGTCGTAGTACCATAATCCGTATAGAGCAATCTGGGATAAAACGAACAGACTTACTGCATAAAATAGCTAAAGTTTTAGATGTTAACCCGCTTACATTATTGGAAATAAGCTCTGACTCTATGTAAAACAAATCGGCTATAATATAATTAGCTCTGGTCAATAATTATGGCGGAAACATTAGATCTTCAATTTAATACAAGTTATTTAGATCTTGTTGTTAAAAAAAGTGCTACAGCTAGTTTTGTTGTTACTGTAATTGGTAACTATGGATTTAATATACAAGGTAGTTTAGTATTTGCGGAAATAAGACGCAGTTCTCCTGGATTTTTAGAAGCATTTAAAATTACCGGTAGTACCACAGCTTCGCAAAATGTAATTCAAATAAAAACCTATCCACCAGGACAAGATAGCAATCGTATATTAAGTCAACTGCCAATTCAGGTTGGCGATTTAATTACTGTAGAGGGTTCTGGAATTGTTGCTTCTCGTGCTAATTCTGTAACTAGCTCTCAGATTGTAGTTGCAAATAACGCTACTACAAGTTTAGCTGATACTAGAATTAAATATAGATCACTAGCAATAGCCTCTTTCCGGGTTGAACCAGTGTTTAATGTTTTTACTATAACAACTACTAGTGCTAGTAATGTTGGTGCAACTACTGTACCAATTTCTGGTGTTACCAGGGTTATACCAGCTGGCACTAAACTAGTATTTGTTAATGATACCAACACTTACTATGCGGAAACAACTGCTATTGCAAACCCACTTCAATCTGCTTTAACTGTAAAATCATTAGCTGTTGCAATTCCTAATTCTTCCACTTGTACTATTGGTGGGCAAATTATTACTACAACTACTACAGATATAGTTAGTAACAGCACATCATTTACCGCGTCTAGTCTTAGTTATCATATACCACAAGGCACTAAATTGCAATTTGCCACAAAAACTACAGACGGATGGAGCTACGTAGGTTCAGTAAATGTATCTGATAACACTAGTGTTGTTAGTGGTGCTATTAGTAATACTGTAAGTATTAACAATGTAGAGCTGTTTGGTACGCTAACTAGTATTCCAGTTGGTTCTATTGCTTTATATTCAACGCTTGCTAGTAATCAGTTTAGACTTATTTTAGATTCTACAGAAAGTCAATATACTCCGTCTGGTGATTACGGCTATGATGTGATAGCGCAAACTGCCAACGGAGAAGTTATACGTATCATAGAAGGTAAGATTACATTTTTAGATAACTGGAGTGCTTTATAATGTCTGATGAAGTAATTGTATCAAGAAACGTGCCGATTCCATCAGGAAGGCAATTAGCGGAAAATTCATTGTCTGTAACTTTTGCTTCAGACCAACCAGCTATTCCAACTATTAGTGGTGCAGACATGCCTTCTGAAACTGGCACTAGTATGTTTGGATTTCAGGTAACGGAACAACGCCAATTTTTATTACAAGAATTACCAACATACGGCATAAATAGTAGTATTTGGACTAATCGTGGTAACGTAGTTTACGACCCTAGTAGAAGTTGTGTAGAAATGTCTCTTAGTGGTGAAGCCAATCAATTATCAACACATCAATCTGCTTTTGCTTATAAATATCAACCAGGTAAAGAAATTTGTACATCTCAGGCAGTGCAGGCTCAAATTGGCCCTATAGCTCAAAATGTGATTCAACAATGGGGAGAATTTACTAAACGAGATGGATATGGTTGGCGTGTTTTAACGCAGGAAGGTACGTCTGTATCTTCAGGTTCTAATACGGTAACTCCATGGCATAATTATTTATGCTTTTTTAGACGCACTTCTGCTATACCAGAAAACTACACTACTGTTAGCGTAACCTCAGATCCAACTGGCATAAACTCTGGAGGAAGTAGTCCTATTTTGTTGGGTACAGGTAGTCCGAATACATTATATAGACCTGCTTATTTAGTTGGAAGTGGTACAGACACTACGTATATTGAATCAAACGTATGGGAAGATATTGTATTTACAACGCTTAAAAGTGGTGCTGACTCAAACCAGGTGTTTAATCGAGATAGACTAACTAATCTTGATGGTGACGGCAAGATACCAATAGATGGAGGCAACAGAGAAAACTCGGCAAAAGAAATTTCTGCTATATCTTTAAGTTTTAGTATTAATAATGTTACTGCTAGTACAGGTAATACATTAAGCATTCCATTTAACCCAACTGATGCTTTTGGTGCAAAAGTACCAGCAAAATCTTTAGCAACAGGTTGGATACGTCCGGGAATGTCTTTAAGAATAGAAGGTAATTCTACTTACAGTGGATTTATTACTAGTATTGCTGGAAACACTTTAACTGTATCGCCTGCTATACCTTCGCTATTAAATGCAACTATATACATAAATGAATTAGCAAATTTATGTATGTTTTTAATTCAACGTAGTTGGTATGGTGGTGCGGGTGGTAAAGGATTAGTTTATATACCAGACAGAAATCCACCATTTGTAGGAAGCACTCGCTGGGTATCAGCGCATGAAACTAGAATTGGAGATACACTACCGGTTCCTAGTATGTCAAATCCAGACCAACCAATTACGTATCAGATTGGTAGGTTTGCAACTGCTTCTCAAGTATCATTAACACCTAAATTAAGACGGTTTGGTGTTTCCGTTTGGATTAATGGTGGTGATCCTAGACCAGTAATAATTGAATCTGCTGGATCAGGTTCTCCTAAATCTGTTTCAAATACTGCTTATACTCCTATTATGGCAATTGCGGTAAAACCTTTTGTTTGGAATAATGCTATTAGTGCTGAAAGACCACAAAAATCTAGAGTTTATCCTTATAAGCTATACGCTTCTAGTGGTGGCAATCCTTGTGAAATTTATTTATCTAAAATAAGTAACCTTACTAATTCACCTGGTTTGTTAGGTATTCCAAATACTACATGGTATGCCGAGAAACTATTCAAAGATGATTTAAAAGTAGTAGCAAGTTTAAATGTATTTACAGGTGCTACTATAATAAATGCGGTTGACGGTTACCCAACTAATTTACCTGGTAAACAGATTGGCCCATTTTATTGTGGTACAAATGAAGGTATAGAATTAGATTTAACCGATATCTTTGACCCGCAAAGAGAGCTATTAGGAAGAGCTGAAAACGTTTTAACTGGAAATCCAGGAGACGTGCTATTATTAGTAGCAAGATGTTTAAATTCAACGTCTGGACAAACTTCTAATGTTGCAATTAGTCTTGTCTATGGAGTACAATAATGGCAAATCGAAAATTTTATTTAAAAGAAAATTTAGGTGAAAATGCAAATGATTTGGGCGTAAAGACCAAAGACAACTCTACACCAATTGTAATTGGTATAGATACAGTTTATCGAGTAAATCCCGTAATCAAAGAAGTGCGGGAAGAAACCAGAAATACCATGTTTGGGTTTGAGATTGAGGATACCCGGACAGGTTTATTTGCAGACACCCACCCTTACGGAATTGACGAAAGACAATGGATAACTTACCTAAGTTTATCTAATGACGACGATTTACCTATAGTTAATAGGTTGTGGGTAAGTGGTAATAATTCTACTAGCTTTACCAGTGGAAAAGAAAGTCAGGCATTTTATAAAAATAGTGCTATTCATCTAACCACTAAAAACTTGGGCAACAACAAAGTGTCGTCGGCTGCTTGTACGACTAAACAAGTGTTTGATTGTTTTGCAGCTACTAATACTTTCTTTTCCTTTGGATTAAGACGCAAAGGTAATGAAATTAATACTATTACGCGTGCTGGTGCGTTTAGTAATAAAACTGGTTGGTTTTTAGAGATAGTATCAAGTGGCGTTGGTAATAATTTTAAGATTATTAGACGTTATACAAATGAGAATGATTTAACTATAGATGTGCCAATTTATAGAGAGTCTTTTTTAGATAGACTAGATGGTTCTGGTGCTAGTAATCTAAATATAGACTTTGAAAAAGTAACTATGTTTGGCATAGAAGTTGGTAGTTACGATGGCACAGCAGCTAGGTTTTTTGTTTATGCAGCTGACGAAGGTAAGTACCAAGGTAGCCATCGCTGGATAATGTTTCACAAAGTTGGCACGTCTGACTTAAATAGTTTTCCAGAGCGTAATTCATCGCCATTACCAATTACTATATATCATCAAAGCGCAGAACAACAAGATACGTTTGCGGAAAAATATGGTACTTCTGTAACTAGATCTGGTACTGCAACTTATCCTTTACAAATATTTAATATTGCAGGAAGTACGCTAGAATTAGTGCCAGCAAAGTTTAAGTTTAATTTAGCTATATATACTAAAGAGTTATTTAATAATAAAAATAACTTTACTAAACATTTAATTCGGTCTTTAAATGTTAATTCTAATGTACCGGTAGAGATATTAATAAGGCGTTATGTATTAAGAAAAAACGAATTAGAAGACATTGGATTTAAGCCAATTCCCAAGGAGGAATTTGACCCTAGCTATTTAGTTTATATAGTAGACGATGTGCAAGGTGAAATTAAGTTTATATCACCAGAATTGCAAATTAGTGTATTATCCGTAAAATTAGAAAACGTAGATCAGTTAGTTTATGCTGGACAAGAATCTATAACATTAACTAGCTCCGGTAGCACTTTTGCGGTAACTGGATTAACTAGTTTAATAAAATCTGGTACTGTATTAAACTTCTTTAGTTTTACGGCTACTTTGGCTGAAGATTTAGTGCCACCATTAGATCCAACTACAGCTGTTTCTGGCAGCGCAACTGTTTCTTCTGGAACTTATGCTTCTGGTGCTACTTGTATATTAACTTCTGACCACATTAATATAATTTATGCAACTATTAAAAATAGTTCTAATATAGGAATTATAGATGGTTCTAATGGTAAAATTATTACTATATTTTCAACAAATCTAACGGGTAGTATAAACGATATACTATGGGTTCCAGGTGATAGCACAGTTTCTAACAGACTACACGTTGCCTACAGTGGTGGCGTAGCTATTTATAACATATCAAACCCGTTAGTACCTGTATTAGCTGTAACTATATCTAGTAGTAGTGTTAATGTTAAAAAATTAGCTATTGCAACCACTAGTCCTTTTAGCGTAACTGCAATAGGTAATAATACTACTGAATTAGCTACTGGTGTTATTTTTAGTTATAGCTATAGTCAATCTAGTAACATATCAGCTACTGTTACTAATTTTACTAATACAAGTTTTAGAGATATAGCTGCAATAGGAGGTAATTTTTACATATTAGAGACAGTTGGTGATGTTGTTTCTGTAGATTTACTAACTGGAACTACACTTACTTCGCAAGCTACAAATTTATCAAATAATTTAACATCTTTAACTGCTATTCAAGAGTTAAATTATTTATTTGCTTTTGGTGGTAATACTATCACTTTAATTAACTTTAGAACCACTCCAACAGCTACTGCAACAACTACTGTTTGGAGTAATACTGCTACTGTAAAAGGTGTTTTAATAGATAGTCTCTTGAAAGCTTATGTATATGACAGCAGTGGATTAATTAAAGATTATTTTAGTTTTAGTGTGTTAGCGGATTTAAGTGCTGCTAGTAGCATATTAAGAGCTAATTTATTATCAAGTGGTATATCTAGTGCGTTAAGAGACGGTGGTATGGAGTTAATAGGAGATGAGGTGGTGAGTTTAGTGGCTGGTAATAAAATTAGACAATTAGATTTAACTTATGCTTTTCAAGAATACCGTGAGTTTTTTACGTCCACTTACGAAAACTTTGCTGGTGCTAGTAGTTTGGTATCTCAAGATCTAATACTAGTATTCCTAAGGCATTTAGGAGAAAACCTAAGTGAATTTATTGAACAAATTGAATGGATATCTGGTAGTACACAAACTACTATTGTTAACACAGCAACAACCGCTAATCCTTTGCATATAACTGCACCTGGATTTGCTACAATTTCTATAATAACTGGACAGGTATAAATATATGGCAAACAACTCTTTGACTGGTAATACTGGAGCAGGAACAGCCGCTGTAACCTATGGTCTTGAAAACTCAGGCGCATTAAAAAGGCATCACTATTTATTTAATGACAGCAACACATTTAGTAGTGGTGGTTTAGCTAGTTGGCTGCCAGGCTGGAAAATATTAAATTTAAAAGTATCTAAAGAAGCTCCAATAAAAGCAATTGTAAAATTTAGATTAACTGGAAATGAATCAGTATGCGGGTTTACGCATGGTTTTCCATATCAGGCATTATTAAAAAATAATACAACAAATAGTATTGATGCTTTTACAAATAATGTAGCAAGTTGTATAAATTA
>Ga0172367_10003452_pt1 | contig 20466 bp, 18 predicted proteins | sample Lak10m_FD_114542 | JGI IMG/M metagenome (GOLD analysis project Ga0172367, IMG submission 114542) | Freshwater microbial communities from Kabuno Bay, South-Kivu, Congo - kab_022012_10m | ecosystem: Environmental > Aquatic > Freshwater > Lake | place: Democratic Republic of the Congo: South-Kivu...
TATGCAGGCGATGATTGTTCCGGTGGTGGAAGATCAAGTGGGGGAGGAAATTTCACGACAGACAATGGTAAAACTTGGAAAGAATATCGTGGTTCAAAAGCAATGTTTGGATCATATCTCATTGATGGAAAAAAAGGTTGGATTTGTGGAGATGCAGGAGAAGTACTGTATACTTCAAATGCGGGTGATACGTGGGAGAAAATCAATTGTGGATTAAATGGTGCAAATATAGATGACTTATACTTTATCAATGATTCCATAGGTTGGGCTGTAGGTGAAGGAGTTTTCAAATTTACATACAGAAATGTACCTGACTCTTTTGTCATATTTCCCAAAGCTCCATATTGCCATGGAGATACTATTACTTTGGCTATTCCAGCTGAGTATAGGAATATATCTTGGAATAGAGGTTTAGGCAATAGCCCCTTGGTTCAAGTCACAACAACTGGAACATATATCGTAACAGCATTTAATTCTTTGTTATGTAGGACTTTCTCAGACACGGTGACTATCACATTCGAACAACCGATTCAAGCCGAATTGAGTATTAATAGAGATACAGTGTTTTGTAAGGATGAAACCGTAGAACTATCAGTATTAGGTATATTTTCTTCATGTAAATGGTCGGATGGTACTACAGCCATCAAAAGATCCATCAATAGAATGAATAAATTGGATATTGAATACCTGGAAGTCTATGATAATAAAGGATGTTCGAAGCGATTATATCTACCATCTATTAAGTGGTCAAATCCTGATCCGCCAACGATAGAAGTTTTAGGGAAATCTGTGCTATGCAATTCCGATTCAACAATATTAATGGCACAATCAGGATATCGTTCATATGTGTGGAATAATGGCCAAAAGGGAAGGATCATTAGCATCACAAAGCCGGGTGATTATATCGTCACTGTAATTGATTCTCTTGGTTGTGAATCAGTGTCGCTTCCTATGAGCATTTCAGGTATCGATTTGGATAATTTTTTATCTAGTTCATTCTCAGGAAAAAGAGAATTGGAATTTGATTCTACAGTTCTTGGAAGTAAAACGTGCATACAACTTTCATTCACCAATCGTAATACTCAATTAGATTATCAATTGGAATTGCCGTATATCCTAAGAAATATAGAATTTTCCATGCCAATGGGACAATTTCCAATACGCATCAAACCAGGTGATTCGCTCACGCTTTCAATATGTTTTTCCCCTGATTCTATCGGAATTTGGAGAGATACAATAGTATTCCGTGATACATGCTCTTCGTTGATCTTTCCTCTCAAAGGCACAGGAATTCCTTTTGTCATCAATGAAAAAAGTGATTGTGACATATCAGTTACCTCAACGATTATTACAACTGGGCACAAGCAAATATTCACAATCATGCCACATCCTGTACGAGAACAATTGACCATACAATCGAATGTGAAAGATATAATAGTGCAATCAGTTGCGGTCCTAGATATATATGGAAATATCCATCAAGTACAATATTCTACACAATTGAATATGTCTCATTGCATTATTCCTGATCATATATCATCAGGGATGTATATACCATTGCTTCAAACAGAGCAAGGTATCATACAATTGCAACCAATTCTCATTATCAAATAAGTGTATGCAACTTTCAATTTCAGGACTATTGACGGCATCAAATCTTTTGAGCATTGCAAGAATGATGGTCGCACCGTATATGTATATGCTCATAAGTGCCAATGAACAAAAAGATATAGTCTATATCATTGCTTTGCTCGCATATATCTCGGACTTACTGGATGGGTATCTGGCAAGAGTGAGAAATGAAGTGACAGAATGGGGGAAAATAATAGACCCACTAGCCGATAAGATCTTTATTGGTGCCATTTGCTTGGGTATGTTATGGTCAGGCCAATTGTCGATTTGGTATATTGCAGTCGTTCTAGGAAGAGATCTACTCATTGTCATTGCCGGTTTATTCTTTGCAAATACCTCAAACTATGTACTTCCATCAACCTATGTCGGTAAGGCAACCGTCCTAACCATTGGATTGGTGTTGGTATTAGCCTTTGCAGATGTCAATGACATGTATCTTCACACTTCTTATGTGATTTCATCCGGAATGATTTTGTATTCACTCATCCATTATGGAATGAGAATGTTTAAAACAATGAAGGTATCTTGATGGGTTTATTTGATTCATTCAAAAAGACTTTGTCCACCATTGCAGAAGCAACGGGGATCAATACATTAAAAAAAGGATTGCAGAAAACTCGAACAGTGTTTGTGGATAGACTCCTGTCTGTATTGGGTGTAGGGAGAACAATAGATGAAGCTTTGCTTGCTGATATCGAAGAAATTCTCATCACATCTGATATCGGTGTTGCAACCACTGTCCATATCATGAATAATGTCAAGGATACTATTAAAAGAAATGAAGTTGATGATGCTTCTGTGATTTACTCAATGATCAAAGCTGAAATCCATGATATCTTACATGCAATTACTCCCATTTCTTCTGATGATTATTATCAATCAGCTCATGCAAAACCATTTGTTATTATGATGGTTGGTGTAAATGGAGTTGGTAAAACGACAACTATTGGAAAGTTGGCCCTGAATTTCAAGAATGCCGGAAAACAAGTGCTTATTGGTGCAGCTGATACATTTCGAGCAGCAGCGAATGAACAGTTGGAAGTTTGGGCACAAAGGGCAGGTGTTGACATTATTCAACAGCAACATGGTGCAGACCCAGCAGCAGTAGCATTTGATACAGTTCAAGCAGGATTATCCAGAGATATGGATGTCATCATTATCGATACTGCAGGAAGACTTCACAATAAGCTTGGTCTAATGCAAGAATTGGAAAAGATATCCAGAGTCATGAAAAAGAAAGTTCCTGATGCACCTCATGAAGTTTTGCTAGTGATTGATGCGACAACCGGCCAAAATGGATTACAGCAAGCCAAAGAATTTGCAAAAGTCTCTGAAATCACCGGGATTGTTCTCACAAAACTTGATGGAACAGCAAAAGGTGGGATTATCATTCCAATTGCTCATGAATTACAATTACCTGTACGATTCATTGGTATTGGCGAAGGAATTCAAGATCTACAATATTTTGATCCGAAAGCATTTGTTGATGCTCTGTTCGAAACCGGTGAGACATTGAATGAATCTTCCAATGATTGATAGAGTTTGAGCATCTACTCAATCATGTACTGATTTTTCCACCAATATTGGATATGCCGAATCAAATACCAATATTTGTTCCCGCCTACTATTCTTCTCCAACATTTTGACAGACATTCATGCCACGCAGAAGTGATATTCAATCGATTTTGGTAATTGGTAGCGGTCCAATCGTTATTGGTCAGGCATGTGAATTTGATTATAGTGGAACACAAGCCTGTAAAGTATTGAAAGAAGAAGGGTTTAGAGTTTCTTTGGTGAACTCGAATCCTGCCACTATCATGACTGATCCTGTCTTTGCTGATGCAACCTATATTGAACCCATCACACCTGAATACATCGAAAAAATCATTGAAAAAGAAAGACCTGATGCCATCCTTCCCACAATGGGAGGTCAGACTGCTCTCAATGCTGCCATGCAATTGCACGAAAAAGGAATTCTCGATAAGTATAATGTGCAATTGATTGGATCTAATGTTGAAGCAATTAAAAAGGCTGAAGATAGAGAACTTTTTCTTGAGGCAATGAAACGCTGTGGACTTGACATGCCAAAGGGAGGTTTTGTCAATACATTTGAAGAAGCATTGGAACTCATTGATTCTGTAGGATTTCCAGCAATCATTCGGCCATCATTCACTTTAGGTGGTTCAGGTGGTGGCATTGCTCATTCAATGGATGAATACAAGGAGATAGTGAATTCCGGTTTGATAGCAAGTCCGGTGAATAGAGTTCTTATCGAAGAGTCCATTTTGGGGTGGAAGGAATATGAACTTGAAGTCATGCGAGATACCGCCGATAATTGCGTGATTATCTGTTCCATTGAAAATGTTGATCCCATGGGTGTTCATACGGGTGATTCAATTACCGTTGCACCGGCGCAGACATTAAGCGACAGAGAATATCAAAGAATGCGAGATGCTGCTATCAAAATCATGCGAGAAATTGGTGTAGAAACAGGTGGCTCAAATGTTCAATTTGCGATCAATCCACGTGATGGAAGAATGATTGTTATTGAAATGAATCCGCGTGTTTCTCGAAGCTCCGCCCTGGCTTCCAAAGCAACAGGTTTTCCAATTGCAAAGATTGCAGCAAAACTTGCGATAGGGTATACATTGGATGAAATTCTCAATGATATCACAAAGAAGACACCTGCCTGTTTTGAGCCTTCCATAGATTATGTTGTTACCAAGGTTCCGCGTTGGGACTTTGAAAAGTTTGAAAATGTAGAAGATATCCTCGGCGTTCAAATGAAATCCGTTGGGGAAGCAATGGCGATTGGTCGTACATTCAAGGAGTCATTTCAAAAGGCACTTCGTTCTATTGAAAAAGGACGCTTTGGATTTGGGTATGATGGACCATCGTATATGCAAAAACAAGCAACTGAAGAAGAGCTCGAATCTTTGAGAAAACGACTCTCCAAGCATACATCGCAATCAATTTTCGATCTCTGTGATGCACTCAGATTTGGTATGTCCACCCAAGAGATTTTCGATCTATCAAAATATGATCCATGGTTTATTGAACAATGTCGAGATATAGTGGATAGTGCGGAATATCTGAAATCAAAAGCATATACAATTGCTGATATTCCGATGGATATCCTGCGAAATCTCAAAACAATGGGCTTTTCAGATATTCAGTTATCTATACTTATGCATTGCACCGAGGAACAGGTTAGAATGAGACGGAAAGCAGATGGTATCATACCTGTCTATAAAACGGTTGATACATGTGCTGCAGAGTTCGAATCTGATACACCATATCATTATTCCACCTATGAAGCTGAAAATGAAGCCGTGCGATCAGAATCAGATAAAGTCATCATACTTGGTAGTGGGCCAAACCGCATTGGACAGGGTATAGAGTTTGACTATTGTTGTGTACAAGGAGTATTTGCTGCGAGACAATCCGGTTATGAAACCATCATGATCAATTGCAATCCGGAAACAGTTTCAACAGATTATGATACTACCTCTAAGTTGTACTTTGAGCCATTAACTTTCGAAGATGTGATGAATGTCATTGAGTTTGAACAACCCAATGGTGTCGTAGTCACATTCGGTGGACAAACCCCATTAAAACTATCGAAGAAACTTGTTGAGCAGAATGTTCCAATCATAGGTACCTCTCATGAAGGTATTGATTTAGCTGAAGACAGAAAACGTTTTGGAGCATTGCTCGATGAGCTCAAAATACCATGTCCTGATTGGGGTACTGCATTTACAGTTGATGAAGCTGCTGTAATTGCTGAACGAATTGGATATCCCGTTTTGGTGCGACCTAGTTATGTGCTTGGTGGTAGAGCAATGCATATATGCTATCGCGAGGAATCACTTCGACAACATGTCCAAGAAGCATGCGAACAATTTCCTGATACGCCTATTCTTATTGATCGCTTTCTAGAACAAGCCTATGAATTCGATGTTGATGCTGTTTGCGATGGAGATCATGTCGTCATTGGAGGTATGATGCAACACATTGAAGAAGCTGGTGTACATTCCGGTGATTCAAGTTGTGTTCTTCCTCCTTATACCATTTCAAATGAACAGTTCGATATCATGACATCTTATACAAGAAAGCTTGCCAAGGCTTTGAATGTTATAGGACTTGTCAATATTCAATATGCTGTTCAACATGGTGAGATTTATGTTCTTGAAGTCAATCCGAGAGCATCAAGGACCATTCCATTTGTAGCTAAGTCCACGAATGTGAATCTATCACAAATTGCCATGAGATTGATGTTAGGAGAAAAACTTGCCAATATAGACGTGCGTGATTTCTCTCTTTCTGCAAAGCGAGTAGCGATCAAAGAATCTGTGTTTCCATTCATCAAATTTCCAAGAGCCAATGTATTCCTCGGCCCAGAAATGCGCTCAACCGGGGAAGTCATGGGAATTGATGTCACATTTGGAAAGGCAATCATCAAATCCAGAATATCTTCCGGAAATAAATTGCCGGAATCCGGAACTATATTCGTTTCCTTGAGCAATCTAGAAAAGACCATTCGTGCGGCAGATATCATTGGTGGATTTAAAGAATTGGGCTTTACCATCATGGCGACATCCGGAACAGCAGATTTTCTTGCTGACCATGGCATCGAAACGGTGAAAGTGTTGAAACACTATGAAGGAAGACCTAGCATCATAGATCATATCTCAAATGGTGATGTACAATTAGTCATAAATACCCCTATTGGAGAATATGCACGATATGATGAACATATTATGGGGCAGACTGCATTGAAACATTCAGTGCCATTTTTTACGACATTGGCTGCAGCATTTGCCTCACTTTCCGGAATTCAGGCATCCAGACATGAAAAACCGGAAGTACGATCATTGCAAGAGTATTTCGGAAGATCAAAGCATACCGGAGTATAACATTGTCTACCGAAAAAACAATTTGGACAGTTGTTGACATCATTCGCTGGGGAACTGAATATTTTGGCGGTAAAGGAGTTGATAGTCCAAGATTGACAATTGAACTCATCTTGTCAGAAACGCTACAATGTACACGCTTACAATTGTACTTGATGCATGATAGACCACTGACTCAAGCCGAATTGTCGATTTTACGTGATTCATGCAAAAGAAGAGGGAATAGAGAACCTTTACAGTACATTTTGGGTAAAACAGGATTCTATGGTATGGAATTTACTGTCAATCCTTCTGTCTTGATTCCAAGACCCGAAACCGAAACATTGATAGATACTGTACTGCAATATTGTCAATCGAATGATGGAGAGATGATCATCCATGACTTCGGAACAGGTTCCGGATGTATTGCCATTGCTCTGGCCCATCATTTACGCCATAGAGAACGAGTCAAGTTGTATGCATATGATATTTCAAGTGAAGCACTTGCATTGGCTCAGCAGAATGCACAGATGCATAATGTAGAGATCAAGTTCAATGTAAAAGATATATTGCAATATTCGGAACCTATTGAAGGGATCATTGTTTCGAATCCACCATATATTGGATTACAAGAATTTTCTTCATTGGAACCTGAATTGCATTTTGAGCCAAAAATTGCTTTGACAGATGAGAAAAATGGATTGACTTTTTATCAAGAAATATCATCAATCATAGATAGAAATAGAACTCAAATACAAGCTTTCTTTCTAGAGATTGGATATGGTCAATTACAGGATGTGGATAAATTTTATTCACATTTAACGGATAGAGTTCATCATGTAAAGGACCTATCCGGTATAGATAGAGTGATATGGGGTAGGGTGAGCTGAGTTTTATTAAATCTTTACATAGAGGATTTGGTGCATAACTGACACAAAAAACCCCTTTTCATGCTAAAAAAATTAGTAGTTTTGCCGCGATTCAAATTTGTGGAAGCAATTATTGAGTCATTTACATTGATTATAAACAGTATTGTTCATTTCTTTTATTGGAAGTAGTATGGATCAGTTCTCATACGTCGTGATTGGTGTAGCGGCCGTATTATTAGCGTTTGCAGGCCTTGGTTATGCACTTTTCCGTTCATTCAATTCATTTATCATATTCTTATGGTTGGGAATTGCAGATCTTATTTGGGGTCTGTTCATGGGTGCTCCGGGAAATTTTAAAGATGGCTTTATGCGTCATGACCCTTTAAACACACTTGGTACTATCCATACCGGTGGTCCACTTGTTGCCGCATTGCTTGGTATGTTATTTATCGCCATCACCTATGTAGTGGAAAGATATCTTGTTATTAGCAAGGCACGTGGATCAGGAGATCTTCATGTTTTCATGAAAAATGTACAAAGTCAACTCGATGCAAATAATGTTCAAGCAGCGATTGATGCTTGTGCTACACAAAGAGGTTCTTTATCCAATATCGTTCGCTCTGGTTTGGAGCGATATGCCCAAGTGGAAAAAGATGCAAACTTTGATCCAGAAAAGAAAATTGCAGAAGTACAAAGATCTATTGATGAAGCGATGAATCTTGAAACACCATTACTTGAAAAGAATTTGGTTATTCTTTCAACTGTTGCTTCAGTTGCAACTATGGTTGGTCTTTTGGGAACAACAGTAGGTATGATTCGTGCATTTGCTGCACTTGGTGCAAGTGGTGGAGCTGTTTCAGCTCAAGCATTGTCAATTGGTATTTCCGAAGCTTTGTATAATACTGCTTTTGGTCTTGGCGCTGCTATTATCTCAATTTTATCCTTTAACTTCTTCACAACAAAAGTTGACAACTTTGTCTATATGATCGATGAAGCTGTATTGACAGTGATGGAAACATTGACAATCAAAACCAAGAAATGATCTTTGGTATTGTATCATTGACCATTTTGTCAAAAGGAGATTGAGAAATGCCAAAAGTGAAAATGAAACGAACCGGTTTTGTGATAGACATGACACCGCTCGTTGATATCACATTCCTTCTGTTGACATTCTTCATGTTCACTGCAAAATTCAAATCTGAAGCAGACAGTGAACAGAAGTTTCAAATCAAAAGGCCTAAAACTCAAGCAGATACTGCAAAACTTCCGGAAAAGGATGTTGCCGTTATTCGTATTGCAATTGATTCCACAAAAGCAACCGATACAGCATATTATTTTTCGGTAGCCAATCCTGAGTTATGGAATACCATCAAAGAAGATGCTTCTTTAAGTGAATGGTTCACACCGGATAGAAAAGAAGCTTCAAAAGGTATGATTAAAACTGTCAATATAGAAGAATTGGAAGCTTTGATCAGTGTTTCAAGAACACAAGCAAAAGCATTCAATATCACAAAAAAGACATCGGCAGAGAAGGCACAATTGCGTTTCGCGATTGATTCCGATAAGCGTATTCGCTTCAAGTGGGTTTCAGATGTAATGGAAGCATTGCGTCGCACACGACAAACCCAATTTAATTTTGTAACCGATAAACAGCAATAGGAGTTACCATGGCCGGTGGAGGAGATCTCGGCGGTGGAGGCGGAAGGCCGAAACGCGGTAAACATAGCAAGCGAAAAGCAAAGAAACGCGTGGGTTTCCGTATTGACATGACCCCACTAGTGGATATTACATTCTTGCTCTTGACATTCTTCATGTTTGTGACAACATTAACCACACCCCAAGTGATGGATATGGCTGTACCACCTGAGACTGAAGATGTTGAAGTTGCAGAGTCAAAATTATTCACAGTGAGAGTTCGTGAAGATGGGAAGATCTTTTATAATCAAGCAGAAGATATTCCCCAACCAATTTTGATGAAAGAATTGCGTGCAAAGGCGATTAAATCAAATCTTGATTTAAAAAATGAACTTATCACAGTTCTCAAGATTGATGAAAATGTACCTTATGAAACTGTAGTCAATATACTAGATGAATTAAACCTTGCAGAAATCAAGATTACTCAATCTCTACAAGCCGAAAAGCTCAATAGAGAGAGAAAATTCACAATCTCCCAAATGACTGATAAAGATAAAGAGGAGATTAAAGGCTTATGATTCTTGCATCACCTGAAAGTTTAGTTATAACCTCTAAAGACTATGGTGCTTTTGAGGTTCAAAGACTCATTAAGATATTTACCTTACGTGGTTTTTATTATGTTATTGGATTTTTGCTTGCGGTAATCATTGCAGTATTTGCATTTGCTTCAAGAGAAAAGACAGTATACAAGTCTCCATACAGAAGCATTGCACGCTTGGATATGATTGATGCTCCTGCCGATGCAGAAGCACCACCACCACCGCCACCACCTGATGTTGTGATACAAGGTACGCTTGCACAAGCAGGAAATCCGGTACCTGTGCCGGATGCTTTGGTTGCTCCGGATCAAGTATTTGCATCAGTCGATGAAATTTCAACTTCGTCTTCGCAAATTGGTGAAGCTGAATCCATGAATATTGATGATCTGCCGACAGATGCCGGACTCAATGTTCAAAAAGAAGAAGAGCCGAGTCCCGATGAGTTCATTGTGACAGACCAAGATTATAATGAAGTGGTTTCAAGAGTTCTTGGAGATTTGCAAAGACGTGTTGTATACCCGGAAATGGCTCGTAGAGCAGGTGTAGAAGGTAGAGTAAGTGTCAAAGTATTGATCGGCAAAGACGGTAGACCAAAGCCTGGAAGAACAATCATCGAAGAAACAGCTTCTGAATTGTTAAATCCGGCTGCAGTAAAAGCGATCATGGCACAAGTTTTTCCTCCTGCAACACAGAATGGACAACCTGTTGAAGTATGGGTTGTGATTCCGATAGTTTTCAGACTTCGTTAATCATTTGACTATTTTCCAAGCGCTGAGTGTTATTTTACGGAATGACAATCAGCGCTTTTTTTATGAATAGAACATTCTTTTATATCAATATCATACTAAGAGTACTCATCATTGCAGCAGGATTGATGATTGAACTCAATGTAATGAATGTACCCGAAACGCAGCATCATTCCATTCTATGGATCGGAAGGGTCATGATAGGCTTTGGATTACTGCGACTTATTTGGTTGATATATCAAGTGAAAACTCAAAGTACAAATGAAAAAGTTGAGGAGAACAATGAACAATAATCTAAAGCAATATGCCACTTCAATGAGCATATATTTGTTGATTCTCTCTATGTTTTCATGTTCTAATGATGAACAACAACAGAATTATGAATCACCTGTTGCTGGTATAGATACCATTTATGTTGAAGATGTTCTCTATCCATATTTTATGGATGCAAAACCTACATATGATTCTGTGTTTGAACATGCCAAAATCACATTGATTCCATTGAGTGCACGAAGAGGGATGTCATTGTTTTTTTCCGATACAGCTTCATGCGTTATTCTTGCCAGAGATTATCTCAGAGATGAAGATTCAATTGTGAAAGCAATGTCATTACCATTTCAAAAAATTGAAATAGCAAAAGATGGATTAGTGTTCTTTGTTGCAAGGAGTATTCCATTTGACACTGTTAATCTTACACAATTGCATGATCTCTTTACCGGTACTTCTCCAAATGTGATTCAAAAAAATGTGAAACTTGATGAAACCATATGTATACCTTCAATGCAATCATCTGAATATGCGGGAATTTTACAGTATTTTTCTAAAGGTATGGACGCTCCTCCTATTACATTTCGACATTTTGAGCATAGAGATAGTTTGAAAGCTCATATCAGAAAGTCAAAGTCAATTGGTGTCGGTTTGATGTCAGATATTGTTAAGGATTCTACCCTCAAAGCGATTAGAATAGGGTATACTGATAGCACGGGTAGAAGGATAGCTCCACAGATTGTTCATCCGGGTTTTATCGTTCAAAACATGTATCCTTTGATACTTCCTATATTTGCATATGTAAAAAGTGAAAAAAAAGACTTGGTATGGGGATTTGCCACATACATGGAAAAAGATCCTTCGATACAGAAGGTGCTTCTGAATAAAGGTATAGTTCCATCCCATGCCAAATATAATTTGATACAGGAGGATTAGATGATATCTCTCATAACAATCGTATCATGCTTAGTCATATCGACAACAATGTTTGCTTATGCAAATCTTGACCAAGCCAAAAAAGCCTTCTCATCCAAGGATTATCAAAAAGCATACTCAGCCATACAAGAAGATATAAAGGATAGTCCTAAAAATCCCGATGTCTTATTATTGGCAGGTGATATTTATAATGCCATTGGAAGTTTAGACTCAGCAGTCATATTGTATAAAGTTGTTGAAAAATTACAACCTGGTAATTATGGTATCCCGAGAAAAATAGGTCAGATTCATGCAGCTAGAAAAGATTATAAATCTGCGATGACTGTATTGTCTTCTATCGTAAAAGACTTCCCCAAAGATCCTTGGAATCATTTAGCTTTTGCTGATGTTGCATTGCTATCGGGAAAATTACCAGAAGCAGAAAAGTCATTTTCTGAGGCAAAAAAACTGAATTCCAGATTATGGCAAGCATCCATTGGATTAGCAAATATTGCTTTGAAGAAGGGAGATCAGAATTCAGCTTTAATCAATTATGAAGATGCATTGAAAATTGATCCGAATATGTTAGAAATTCGAAAACAACATGTAAAACTCGTAAAAGACAATAAAGATCCTGACCCAAGTCCGGATGAAACCATTTCTGTCAATAAGCCACCATTTGCTGAAAATTCCATGATCATGTCCAAATTGCAATATCCTGAGTTGGCGAAGAAAGCAGGATTGGAAGGAAAGGTTGTGTTGAGAGTTCTGGTAAGAAGAAATGGAAGTGTCAAGAAATATATTGTTGAAAATACAGATTCTGATTTATTCAATAAATCAGCGGGTGATGCAGTGATGAAAACACAGTTTCTTCCTGCTTTACAAAATGGTAAACCGGTTGCTTGTTGGCTTTCTGTTCCTATTTCATTTAAATTACGTTAATCCATCTCACATTTAAAGGTTTCAATTGTATGCGCTTTTTCTTGTTGATAACAATGTTCCTATTGGGGAATGTATCACTGTATTCTCAAGGCAATCTTGATCAATTCAAAAGAGCAATTGAAGAAAAAGAATATGTTGAAGCATTGCGATATGCACCTGAAGTTGTTCTTCAACATACAAAGGATAATGCCATACTTATGATGGCAGCAGATGTGTATATGGAAATGGAATTACCCGACTCCGCTGTTTCTGTATTATCAATTGCCATGGAAAATGATGATGAATCTCCATTGCTTAATAGAGAATTTGCAATTGCTCTGTCAAAAGTCGGAAAGATCAATTTAGCATTAAGCACCATGAGTGCATTGTTGAAAAGAAAGAAGATGGATAAAGATCCTGAGAACTTTGTCGCTTTGTCCAATATCTATCTCAATGCCGATTCAGTATTGCAAGCAGAGTATAATTTGTTGATTGCACGTGATTTAGATGATAAAAATACACAAGTATACATAGGATTGGGTGATTTGTATTTTGCCAAGAAGGTATATGAATTGGCAAAAGACAATTATGAAGCAGCACTTGCATCGGACGGGAAGCAATTGACTCAAAAGTCAATACTAAATGCAAAAATCAAATTGGCTTCCTCCTATTATAAATTAGGCAATATGGAAATGGATCAGCAATTGTCTAATGAATATTTTAGACGCTCACTCAATACATGGAATGAGATTACGAAAGCCGATCCCAAAAATGCAACTGCCTTTTATGAACAAGGCAAGATCTTCTTCCTAGCATCAAAATTCATGGAAGCTGGAGCATCATTCAATCGCTATGCAATTCTAAGACCTGAAGGTTGGCTAGGTCGTTGGTATGCAAGTCAAGCATGGTATACTGCCAAAAAATACGATTCAGCACTTGTGCATTTGGAAGCCGTAAGAACTAAAATTGACACCATCACAGCAAAAGCTAATGCAATGTTGGCACATTCATATTTTGAAGCCAAAAAGTTTACAGAGTCAATAGCATTGTATAAGTCAATTCCTGGACTCAATCAAACAGATTATGAAAGAATGGGATATGCAGCATTCTTTTCAAAAGATACTGTAACTGCAATAGATGCCTTTTATAAGTCTATTAATGGAGAAGAAAAGAAATGTAATACAGCATTTCGTTTTGCAAATCTTTTGCAATCAATGAAAAAATATGATGAGGCAATTTCTGTATTCAGAAAGAGAATAGCTGATTGTGAAGACAGTAATAGTGTGAAATCTCGGTATTTCATTGGTTCTTGCTATTATCTTGCACAGAAGTATGATTCGGCTCTAATAAGTTTGAAAGAATATCTCTCTTTGGATGGAAATAGTATTTCCGGTAGAGTGTATATAGGAAATTCATTTAATGCAATGAAGAAATCCGATTCTGCCAAAAAATATTTATTGGCTGGAGTAGAATTAGCTCAACAAGCTTTGAATCAAAATCCAGGTAATCCTTCAATAATGAAAGAATCTGAACAGGCCTTTGAAGCTATTTGTCGAGTATCACTAGAAGCAAAAGACGTTCAATCAGTCATTAAGTATGGTAAAGCATGGCTTGAAATTAATGACAAGAGTGCAATTCCACATGTATATCTAGGATTTGCATATCAAACCAATGGAGATAAAGATAATGCTTGCAAAGCATATTCTGAAGCTCTGAAAAGAGACCCCAAAAACTCTGCATCACAAAAGAATAAAACGGCTCTTGGTTGTCAGTAATATGTTGTCAATACATGTTCCAAGTGTAGATTCAACAAATGAATATGCGAAGCAATTGCTATCTTCCCATGATGAAGTGTATGTAACTGCTGATATTCAAACAAAAGGAAAAGGGAGGAATGGTAAGGTTTGGAATTCTGGAAATGCAAAAGACATACTCTTTTCACATGGAAAGAGAATAAGACAAAACTTTGAACATGAACCTCAAATTATGCAAGCTTGCGCGGCATTGTCCGTGCAAGCTTTTTTATTGCACATACTTCCACAGTCATCGACAGTGAGAATTAAATATCCCAATGATGTCTATGTAAAGCATGCTGATAATATTGGTAAAATATCAGGCTCATTAGTAGAAACAGAATATTCAGGTAATACATTGACCTCCATTGTTACCGGTATTGGTATTAATATCAATTCAATTCAAGAAGAGTTGGCAACTACCAATCAGAGTATTTCAGTGAAAGAAATTCTTGGGCATGAATGTGATCTCAATGGGTATAGAATTGACTTTGTACACACATTTACATCTTTTCTTTCCAATAAAGAAAGTGTATGGAAACAATGGAAAGATCAATTGAATATCCTTTCTAAAACTGTACACATTCTTTCCGAACACAATGCATATGTTGTTTCAGATATTCTAGACGATGGTAGACTCTTGTGTATATCAGGAAAGGAAGAACGTATTATCCATTCAGGTGATAGTATCATCTATGATATATTCTAATAATTCTCATCATGGAACTTTCTTTCATAAAAATGTATTAAATATGACCGAATCAATGATATATGCTTGAAAAGGTCTTATATTTGCACACTTTGTTCGTTATAATGGTGGGTATATGTTGAGGTTCACCAAGAAAACAGAATATGCATTGCTCTCTTTGCAATACATAGCAACTAAAGATGGCACATTGGTTCCTGCAAAGGAAATTGCAGATGCACTTGGTTTATCATTTGAGATTATAGCAAAGGTATTACATCTTCTTGGAAAGAATGGATTGATCCAGTCTATTCAAGGAGCACAAGGGGGCTATTTACTCAATAAACATCCTCGATTGATAAGCCTCTCGGATGTCATAACGGTGATTGAAGGCAAACCTTCACAATTGGTTGAATGTGTGTCAGGTGATGATCCTGATGACACTCAATGTTCTTGTACCGTTTTTTCCAATTGTACGATTAAAGATCCAATGACTATCATCCAAAAAAAAATGGATGAGATGCTTCAATCGATAACCATACAAGACTTTCTCCATACACCTGTGTTTCACAGTGTACAAGATTCAACAGTTACAATTGAACTATAAGAGTTACTATAATGGAACAGCAAACTGATATACTCGATGAAATTGTATCAAGTGAATACAAATACGGATTTGTCACTGATATAGAACAAGAAATAGCACCCAAAGGTTTGAACGAAGATAGTATTCGACTCATATCTACAAAAAAGAATGAACCTGAATGGATGCTCGAATGGAGACTTTCAGCATTTGAAAAGTGGAAGACAATGAAAGAACCCAAATGGCCGAATGTCACATATCCGGAAATTGATTTCAATGATATCAGTTATTATGCTGCACCCAAAACAAAGGTCTCACCAAAATCTTTGGATGAAGTCGATCCGGAATTGCTCAAAACATTTGAGAAATTAGGAATCTCACTTGCCGAGCAAGAACGATTGAGTGGAATTGCAGTTGATGCCGTATTGGATAGTGTATCAGTTGCCACTACATTCAAAGATAAATTAGCCTCAATGGGCATTATATTTTGTTCGATGAGTGAAGCAATTCAGGAACATCCCGACTTGGTGCGTGCATATCTAGGTTCAGTAGTTCCAACTTCAGACAATTACTACTCAGCACTAAACTCTGCAGTATTCACCGATGGTTCTTTTTGTTTTATCCCAAAAGGTGTTCGTTGTCCAATGGAACTTTCAACATATTTCCGTATCAATGCAAAAGATACGGGGCAATTTGAAAGAACATTGATAGTTGCAGAAGAAGGAAGTTATGTCAGCTATCTTGAAGGCTGTACTGCGCCTATGAGAGATGAAAATCAATTGCATGCAGCAGTTGTGGAAATTGTAGCCCTCGAAGGTGCAGAAGTCAAATACTCAACTGTACAAAATTGGTATCCCGGTGATAAAGATGGTAAAGGTGGTATTTATAATTTTGTGACAAAACGTGGTATTTGCAAAGGAAGAAATTCAAAAATATCTTGGACACAAGTCGAAACCGGATCTGCTATCACCTGGAAATATCCCTCAGTAATATTACTCGGTGATAATTCCATAGGTGAATTTTATTCTGTTGCAGTGACGAATAATCATCAGCAAGCCGATACCGGAACTAAAATGATTCATATTGGTAAAAACACTAAAAGCAGAATTGTATCCAAAGGTATATCAGCCGGTGTTTCAAACAATAGTTATAGAGGACTTGTCAAGGTTCAAAAAACAGCACAGAATGCCAGAAATTTTTCACAGTGCGATTCTCTACTTATTGGCTCTACTTGTGGCGCCCATACATTTCCCTATATCGAAGTTGCCAATAATACTGCCACTGTGGAACATGAGGCCACAACTTCCAAGATTGGTGAAGATGTACTATTCTATTGCAATCAGCGTGGTATTTCCACTGAAGAAGCAGTTGCTCTTATTGTAAATGGCTATTGCAAAGAAGTCATGAATCAGTTACCAATGGAATTTGCTGTTGAAGCTCAACGATTACTCGCTGTAAGCCTTGAAGGTAGTGTTGGTTAAAATTTACAATTATGTTACATAATCATATACATTGACAATGTTGAATATTACAAATCTCCATGCTAGTATTGAAGATAAACCCATTTTAAAAGGTATTGACTTAACGGTGAATCCTGGTGAAGTCCATGCAATCATGGGTCCTAATGGCTCCGGTAAATCAACGCTTGCTTCTATCTTAGCTGGTAGAGAAGACTATACTGTTACTGATGGAACCATTGTATTCAATGGCAAAGATCTTCTCGATTTGGCTCCTGAAGAAAGAGCGGGAGAGGGATTATTTTTGGCATTTCAATATCCTGTTGAGATCCCAGGTGTATCTACCGCAAATTTCTTGAAAACTGCCTTGAATGAGATTAGAAAATATCGAGGACAAGAAACAATTGATGCAATGGATTTTCTTGCATTAATGAAAGAGAAAGCCAAACTTGTTGAACTTGATATGTCATTTCTTCAGCGATCTCTCAATGAAGGATTTTCAGGTGGAGAAAAGAAGAGAAATGAGATATTCCAAATGGCAATGTTGGAACCATCATTAGCTATTCTTGATGAAACAGATTCCGGACTTGACATTGATGCATTGCGAATTGTTGCACAAGGAGTTAATGCACTTCGTTCGCCACAAAATGCGACGATTCTGATAACACATTATCAAAGGCTGCTTAATTATATCGTCCCGGATTTTGTGCATGTGTTATACAAGGGAAAAATCGTAAAAACAGGTGGGAAAGAATTAGCCCTAGAATTGGAAGAAAAGGGATATGATTGGCTTAGAGAAGAAGTAACATTATCTTGAACATGATCACCATGATACAATTACATTCACTAGATACATTAAAAGAACAGTTACAGCAAGAGTATCAACGTACATTTATGGATACTCCTGAGTTTACTGTTGGTTTGAATTCTTTGATAAAGTCAGGACTTCCAACACCAAGAAATGAAGAATGGAAGTATTTTTCATTGAATGCATTAGTGATGACAGAATATGCATTGCCTATAGAAAAAGCCGGTATATATGAACCAAATCAGTTCCAACCCTATATTCATGATGCTCACCATATAGTATTGGTAAATGGTCACTTTGTGAATCATCAGAAACTTTCTGAAATACCGGGATTGACATGTTCAACTGATCATACTTCATTGTCAGATATATCTTCCAATGCACATGATAATCCCTTCCCTTTATTGAATGCTATACTTCATAATGATAGAGTCGTATTGCAAATCGATAATTACTATGATCATTCGAAACCGATGCATATCATCCATATCATAGAAAATGTTGAGAATACTCCTGTTCTTGCATCACCAACCATATCAATACTGAGTAAGTCGGGTGCAAAAGCGACTATCATTGAATCGTATCATGTCAATAGTGATACTAAAGGACTTATAAATACTAGTTTTACTGTAGATGCAGAAGAACACTCAGAGCTTCACCATATCATTATTCAAGATGGTCTGCAACATTGTGCCATGATCTATACTTGTGTTTCCACGATAGCAAAGCATGCTAAAGTACAAGATCATGTAATTGTTCATGATTCTTATAAAGTGAGAAATACCATTACCGGAAAATTGACCGAAGAGCATGGATTATACAATGTCTATGGAGTTGTCTCCGCCAATGAACAGTCGCTCATAGACAATCATACTATTGTTGATCATATTGCTCCACATTGTGAAAGCAATGAATTATTCAAACATGTTCTTGATGATTCTTCGACTGCAATCTTTAATGGTAAAATATTTGTTCGTTTGGATGCACAGAAAACAAATGCATATCAATCCAATAGAACATTATTATTAAGTCCCAAAGCAACAATCAATACAAAACCACAATTGGAAATATTTGCTGATGATGTGAAATGTTCGCACGGAGCTACCACTGGGTCAGTTGATGAAGAATCTTTGTACTATCTTCAAGCTAGGGGTATTCCGAAAGAAGTAGGAAAAAGATTATTGACAGATGCCTTTATAGGTGAAGTGATACAATTATTGGAAGTGGAAGAACTAAAATCCTATTTTTCTGATGCTTTGCAATTGGATTCCGGTGTGTGAAATGAATATGTTATCAGTGCAAGAGTGGAGATCACAATTCCCAATTTTTAAAACAAAGATGAATGGGAATCCACTTATTTATCTGGATAGTGCAGCTACTACACAAAAACCCCAGATTGTTATTGATTCAATTGTAGATTACCTTTCCACTGCGAATGCAAATGTACATCGGGGAGTATATGCATTAAGCCAGATTGCTACTGATCGATTTGAAAAAACCCGCAATAGGATTCAGCAGTTCATACATGCGAATTCTCCATCAGAGATTATCTTTACAAAAGGCGCAACTGAAGCTATCAATCTAGTTGCATCATCATATGGTGAGCTTGCATTTGAAGAACATGATGAGATAATCCTAACAATAATGGAACATCATGCCAATATTATACCTTGGCAAGAAATAGCAAAAAAGAAAGGATGTATCATCAAAGTTGTACCTATTTCCATGAATGGTACTTTATGCATGGAAGACTATACATCCATGTTTACCGAAAAAACCAAATTTGTTTCAATGGTTTGGATTTCCAATGCAATAGGAGTGGAGAATCCAATCAAGCAATGTATCGACATAGCACATTTACATGGTGTTCCTATCTTGATAGATGCATCACAGGCCATTCAACACAAAAAGATTGATGTTCAATCACTGGATTGTGACTTCCTCGTTTTCTCCGGACACAAAGTATATGGTCCTACAGGTACCGGTATACTATATGGAAAATCATCAATATTGGATAGAATGCCACCATATCAAACCGGTGGGGATATGATTCGAAAAGTGACTTTCGAAAAAACAACCTTTGCAGATCTTCCATCAAAATTTGAAGCGGGTACACCAAATATTGAAGGTTTTATAGGTCTTGGCACTGCAATTCAATTCTTGCAACAGATATCCATGGATGACATCACGAACCATGAATTAGCTTTAATGAATCATGCAATCAAATTGATTGAACAAAAAGAGTATATCAAGGTTATTGGATATAATGGTACAAATGTATCAGCTCTTTCATTTTCAATGGATGGTGTTCATCCACATGATATAGCAAGTTTACTTGATAGAAAAGGTATTGCTGTAAGAGCAGGGCATCATTGTGCACATCCATTGATGCAATTCTATGGGGTTCCATCCACAACGAGAATCTCATTTGCCTTATATACCACCGTAGAAGAAATAGAAGAGTGCATTGAAGCTTTGGATGAAATTCATACACTCTTTCATGCATGAAAGATCCTAATTTCAAAAATAACTTGCATAATATTCGACAATGCATATTTTTGTGTCAGCAGCAATAAAAAATCAATGTTAAATCATCGGCTAAACTCAGGTGCCAGCCGTTTATCCCTCAAGTAGATTCCTCTCCATTATCAATCCATTGTTTCA
>Ga0172367_10003453_pt1 | contig 20462 bp, 25 predicted proteins | sample Lak10m_FD_114542 | JGI IMG/M metagenome (GOLD analysis project Ga0172367, IMG submission 114542) | Freshwater microbial communities from Kabuno Bay, South-Kivu, Congo - kab_022012_10m | ecosystem: Environmental > Aquatic > Freshwater > Lake | place: Democratic Republic of the Congo: South-Kivu...
AAAAAGATATCGAAATTATCTTTCATTTTTCAGATTGGATATTTAATGTATATATTAGGATATATACTTCCTTTTAAACCTTTTCAAAACTATATGTTTTAACACACGGTTACAGAATATAGATATTAATTCAATGAAAAACTAAAATTTATTAACCTCTTTTAATATAAACAATCATGAAAATACTTGCAGTGGGAGATTTACACGGAGATAGCGGATTAGCAAGAAAATTAGCAGAAAAAGCTAAAAAAGAGAACGTAGATTTGGTTATCTTAACTGGAGATTTAACTTTTCTAGAACAATCAACTTATCAATTAATTGGACCTTTTGAAAAAGAAGGAAAAGAGGTTTTGATTATTCCAGGAAACCATGAATCAAATGCAACTATGAATTTTTTAGAATCAAAATATGCAAAAACAAAAAACATCCATGGAACTCATTCGGAAAAAAATGGAATAGGATTTTTTGGAGTTGGATATGCAACAACTGCAGGACCTTTTGCAATTGAAGAAAAAGAAATGATGAATTTATTAAAAAAAGGACATGAAAAGATTAAACATTTAGAAAAGAGAATAATGGTTACTCATATGCATCCAGAAGGAAGTTCTTCGGAAAAAACAGGATTTAGAGGTTCTAGCTCAATAAAAAAAGCAATTAAAGAATTCAAACCAGATGTTGCATTATTCTCTCATATTCATGAAGCAGGAGGAGTTGAGGATAAAATAGGAAAAACTCGAGTAATTAATGTTTCAAGAAAAGGAACTATTTTTGAGATTTAATTTCTCTTTCCAGATTCAAAGGCTCTTCGAGTTGCTTCCTTCATCTTTATCAAATCTTCAAGAGAGATGTTTTGAAAATTATTTTCAAGGTACATTTCAATAGCACCAATGACGTCAGATAATTCTTGTAAGGCCATTAACTTATTATTTTGTAAAATTGCATCTTTAAATTCTAAAAATTCTTCATTAATCTTAGAATAACTTCCTATTTCCCCCTTGGGAATATCCCCTAGATGGTATGATTTTCTTTCCAATCCCAAAACCTGACTTAATCTTGGCTCTGCAATTCCCGTTCCATATATCCAAGAAAAATCATTATAATGTCTAATTCCATAAGATCCCAATTCAATTTTATGCTTCTCGGATATTATATCCCTTCCATCAGAAGTATCAATGATTTCAGTATCAATATACTTTTTAAAAAAAGAATTTGCTGAATTTAAAAGATTATCCAAGTTGCATTTAACTTTTTCTTTAGAAAAAGTTCCATATCCTAAAAAATCAATAAGCTCTACTTTCTCAAACCAATTAAAGTGAAGATCATCAAGAATTTTTTCATCTCTAAAGCAAGGAGTACAACAGACATATTTTCCCGGAACTAATTTATTCTGCATTATTAATTCTAAGAAAGATTGCTCTCCAGAAGCAACATTACACCCAAGAAAATTATCAAATAATTTAACTCCTTCTGGAGCAGTTATAGTATTTGCCTCTTTAGAAACAATCCAAGGAACTTCAAGATATCCAAAACCTTCAGAGACATAAAACTCAATAGCATAAGAAATCTTGGAATAATCTATCCTAAGATTATCATTCAAAGACTTTTGGAAGGGTTGTTTTGAATTCATTTTCCATTTCTTTTGAATATTTAATAATATTTTCTAAATCTCTATTTCCATAAATAATTCCAATTTCTTCATCATTAGTTTCCCCCTTGAATTCGCAAGCCACACAAGGGTTTCTCAGAATAGAATTTTTATCAGGATTAGAATCAATGCCCCTAGGAGATTTACAAGTATGCCTTAATTCCCAAGTTAATTCTTCTGTTTTCCGATTATAATGTCCCCCAAGATAGGGATACTTTCCAGAAATCAAAACAGATTCTTGATTAAATTTAATTGAATAATTATTTTTATTTGCATTAACTTTTATTTCAGAAATATTTCCATTTTCAATAACCAATTTTGCAAGATTAATTTTAGTATTCTGAACATTATATGAACTTTTTAATAGTTCATACTCTGTTTTCATTGCGTTATATTTATCCCAAACATCTCCTGCTAATTCGCTTCCATAATCTTTAATTATACTTTCAGTAAGTCTATATTGATATTCTACTTCTTCCTTTAATTTTTCTATTCTTTTCTTTAATTCTAATTCAATCTTTTTATTTTTCATTTTCCACTTCTCCCTCCAAGCTTTTTTGCTTTTTATAAACAGCACAATTAAGATAGTTATCACATCCAGAATCACAATCTGGATGACCTTGAGGCATTCCATATTCTCCATAATAAGTTCTTAATTCGCAGACATAATTCCCTAAAGAAGAATACATGGCATCATAAAATTCATGCTTAGAATAAGGGCAATCTTTACCAAATTGAGGATTACTCATTTTTAATTTCTCCTTCTAAGCTTTTTTGCTTAATGTAATGGAGACAGTCAATAACACTCCACTCATAACAAACAGGGTGATATTTCTCTTGAAAATATTTAGAAATAGATTCTTGAAGCATACATCTATGTAAAACAAGAAATTTCTCATTAATGGGAATTATAGAGGTTTTAGCATATGGACATCCAAACTCATAAAGAACTGGATCTTCATCTTTATCAAATAATCCGTTCATCCTATCAACATCTCACTAAATTTAATTATATTTTTCAGTTTAGCTCTAACTGAAGGTTTCAAATCTTTAGATTTATAAAAATCCGATAATTGCTCAAAAAAATTGGGAAAATTAATTCCAGATTTAGAATTATATTCATAAAGAACATTCATCTTTCTTTTTTCAGCATCTTCATCTTTTAATAAAAGCCTTACTTCAAATTCTCCTATTGGCTTCAAAGCAGAAAATTCAAATCCTTTAATATAAAAATTATCTGAAACATCATGAATATTAAACCCTCTCTGCAAATCAACCACTGAACATTCAAGCATTTGAGAATAATCAGAAGTATAAATCTCTAATTTATTTTCTAATTGAGAAAAAGACAAAACAGGAAAATCTAGATTGTCTAAAAAATATTTTAATTTTTCACTATCCTTAATCTCTTCTTCAAGTTCAATTTTTTGCTGTTCTAATTTTTTAATATAATCAGTAACATTCATCTTACTCTCCCCCCAATAATTCTTCCAACAGGATTTTCCTTTCTAAGCTCATTTAATTTAGAATATACCTCAAAGAGAAGTTCTTTTTTAACTCCATGAGATTCATAAAACCTTATAATTTCATCAAGAGGTTGAGGATGAAACCTTCTTGTATTATCAAATTCATCATAATGTCCAGAATAAGAAGTAAAAGTTCGATAGATTATATTCATCTCGTCAAGACTGATATTCTCATGCCTGCAATGAATGGGCAGGATTAAATCAGATTTATCATCATCTAGCTCAAAATACAAATCCAAAATGCAAAATCTATCATCATTAGAATAACTCACTCTATAACCATTATAATGTCCAAAACCTTCTATTATCTTGAATCTATTAGCAAGAGAATAATCTCTTGATATAAATTCCGTTCTTTTCAAACTTTTACTGTCAATTGAAAGGGGACCCTCATCAGTTAAAGTTTCTATAAATATCTCCCCGGGAAATTTTTCGAGAAGCTCTTTTTGTCTCTTTAATCTCTCAAGTTCTTCTATTTTGGGTTTAAAGTAGTTTTCTAGATCTTTTGTTATCATCTTAATATACCCTTAGACATGTATTATTAATGACTTTTTCTGTACAAAATTTGTCAACATAGTTGTATAGAATATAAAAGCTTATAAAAAAGAAAAACAAGAATATTTTATGTTAAACAATGAGATAATTCAAAAGATAGAAAAATTTATTTCTCAAAAGCCAAGAAGTATTCAAGAAATTGCAGAACATTTAAATAAAAATTGGAGAACAGCAGATAGATACATTAAACAAATAGAAGAAGAAAATCAAACCCTTTCAACAAGAACTTTTAGAGAGGGAACAAGAGGAGCATTAAAAATAGTCTACCTTCTTAATCCAGAAAAAATAAGCTCTTCAAAATTTCAGGAAGAATTAGAAGAGAGAATAATAAAATTAAGAAGAAAGGAAGAATTTTCTGCATTTGATATCTTTCAGTATGTTCCAGAAAAAAATAAAACTGCTATAATTGAAGAAGAAATATCAGAAGAGTCAACTAATCTAATGGAATTAATTTCAATTTTAAATTCAACAGAAAAAGAATTAAAATTATTCTCTGGAAATTTATCTTGGATTAATTTAAAAAAAGGACAAATAGATTTATTTCAAACATTAGAAAAATTAATAAAAAAAGGTATAAGATTAAAAGTTCTTTGTAGAGTTGATTTAGACGGAGTAGAAAACATAAAACAAGTTTTGCAATTAAATAATAAATATGGAAAAGAATTAATTGAAATAAGGCATAGAGAACATCCAATAAGAGCTTTTGTAATAGATAATAAGTCTATAAGATTGAAGGAGATAAAATCCCCTACAGGAAAAATAAAGGAATTAGATAAGAAGAAATTTATTTTTTATACAATAAAAGATAGAGAATGGACGGAATGGCTCTCAAAAATATTTAATAAAATGTTTAATTCAGCTATAAGTGCTGAAAAAAGAATAGAAGAGTTAAATAAATTAATAAAAAGCAAAAAGTAAAGAACTATAAATCTTTTAAAACCATTAATCTAATAAAGATAGTCTAAAATGCCAAAACCAAAGAAAACAAAACAAGAAAAAGCAGTAGAAGCACACATATTTGAAAATAAAGATATTAAACAAACAACAGAAAAAAGAGTAAGCTCAGAACCAAGAAGAGAAGATTTACTTAGGAAAACAACTGAAAAAGAAGTAAAGGATTCTAGCAATATAAGAGAAACAGTAAAAAAAATAATTGAAAAAAAGTCTAAAAGAATAAACCCTCAAGATTTAGAAACAGTAGAAAAAATTGGAGAGGGATTATCTAAAGCCAAAAGAAAAAAAATAAAAACAACTTCAAAGAGTAAGTCTTCCAAATCAAAAAGAACCACTATAAAAAGAGAAACTTACCTCCCCCCAAAAATAATCCTAAAAAAAGAAGGATATGAATTAGTGATTACAGAGAAACCTCAGGCAGCAACAAAGATTGCAGCAGCTTTAGGAACTGCAACAAAGAGAGAGATTAAAGGAGTTCCATATTATGAAGTAACTCGAAATAAGAAAAAGATAATTGTTGCTTGTGCAGTAGGCCATTTATTTACCCTAACTCAAACTACCTCTGGTTCAGAAGTTCCAACCTTCTCAATAGATTGGGTTCCAAACTTCCAGGTAAAAAAAGGAGACTTCACAAGAAAATATTATGACGTCCTTTTAGCTCTAGCAAAAAATGCTGGAAGTTTAACAGTGGCAACAGATTATGATATCGAAGGAGAGGTTATTGGAACAAATGTGGTAAGATTAATCTGTAATCAACCAGATGCAAATAGAATGAAATTCTCAACTCTAACTACAAAAGAACTAAACAAAGCCTATGATGAAAAATTACCCTCTCTTGACTGGGGACAGGCCACTGCAGGAGAAGCAAGACACTTCCTAGACTGGTATTATGGTATTAACCTCTCTCGTTCTTTAATGAACGCAATAAAAACTACCGGAAGATTTAGAATAATGTCCATTGGTAGAGTTCAGGGACCAGCCCTAAACTTAATAGTTCAAAAGGAAAGAGAAATTCAAGCATTTAAACCAGAACCCTATTGGCAGATTTTTATTACTCTAGAAAAACCAGAAATTGAATTAAAATATGTAAAAGATATTTTTGATAAAAAAGAGTTAGATAAGTTTAAAGAATTAGAAGGAAAAACAGGAGAAGCAAGAACAGATAAAACAGAACAGATTCTTCCCCCCAATCCTCCTTTTAATTTAACAACATTACAAACTGAAGCTTATAGACTCTTTGGATACAGCCCGTCAAGAACTCTTCAACTTGCACAAACTCTTTATCTTGCAGGTTTAATCTCCTACCCAAGAACCTCTTCTCAACAACTTCCAGATTCAATAGATTACAAACCAATTTTAGAAGAACTAAAAAAAATTTACAAAGTGGCTAAATTAATAAAAAAAGACAAACCAATTCAAGGAGAAAAAACAGACCCCGCTCATCCTTCCATTTATCCAACTGGAAACCAACAAGTTCTCTCAGGAGATGAAGAGAAGATATACGATTTAATTGTAAGAAGATTTCTATCTTTATTCTGTGAAGATGCCCTAATTGATAAAAAAAGAATAGTTGCTAAGATAGAGAAGTTTGATTTTACTACAAATGGAGCTGAAATAAAAAAGAAAGCCTGGTTAGAAATTTATCCTCAAAAAATTAAAGAAACGCAACTTCCAGATGTAAATGGAACTGTTAAAGTAAAGTCCTCACGAACAGAAGAGAAGGAAACTCAACCTCCAAAAAGATATTCTCAAGCTTCAATAGTCTCTGAATTAGAAAAAAGAAATTTAGGAACTAAAGCCACCCGGGCAGCCATCTTAGAAACGCTTTACGATAGAGGATATGTAAAAGAAAAATCAATTGAAGCAACCCCTTTAGGAATCTCTCTCATTAATACCTTAGAAAAATATTCTCCAATTATTATTGATGAAGAGTTAACAAGAGGACTTGAAGAAGATATGGACCACTTAGCAGAATCAAAAGAAAAAGATTTGAAAAGAAAAGAAGAAAATATTTTAGAGAAAGCAAGAGAAATAATTAGAAAAATAACTGCGGATATGAAACAAAAAGAAAATAAAATTGGTGAAGAATTATTACAAGCTCAAACAGAATTAAGAGAGATGGAACAGAAAGAAAACACCTTAATTCAATGTCCTAAGTGTCATAAGGGAGACTTAAGAATAACCTATTCAAAGAAAAACAGAAAATTCTTCGTTGCTTGTTCCGCTTACCCAGAATGTAAAAATACTTATTCCTTGCCTCCTTATGGAACTCTGAAAAAAACAGACAAACTTTGTGAAGAATGTAATTTCCCAATGTTAATGTCCTTAAGAAAAGGAAAGGGCCCCTGGATATTCTGCTTTAATTCTGAATGTCCAAAAAACAAAAAAAGAGTAGAAGAGTATAACGAGAAAAAAGAAAAAGAAAACACAGAATAAAAATCTTAACGAGAAGTCTTAAAAACCATTAAATAATTTTGCCTAACTAATATTCTAGAGCTATTAATAACCCCCGGATAATTCTCTCCATGATAGTTAACAATTAGATTTCTCCCCCCATCAGCCCAATCCATTCGAACTAAGTTTCCAATCCCTCCAGAAGGTAAAACCAATTTCCCTTCTAAAACATTCTTCTTATCAAAAGGCACAGAATTCGTTCGATGTAATTTCAAGTTTGTTCCAAAACCAAAATCATTAAAGAAATAAATTCCAGCACTAGAATTATATCTTTCCACTAATTCTCTTGTAAAAGAGTCTTTTACCTCTCCCTTAAGATCTAAAGACAAAAGTCTTAGATAATACTTCTCACTCATAATAAATTCAATGTTCTGAAGTTTAAAAGAATTTAGATTGTGAAATTAATAATAAACTTATTTCTTAGATTTCTTCTTCTTAGCTTTACTCTTCACTTTCTTCTTAACTACTTTTCTTTTCACTTCTACTTTCTTATTTTTTCTAACATAAAGAAAAGACAAAACAACTCCCAGAATGAATAATCCTACTCCGATAAAATTAGAGAATTTAAATGAAGAATTTAATATTGTGTTTCCAGTCATGTTTGAGGATAAAAAGAATATCAATGAAACAAGAAAAAAGGAAGTAATCCCAAACATAATTCCAAGAGAAGCAGCTATTTGTTCGAGAGAAGGACTATCCTTTTTTTGTAACATTTCATTAGCATTAGAGTCCATACCTGCTTTTTTATAATAGATTGCAGCTAAACCAAAACGCCTGTGTTTTTGTAATTGTTTGGCCATTGTAGAGTAAGTCTCTAATTCGGTTAATCCAGCATCTAAATAATTTTTTTCAAACTTTTGCACATCTTCTTCTGATTGGATATCATCTATTATCTCAATTCTACCATTATGTGCTGTATGAACGTAACCTTGCGAAAGTTTAGAAGAAAAATTGTCTTCTACGAGATCTAATTGAAGTTCCTTAGCTTTATCTTTTAATCCTGCCTTTTTATAACATTCTACAATTTTTTTCCTTGGATTAAATCCATGAATATAAAATTTAGGATTTGATAATAAATCCCCCAAAACTTTATAATAAGCCTTCTGAGTAGAAGGATCAGTCATCTTTATTCTAGGCTCAAGGTCAAGAAGATATGTGGCCCTCCACTCATTTCTTTTTAAAGACTTTAATTTTTTATTAATCTCTTTTTCAGTCATCCCCTTTTGTTTATCAACCATTCTTATCTTAACAAAATCCCCTTTAAATATTTAATTATATTCTGCCCTAAAACCACCTTTTCAAATTGCTCTGCTCATTCATATCTTTTAACAACTTACTTTTTCCATAAATAAGACTATTATCAAAATAATATTTTATTTTTGCAATTTTCTTCGCACTTTCAAGAAGTTCTTCTTTAGTTTCAAATTTCATAATCCCTCGAGCAAGAGCCTTTCTAACGGACTCCCTCACAATCCACACGCCCAGAGCAGCCCAATAAGAAGGGGTTTCTAATCTAATAACAAGAACACTTGCTTGCTTCTTAATTGAGTTTAAATATTCAAGAATTGGCAAACGTGAAGCATAATACCCTCCAACACAATTAGAAGCATAATCTTTTCTGCCTTCATACCCTTCATAATCAGTAGAAGCTTTCATTTCAGAAGTTGGATTCCACGAACTTCCAGGATAGTATAATTCAAATAATTCATAAGTCCAAACTCCTGGAAAAAGTAAGATTAAATATTGATTTCCTAAAAACTCTCCAAAAAATAATTCATAATTCTCAATCCAAGGAAATTCTCTTATTGATTTCCATAAATATTTTCCAATAGTATCATCAGTTGCAGTAATACTCCAACGAGTAGGGACCATTTTTTTATCTTTTTTTAAACCCAATACTCCAACAGAAAGAATTTTAGAGAGAGAATATTCATCAAAATTATTTTTATACAAATAAGCCATTCCCTGCACAGATTTTAATTCATCGTTAATGACTTTATCAACTTTTCTCTCAATTTTGACATTAGAGGTTACCTTAGCATCCTTTAAATCTGCTCTCATTCCATGAGGAGTTAAAACCTTATCATTTTTTCTTCCAAACTCTAATCTATTTTTTAATTCAATTTCAACATCAACAGGTTTAGATGCAACAGCAATATCTTTTGCAATTTCAACAAATCGTTTATTTAATCTAACATCAGAAACTTTTGACTTAAAACGAGAATTAAGTAATCCTTCACGTAAATGAACAACCTCCGCAATAGAAAAATTTTCTTTAGCCCAGTATTTCATATCATCATAAATCCATGCATTATCCTCTCTCTCAATTGGACTCATTATCCCAACATTAACATCCGGATAACGTAATTTAGAACCAATAAAAACAGAAGGAGGACTAATTGATTCAAACTTGGATATTTTTTTTAAATCATTATAATTAAACTTAAATTTTGCTGCTTTAGTTACTGCTTCAAATTTAATATCTTCCATCTCATCAAAAAACCCCTCTCTTAAAGATACCCTCATTCCTAATAATAAAACCCAATTCTTTTTCCGGAAGATTTCTATGTTTTAATAAAATTGCTTTTCTTCCCCTCTCATTTTTAAGTTCAATTATACACTTACTCCAATACTTAAACAAATCTCCTCCCACAATATTCATTTTTCTTTCAACTCCTTTCTTAAAATCTTCCTCTGAAAGAAATTCTCCATAAACCTGATTGGTAATTATAACAGGAATTTTTTGTTTTCGAGCAATTTCTGCAAGAGTTCTCATCTGCATTGCAACCTCTCTATTAACCTCCCTAACTCTTTCTTCTTCTCCAGATTGAATTGCATCTCCAATCTCAAGCCTATAAAGCATAGCCATAGAATCAACAATAATCAAACCTGCATGTTCTTTTTTAATTCTATCTAAAAGTTTTTGGAAAACATTTCTTTGCTCTTCAAAATTAGTTGGCTCTAATAATAAAATATTGCTTAGAATTTCTTCATATTTATCCCCCACAATTTGCTTAACTCTCTCAGAAGAAAAGCCCCCCTCACTATCAATAAAAATAACCTTATTTCCATGTCTTGACTGACTACAAGCAGCAAGAATTGCAAAATTAGTTTTTCCGCTCCCAGGAGGTCCAACAATCATAGTAATGATATCTGTTTCATATCCCCCAAAGAGCCACTTATTCAAATCATAACTTCCAGTAGAAATTTTTTCTGTCATAAAATTCAAACAAAATTAGAATTAATAAGGATTATTGTTCTATTGGAACTCTAAAAAATATTTAGGGTCCTCTATCTTACGAATTATTCCAGGAAGGGGATAATTCCATGGACGAGTCCCCTCATCAATAAGAACATTTACCTTCCCTTCATCTTTAAATTTATAAAGCTCTTCTAAATTAGAAGGAAATAAAATTTTTCCAAATAAATTAAAGGAAGATGGAATCTCTTTATTCTTTAAAAGTCTCAACCCCAAATCATCAGGCATTCCATTTAAAGGGGATTGAATTTCAAATCTTGCCCCCTTAAGATTATCGAGATAATCCCAAACAGAATGAAAAAGAGGGAAATCATAAGAAATTCTATCTAAAGACCATTTAACCCCATCAAATAACTCTCTTGAATTTAAAATCTCAATAAAACTCCTTACTTCTTCAGAGTTTTCTTTTTCTAAAAGTTCAATAAGTTCCTTAACTTTTGGTTGCCTTAATTGTAAATAATTACCAAACATTTTAAAAAATATATTAAGAGGGTTTATAAAAATTTATATATAAGATTTATTTTAATTTTTTAAAATCAGTCTTAAATTTATCAAGTTCTTTTGTTATTTCATCTACAGCATCTCTTATTAATTTTTTAACATCCTTCCCCTTAGATTTAACCTTAAGAATAGGGCTATGAGTAGGATGCTCCCTCTTCCAAGCCACAAAAGAAACATTTTCATCCTGATTAAGGTAAACTCTTAAGAGTTCTGCAATGGTCAAACTTCCAAACTTAACTTCAATTTCTTCCTTTGATTCATTAATAATTTCAAATTCCATAATATCAAATCTAAACAATGGTTTATAAAGATTTTGTTCTAAGTCTTTATCTTGAACTTGAAGCAAAAATAACCTTATCTTGATCTTGAGTCAAATCTTCTAGAGTTTTAGAAGACACATAAACTTCTCCAATGTCTTGTCTATTTTTAGAACTCCAAATTAATTCAGGAGAAAAATCTTCTGCTTCTTTTAAACTCAAATGCAAAGAATAAGCATTTCCTAAATTCGTTCCAGAAAGTCCATAATATCTGATAAAAACAGAATAAGGAGATTTTCCAGATTTATTAAAAGAATATTTATGCACGGGTTTCCAAGAGTCTTCTCTAATCATTATTTTCCTATCACTTCTTCTTACTAAAGATTAAATCATTAATTTCTTTTTGACTTAAATCTTTTTTAACAGGAGCCGGTTTTGGTTCTGTTTTAGGTTCTTCTTTCTTCTCTTCCACCACTTTTTCTTCTTCTTTCACTTCTTCCTCTTCTTTTTTTTCTTCCCCATCTTGCTCAGGAACTTCTAATTTTTTCTTTCCAAACAATTTAGAAAAAAATCCTTGTTTCTTTCCTTCCTTTACCTCTCCAACAGTTAAATCTTCAGGAAGCTCATCTACTGAAACAGGAGCAACAAACTTTTTAGGTTCTTTGAATAATTGAATTTTAAGAGCCTCTTCTACTTTTTTAATCAAAGTCTCATACTCTTGAGGAAGAATACCTTTTTCTAAAAATTCAATTGCAACAGCAGGTTCACTTATTCTCTCTGCAAGTTCTTTCTGACTTATTTTAAATTGCCTTCTTTTTCTCATTACAACCCAGTGGAAGTTAGGAACTAAATCAGTTGGCTCAACTCTTACCTCACTTAAATTCTTCCTATAATTCTTTTCTATTAAATCATTTAAAGAAACATCATGTAAAGTTCTTCTCGGAGCTTTTGGAATCTCCCTTTCAACAGAGAGATTATTCATCTTAGCAAGTCTTTCCCTCACAGTAGCTTGAGGAATTTTATTAGGGTCCCTTCTCTCCACAACAGGCATCTCATTTTCTTTAAAGTAACATCTTCTACAAACAGGAACCACTCCTTCTTTTCCTATCACTTCATATAAAATTGCCTTTTCTTCGGATATTCCACAAAAATAACATTCCCTCATGCAAAATTATATGAAATCTCCCTTTTTTAATATTACTATACTAGAATATCTAGAATTATTGCAAATATTTCTCTAAGTCTTCTGCTGATACAAGATCACTAAAAACATATTTTTCGTCGATGATTACTACAGGATATTCTGCAATTTTTTTATCTGCAATAAGAATTTTTAAAGAGCTAAGATTATTATCTGCAGCAATCGGTAGAAGGGCAACCTTATTCCCTTTGTCTTGCTTTACCTCATAAAGAATTCTAGACCAAACATTTTGCTCTGCTTTTTTCACTAAATCCTCTTGATTATAATCATAAAGATAAACAACAGTATGATATTGGGTAGGACATTTTTCCTTAAGTTTAATAAAATTTATCCAGAGATAAGTTCTCATCATATCATATTTTTTATGCTCAGACTTAATACTTTCAGTAATTTTACCAGAAGCTTCATATTCTTCAAGTTTAATTGCTTCTTCATAAACTCTATCCAATAAATCAAAATTAGCTGCAGTAAAATCGGTACAAGTTACTCCCTTTGAGCTCATTAACTCATTTAAAGCAAGAACATCCATTAAAGAAACTTCTGAAGCGGTAAAATAAGCATTTGCCTCAGAAAATTTTTTTTCTTCAAAAATAACTCCAGCATACATTCCAACGATAAAAACTACTATTGTTAATAGTAATGCTTGCATAAAAACCCATCTCTTAACATTTACCATGCTTTCTTACCTCGAATTAGCTTATATGCGGAGGTTATTAAAATTATCGGATAGACAATCAAATAGAAAAACATGTAAATAGTCATTGCTCCGAACCCAGGTCTCCTAAATCTTGGGTCCTCTTTAATACTAAAGAAGGCAATTAGAGTAAAGGTAAAACTAAGGAGAAAAACCGTAATTCCCAGAAAAACCAGTACATTCGGAGTTAGATTAATATCTTTTAAAGTTAACATTGCGGCATTAGTCTGAACAGAGTAGCTTGTGGCAAAAATTTTCAAAATTAAAGCTCTAATTAATCTATATGCAATCACACTAATTCCAAAAACCCCGATTATCCAAGAGAAAATAAAGAAAGGTAAAACAAAAGCTCCCAACATTCCATTCTTAAAAAAATGTTTTCTATACTTGTTCATAGTTTGAACTCCCCCCATATTCCATCTCAATCTTTGTTTAAACCAGACCTTAACTTTACTTGGAGCAATAGAATATACCTTAGATGGAACACACATTTTAATCTTATATCCATGAGCCAAAAAATTCCAGGTAATTTCAATATCCTCAGTTAAATTCTTCTCATCAAATCCCCCAATCTTAACAAAATACTCTCTTCTATACATAGCAAGCGGACCGGGAGTTACATAAATAGAATCAACAAATTCTAGAAGTTTTCTTGTAAATTTAATAACAATATATTCGATAGCTTGCAATCTCTCCAAAAAATTTCCCCTGTTATAAACAAGAACGGTAGAAGTGACAGCCCCAACTTGTAAATCATCAAAAAATCCAACCATCTTTCCAATAGAGCCTTTCTCTGGAAAACTATCTGCATCAGTAAATCCAATTAATTCTGTCTTAGCAAATTTAGCCCCATAATTTTTTGCTCCAGCTGCATTTCCAGTATTCTTTGGGGTTTGCACTGCCATGACCAATCCAGGATATTTTTTTTCATACTGTTTCATAATTTTATAAGAGCTATCCTTACTTTGATCATCAACAACAATAATCTTTTTTAGATAAGGATATTCATTATCAATTAGATTTTGAATCGTTTGTCCAATACTCTCTTCTTCATTATAACAAGGAACAACAATAGAAACTCCATATTTTTTTTTAGAAATAGGATACCAAAATATTTTTTTTCTATTTTGGATATAGATTAAAATAAAAAGAAATAAAAAATACAACGCAATAAACGAATAAACCAGATATACTTTTGTTAAAAATTCCATTTTATCTCTAATTACCCTTCTGATTCTTCAACAGAATCATCCTTTAAAGGGTTTTCTGCACCAGAGGATACATTAAAATAATCATAAAATTCTTCAGATAAACTTAAAATATTTGTATGCCCCTCTTTTTTCGCTCTTACTAAATCTAAGTCAATAAATTTTTTAACATGATCATAAGCCTTATTTCCTCTAATCTTTATTATCACAGATTGCTTGATTGGCTGTTTATATGCAATTAGAGCCAGAGTTTCCTGCTCTGCTTTAGAGAATTCAGATTTTCCCGTTGCAAGTTTTGTAATAAAAGGGGCATAATCTGGTTTAACATCCATCTTCCACATATTAGTTTTTTCAACAATCTCAATTGAAGAATCTTCTGCGTTATATTTCTCTCTTAATTTATCTAAAGATTCTCTTATTATTAAAGGATTAAAATCAGAAAGAGCTACTAATTCTTGCATTGTTAAAAATCTTCCAGAAACAAATAAAACCGCTTCAATAACTCTCTGTGCCTCTTTCTCTTTTTCATTATCTAATTCATTAGCAGTTTTACTACTTATATCCATAAGATTAAAAAAGACAGATTACTTTAAAAAATTAGCTAAATAGACAAAAAGCAAAAAAAAGAGATAAAATGTTTGGAAGAAGAAGAGCGAGAAGATATGAAAGAGGATATTATAGAAGACGTTCTCCATTAAGAAAAATTTTCTTTTTCATAATAGTAGTATTAATTGTATTAGTGTTCATAAGAGCAAAAGGACTAAGAGAAATAGACGATGTCTCCCCTTCCATTCCCTGTGAACAAACTTATCTGGACAAGGCAGATATTTTATGGGTAATTCCAGAGTATAATGGAACCTCAATAGGAGGAAACTCGGAATGGTGCAATAAGATAATTGCTATGAACAAAACCCTTGGACTTCATGGAATAAATCACACTTATCAAGAATTTGATACCCCAATAACTAAAGAACAAATGGATAAAGCAATTTCAGACTTTGAAAAATGTTTTAATCAAACTCCAACAAGATTTAAGCCCCCCCAATTAAAAACTTCTAAAGAAAATTTAATTTTGATTAAACAATATAATCTAACTTATAGTGGTCAGTTTAATCAGATAACTCATAAAGTTTATCACTGCGATAATAGTGGAGCCTTACCTAATTGGTTCCATAATATCTTTTAAAATATATAATTTTATACAATAAAGAATAAAAACTCTTAAAATTATTGATTCTCATGAAAAATTTAGCAAAAATAATTTTACCTCTTGCATTTTTAGCATTACCATTAACTTCTCAATCTCAGGATGTTCCCAAGGTGCAAAAAGGACCTTATTCAAAAGCAGGATTTGCTATTGGCTATTCTCATAATAGTGCCATGCAAGAGTACTTTAAAACTCCATTAGGATTTGAAGTGGTTCTTGGAAAAGAAATTTTACCTGAACTAGCTGCGGAGATTGGAATTAATCAAATATTTGCAAAAGAAAAAATTGAAACTGGATTTGACAGAAATATGAATCTTTGGAGTATAGGCCCAACAGTTCTCTGGACTCCAACGTTCGGAGCAGCAGACGGAATTTATTTTGGAGGAGGAATAAAATATAAACGTCTATCTGAGAGATGGAACAATGGTCCAAATCAATTTGGCCAAGCTACTAATGATAAATCTGCTTCTGCTGATGGAATAGGAATTTCATTAAAATTTGGAAGTGAATTTAATCTAGGAAAAAAAGCAAAATTATTTATTGAAATAGAATATGACCAAGCCAAAGTAGAAATAGATACTGAAAAAACAGATATCGGAATGACTAAAGCAGGCATTGGAATAAGATTCTAAAAATATTTTTTAAAATATATAATTTTAATTATGTAATTTAAATCTCAAAAAAGCCCCAACTCCAGACAATTTATTAAACTGATCTCCCTCTTCCGTTTCTGTAGAAACCATTTCAACTTCTGTTCCAGCATTAACAGCTAACTCTCTTAATTCTTTGGTTTTTTCAAAGTCTAATTCTTTTGATAATAAAAGCAAACTCACAGCCCCATATTCTAAAGATTTTCTAACGTCTTCATATTTGTAAGCAGTTTTATCTGGAGTCTGCCCAAGAGATTCAAAAAATTTATCTAATAATTTTTTTTCTTTAGTAATTTCCTGAGTAGCCAAAATATCTTCACTATTTTCAACTAATTCTTGTAATCCGGATTCAGAAGTATCTCCTTGATCTTTAATTCCAATAATTAATTTTTGTAATTTTGTTGGCATAAATTCTCCATCAACAAATTCATCTTTGGTAGGAATAGGCCCCCCAATCAAAATACCTTTTAATTTTACATCTTCATAAAATAAATTTTTCATTTCATCTGCAATTCTTTTATAAAATTCTTTCGTTAATCCCTCGGTAATTCTATGAAATCTCTGAGAACTCTGCCCTCCCGCTCTAACTTTAGATGGAACTCCGGAAGTCATCTTTTGTAAAATTTCTATCCTCTTTCCACTCAATCTTCCAATAGTAGCTTCTTTTCTATCCATAACTAAAAGAGCATAAGTTTCTCCTGCAGCAAGCATTTCTTTAAGAGGGTCCAAAACAAAATCCTTATCACATCTATACATTCTAATCATAACTAGTTCTGGAGGTTCAATATCCCACATTCTCAAATCATCCTGACCCTCAGTTTGAGACACATTTCCAGCAAAAAGAGCCAACCCATTTTCTGGAGTAAATTTTAAAGTCTTAAGATGACGCACAATTTTTTCCAAAGCATCAATAACATTTTTACGAGTTGCTGTAGATTTAATATTTTTAGCTGTTGATTTTTCTGCTTCAAGTTGTCTTTGTACGGCGTTTACATCATATCCTGCAGAGATATAAACAGTAATAAGTTCTGTATGCCTTCCCTTGTACTGACTAAGTTCATTTATTTGTTCTTCAAGTTGATTTTTAGTTAGTTTAACCATGTTATTTAAAGAAAATCTTATGTTTTAAAGCTTGGGGCTAAAGAAATTTAACGTTAAATTCTTTACCTTCTTTAATCTCATTAGAATTCATAACATTTTTCAAATCTTCAAGAATCTCTTTAACAGAACTCATCTGTTCTTTAGTTAAGACAATTATACATTCTGCATTCATCGGTTTTTGATTTTTAGATTTCTCTTGTCTAATACTAGAAATCACTTCTAAAATTTTATTCCAAGAATCTTCTTTAATCTGTTTTTCTTTAGAATCAGGAAAGGAAGTAATGTGAATAGATTTATCTTTTTCATTTTTTCTAAAGTTTTCTTGATAAATTTCTTCTGTAATAAAAGGCATAATAGGAGCAAAAAGTTTGATTATACTTAAAAGTGCTTGATAAAGAGTATATTGAGCAGATAATTTTTTATTATCCTCTCCTTGATAAACTCTTTTTTTAACAATTTCTAAATAATTATCACAAAAATCTTTCCAGAAAAATTGTTCAGTTTCTTGCTTTGCCTTAGAATATTCATAAGATTCAAAATTTTCTCGCACAGAATTAATTAAATTATCTATTTTTTTCAAAAATAAAGAATCAACTATTTCCAAAGTTTTAGGTTTCTTCTTTCCATCATAATCTTTCAAATTCATAAATACAAATTTGGAAGCATTCAAAAGTTTATTAATAATTTTTTTACCTGCAATTAAATCATTCTCTTGATAATCCAAATCCATTCCTAATTTTGATCCTGCAGCCCAAAATCTTAAAGCATCTGCCCCGTATTCGGATAAAACTTTTCTAGGATCAATTACATTACCTTTGGATTTAGACATTTTCTCTCCTCCCATCGAGACATTTCCAGAGATTACAATATTCTTCCAGGGAATTTTATCTTCATGGAGATACGCTCTTACAATTGTATAAAATGCCCAGGTTCTAATTATGTCATGAGCCTGAGGTCTAAGAGAAAAAGGAAGTTTAATTTTTCCTCCAACGAGATTACTTGCAATAACAGGACTTCTAGAACTTGTTGCCCAAGTATCTAAAACCATTTTTTCAGGAGTTGCTTTAATCTTACATTTAGGACAGATTTTAGATGAGACTAATGGATCCACAGGTAATTGTTTGTCTTCTGCTAAAATAATCTCTCCACATTGAGAACATTCCCAAACTGGAAAAGGAATTCCAAAATGTCTATTTCTTGAAATGGACCAATCCCATTCTAATCCATTTACCCAATTGATGTATCTTTTCTTCATGAATTCAGGATACCAATTAATATTATCTGCTTGCTTAACTAATTCTTTCTTAATATTTAAAATTCTAATAAACCATTGGTCTGCTTCTATAAACTCAATATCAGTTCCACATTTATCATGAACATTAACAATATGATTAATTTCTTTTTGTTCAATAATTAAATTTTTATTTTTTAAATCTTCTAATATCTTTTTCCTTGCTTCTTTAATTAATAATCCTTCGTATCCTTTAATATTTAATTTACCATTTTTTTCGATGATTAATTTAGGAATTAATTTAAATCTATTAATAGCATCAACATCAAATCTATCTCCATAAGAACAAATCATCATGGCCCCAGTTCCCTTATCAATTTGTGCAGATTCATCTTCAAAAATTGGAACCTCGATATTAAATAATGGAACGCTTGCTTTTTTTCCAACATATTTTTTATATCTTTTATCTTTAGGATTTACAAAAACAGCCACACAGGCTCCAAGTAATTCAGGTCTTGTTGTAGCAATTGGTAAAATATCTTTTCCAACCAAAAATTTTAATGTAGAAAATAAAGATTTTCCCTCTTTATCTTCAAGTTCTGCCTGAGCAATAGAAGTTTGACACTCTGGACACCAGAGAGTTGGAAACTTTTTTTTGTAAATGTGCTTATTTTTATATAAATCAATAAATCCTTTCTGTGCAATTTTTCTTGAGTCATCATCAATTGTAGAATAAACTTTACTAAAATCACAAGAAATTCCTAAGTCTTTCCAATCTTGAATAAATTGAGGCAAAATATTTTTTAAAGTTTTAAGACATAATTCAATGAATTCTGTTCTTCCCATTTCTTTACTCTTAACTTGATTTAGTTTTTCTACCAATCTTTCAGTAGGAAGTCCATTATCATCCGTCCCAAAAGGATAAAATACATTTCCTGAAGACATTCTTTTGAATCTTACAATAAAATCTTGTTGAGCATAACTAAAAGCATGTCCAATATGCATAGCTCCAGATACAGTTGGAGGAGGGGTATCAACAGAGTACACAGTTTTATTAGTTAAATTTTTACTAGAATAAAGTTTTTCCTTATCCCAAAAATTCTTCCACTTATTCTCAGTTTCCCTAAAATCAAAATCATTTTTAGCCATAATTCACCTAATTCCTCCAGATTTAAAAGTTCTTCTATGCACTTAAAAGTTCAATACTCTTCTTCATATTGTCCCTTGCTCGACCTTCATATTTTGAATGAAAATAATCTGTAAAATAAACTCTATCCTTCTTAAGAACCGATTCAAGAAAAGCTATTCTTCCTTTCTTAAAATCTGCATCTGAAAAATATTTATATTCTTTTCTAATTTTATTAGTATTTTCAACAAACACCTCAAAAGGTACTCCAAGAGAATAAAAATCAATGTCAACTAAATACCTTGAATCAGGATTCTTGGAAGGAATATGATCTTTGGTAGTTAAAATTAACTCGGAAACATTTTTTAGTAAAGGCGTATATCCAAAAAGATTAGAAAAACTTTTCTTAAAAAACTCTGCAATTTTTTCTTCATTATCTTTTTTTAAAAAATTATAAATTACATCATGATACCAAATTGCAAGCTCAACTTCAAGAGGATTTTTTAAAAATCCTTTAATTTCATCAAATTCATCTAAACAATCATTAATATGGGTTAAATCATGAAAACTTCTCCCTTCTTCATCGTACTTTTTAACAAGAGGCTTATACAAAACAGAATTAATAGATTCCCAATAAGCAATGTTTTTAACTAACCCCTCAAATCGGGGGAACAATCTCTCTGCTAATTCTTTATTTACTACCATTGCTATATCTCTCCACCAATTTTTTATAAACATTTTCAGGCACATATTCTCTAACAATCTCTTCCCACCCATTTGGTCCGATTAAATCTTTAATTAAACTAGAACTAACAAGAGCAAGGTCTCTTGGAGGCATTAAAAATATGCTTTTACAAGAAGGGGCAATTAGTTCATTAACATTCTTCATTGTT
>Ga0172367_10003454_pt1 | contig 20462 bp, 17 predicted proteins | sample Lak10m_FD_114542 | JGI IMG/M metagenome (GOLD analysis project Ga0172367, IMG submission 114542) | Freshwater microbial communities from Kabuno Bay, South-Kivu, Congo - kab_022012_10m | ecosystem: Environmental > Aquatic > Freshwater > Lake | place: Democratic Republic of the Congo: South-Kivu...
AGTCCCGCGGAGCCCGCGTCAAGCGTTCGTCTGTACTTTCAGACAGTCATGACGAATGTGGACTTCAACTTGGGCTTCATGGTGAACCGCCAAGAACTGGACATGCTGATGAACAAGACGACCCACTACTACTCTTTGCTCGAGACAAGTTTTGGGTACACGGGTGTGAATATCAAGTTTCCGCTCACAATGAAGTGGTGGCAAACGCCCTGTCCAGCGATGCAGTTTCAGTTGTGCAAAGACTTTTCCGCGGACGACTATGCCCTCGTATCACACAGTCTTGTCCCCCTGAAGGACTTTGTCGCCGCCGAGGCCATTGAGCGCTTGCAACGCAAGGGCAAGTTCAACACGTTCCTCGTCTTCCACAGTGGCAAAGTCATCATGAGCGGAATGTTCAGTTCCACCATGCAAGAGGACTATGAAATGTTCATGAGCATTATCCGAAAGTGGAAGCCCTTGATTGAACAGAAAACGTTGCCGTCTGCGCATGCTAAATGATGAGTCTAAATGGTGCATCATCAAAGAAAGAGAGTATTTTTGCCTAGACGTATCCTACTGCGTTGTGTCAGCGACACAAATCGTCGCGTTATTTTTCACTTCTTTTTGAAATTGTAAATCGCAAACATCATGGGGAACAGCGGTCTGTCTACCACCACTGCTCGCGTAGCGCCCAGTCCAGCACGACAACAACTATCGCCACAGCAACGACATCGGAATCAGTTAAGGTCGGATGAGTTGACCAAGATGATGCTACAACAAACGTCTCGGAGCAGTTTTCTTACGCCCGTTGCACGGAATCAACGACAGACGCGGCCTACGGCTCCACCATTGAAGATCCCCGATGATAAACAGCAACAGGATCGTCGAGATGCCAAAATTCGCTTCACCGCGCAGACCAAACAATCTCCAGCGGGCAGGGTGCGCCATCCCAAGCGAATCGCTAAAACAGACTTGAGTTTGGAAATTCAAATTCGCCGAATACTACAATCGTACGACAACAAGTTCCCCATAGGTTCTCCACCCGATCTGTATGACATGTGTCAGGAGATTATCCGACAAGTGGAACGCCATGACAAGAAACAGTATGCTGAAAGGGTGTACCTTCAATCCCGGAGAGAAAGTGTCATTCTCGTTCCCTCTGGCATGGCCTTGGCAGTGTTGCACTACCTAATGACCATACCTGATCCCACAACCACTCTGACCTTGGAATCCATCATTGCAAGCGTCCGACGGATGCCTTCCGAGCGACGATCTGTACACAGCGGACTAATGGATCCCACAGAAGTGAAACGGCTAGTCGCGCAAAACCTGATGGACATGGGCGAACTCCAGACGCGATTGTACGTACGCTACCTGACACAGTGGATCTTGGATACTGTAAGGAGTGATGGTGGATCCTTTTCCATTCTCCCGAATCTGGAGGAGCCCTTGGGACAGAATAGTAGTGACCCGCCAGAGATGGTCAACGCCATCTATGACTACCTGTCTCATTCGTCAGTCGGGCCGTACCAGGCCTCTCGCCAGCAGCAATCCGCGACGAGAGTTCACAAGCGCCAACAAGTCGTCCGAATGCTTGTGCCGGTGCAAAAGATGAACCAACGGATTGACGCATTCAAGTTATCCAAGTGAGGCTTGATGAGGCGACGGATAAAACTTTCATTCTCGACTCAGCGGAATGCACCATCCTATTAGTTTTTTATTTCTTTACAAAAACGGTCAAGATGAAGGCAATGCTAAAAGTCGTTGGCGTACTTATTTTTTTAATAATTATTTACATGGTCTTGTTTTGTGTCGAGTATAGCGTGTCCTATAATTTTCATGAATTCATGCACCCGTCCTTGTATGGCCATTGTAATAAAGACATTATTGCATGCAACGACGACATGGTGCAACGCAATGTAGCTTGTGGAAAAGCGCAAGCATCACAATCCACTATCGCCATTTGCAGTCTAGCACGAAATATCAGTCCCGTATTCTCCAAAACGAGAGCACGCTTGGAATATATTGGTGAACAATTTCTTGATTATAAAATTATAGTATTTGAAAATGATAGTGCAGACAATTCTAGAGATTTATTGCACCAATGGCGACTGTCAAACCCCAATGTCATTTTGCTTGACTGTTGTCATTTCCATTCCTGTGAATGCCGTTTGAAAACACAAACGGGATATACATATGGCACATTTTCAAAAGAACGTTTGTTCCAAATGGCATGGTTTCGACAACAATATTTGGATTATGTGCTAAAATTCCATCACGATTATGACTACATGCTTGTGATTGATTTTGATCTCGATGGATGCATCAATATCAACGGATTATTCGACTCAATTGCGAAAAAAGAGTGGAGCGCCATTTTCTGCAATGGTCGTACGTCATTACCAGGAACTTTCGGACTGAAAACGTGTGCGTATGATCCAATGGCTGTCGTGCTTCTGCACGAAGAATATGATCATGTCACGTACACAATTTCTAACTTGGTGCGCACCATTGTCAAACAGGAATACTACAGCAATACGAACCATTTTCTTCCCGTGAAATCATCCTTCAATGGTTGTGCACTTTACAAGATCAAAAGTTTAAAGGGGTGTAGTTATATTCCAAGGAACAATCAATATCTTTGTGAACATATTAATTTAGCGAAATGTTTACATGAGAAAGGGGAGAAATTGTTTGTCAACTACTACTGGGTCGGCTACTTTAATCGACAAGGAGACACATTACTGAACCTGTTGCATAGTTTTCGACAGGCGTCTGCGCATCATGTAACGTAAAAATGGAATTAGTGAATCGCAAAAAAAGAACGGTGGAGAGTTGTCGACATGGAGCATGCAATAGACCCGCCCAAAAAAAACTTTGTCAAGTGGCAGCTGTGTAATCGCGTGTGGTGATCAGTGTGCGTGCGAATGAAACAAATGACGTGGCCTGGTGTTGACGATTGACAATATATATGTATATATATATATATATATATATAAATCCAATTCATTACCCACATTGTTGAATAATTTTCAATAATAGCGGGTAACAAATTGACACCCTATTTCCAGACTTTGCAAAGCCAGAAGCAGTGGAGACATGTCGCCAGGAAGTAAGTGGTCTTGCCAATGTCCGTATCCATGCGTATGCGGTCGATCGCCTCGCCGAGCGCCTTGGACATCGCCAGTAGCAGAAATTATCTTTGCACTGACGAATAAATGGAAGCCAAAGCCAAGACAAAAGTTTCTGGATGGAAAACCATTAATAAGACAAAGTCCAAATGGGGCATTTTCACCAAGGAGCGCCCGTTGAGGGTTGGAACAGACTGTTCGGGCATCGAAGCGCCAATCGTCGCTCTGAAACAGCTCGGAGTGCCCTTCTCGCACGAGTTCTCTTCAGAAGTAGATAAGCATTGCGTTGCGACTATAAAAGCCAACTTTTCACCAAAAATAATCTTTAATGACATGACCAAGCGCAACGTTAAGGATATTCCTGATATTGATCTGTACGTGTGTGGCTTTCCGTGCCAGCCGTTTTCTACGGCAGGAAGTCGCAACGGAATCAGTGATCCTCGGGGAACTATTTTTTGGGAGTGTGTTCGTGTCATTCAGCGCAAAAAACCGATAGTGTTTGTGTTAGAAAATGTGAAAGGGCTATTGTCGATCAACAATGGTGAAACGTTCCACTCCATGATGCATACGCTAAACTCTCTCAAGGGATATACGATCGATTGGAGGATATTAAACACGTCTGTCTGACTATGGCATTCCTCAATCGCGCAAAAGAGTTTTTATTGTAGGAGTCAAGAGAAGCGTAGATAATACATTATCATTGGGCAAACTAAATTGGCCAGAGCCCACGCCCTGTCGCCCACTGGTATCTTTTGTAGATTGGAAGACTTGCAAAACCAACTTGAACAAATTGAGTGAAAATGAAAAAGTCAAACTCAAAGCAACAAACCCAAGGGCAATATTCGTGGATCTAGTTTTTGAAAAACAATTTTTCCCCAATGCGCACACCGTTTGCCCTTGTCTGTGTGCAAAATCGAAACTATGGAACACTCCTTTGGGTCGTCCAATGAATGTCAAAGAGGCGTTCGCACTGCAGGGTTTCACCAAAAACCTTGCTTATAATTGCACAGACAACAAAATGAAAATGTTGCTAGGGAATTCTATCAGTGTCAACGTGCTACGTCATTTGTTTATGGCGCTATTGGGCTGTCAAAGCCACTGATGATAAGCAGTCTGCAACGCTGGATGCAAACGATAGAATCCATTGTGCTTTATCACTATTTGACCATAATGATAGTTGGAAGACGTTTCGACGCTCCCAGATGTTATGTAACCCAATTGAATCTTCCACTGCGCACATAGCGCCAGGATCTCAGACGAAGAATATCGTCGCTGGGGCTCCAAACCTTCTCGCATGAACCGAGCGATAGCGCTGGTGGTGTCCAATCGAGCCCACTTCTTGAACATGCCCTTCACTGGGTCTGTCAGGCGCTCCAACTCCTTCGGATCCATCGGAGGATACTCCTCCTCCGTCGCAGTAGTAGCAGATGCGGTAGGGATCGGAGTGGCGACGGCGATCGGAATGTCCTCCTCCACGGCGCCATTGCTCGCAATGCGCTGGGCTGGATGCGTGCGCGAGAGGTAGCCCTCGATGGCGTCGCCATCGTCCGCACAGGCGCCATGGGAAGTCAGTGGGCGCACCACGTTCACGCTGAGAGGGAGCGCGCCATGGAGGGAATCCATGCTGTTGGCGCGGACCAGCATCTCAATCAGCGCCTTGAACCCGACTGAAGAAATTATGTCTCCACTTACGAATAAATAAATGGAAGCCAAAGCCAAGACAAAAGTTTCTGGTTGGAAAACCAGTAATAAGAAAAAGTCCAAATGGGGCATTTTCACCAAGGACCGCCCGTTGAGGGTTGGAACAGACTGTTCGGGCATCGAAGCGCCAATCGTCGCTCTTCAGCAGCTCGGAGTGCCCTTTTCGCACGAGTTCTCTTCAGAAGTAGATAAGCATTGCGTTGCGACCATCAGGGCCAACTTTTCACCAAAAATCATCTTTGAAGACATGACAAAGCGCCATGTGAAGGATGTTCCTGATATAGACCTGTACGTATGTGGCTTTCCCTGTCAGCCATTTTCTATGGCTGGCAAGAGACTGGGAGAACAAGATGACCGTGGCTGTTTATGGATTGAGTGTGTAAAGATCATTGAAAGAAAAAGACCTATTGTGTTTATTCTCGAGAATGTCCCTCAGTTTCAACAAACAAATGCATTCAACGAGATCTTGAGAAAATGTTCAAAGAATTATGTTACGAATTGGGCACTTTTGAACACCAAAAACTTTGGTGTTCCGCAATCCCGTAAAAGGTTATTTATTGTAGGAACACGCATGGACATGACCAACCTAAAAGAAACCCCGAAAATACTTTGCCAACCAACAGTCCTTCATTCTAGGATCATAGAATCTATAATTGATAGACATGATACTACAAATGAATATGATGCATTGACGAGCAGACAAAAAATGCAACTGAAACCATATGTTGATGCTGGGGGTATATTTGTCGACTTGAATTTTCTTTTTAATCCGTTTCGACAATCATTGAAAACCACGTCATCATGCTTGACGACAAAAAATTCGTTATGGTGCTGTCCTATGCAACGACGCGCTAACATAAAAGAGTGGTTGCAACTACAAGGCTTTTCGACAAATGGATGGAAGCAAGTGGTGTCGGACTCTCAGATGAAGCATCAGATTGGCAACTCAATGTCGGTCCCTGTGCTAAGATCCTTACTGAAAGGCGCTCTTGAAAGCCTCACGTAACTGCGGATGCATCATAATAGCGTTCTCGCCAACTCGCACAAATAGCAGACCGTAGGAGTGATTTTGAGCGCTACCTGTGCGTGGACGCATAATGTCACTGATAAAACTTGTATCTCTAGACAGCGCTGTGCGTTCGTAGACCTTATCACAATCGATTGTGCGAAGAAAGGTGGCAATCACTGAAGCGCCTTTGGCCCACTCAAAAAGTTTTCCATTGACAGGATTGGCAAGATAATGGAACTCTACAGGGTCCATCTCTGGAACGTTCTCCATAGCACAAGTGACAGTGGGCTTTGGCGCGACAGCGATGGCGATCGGAATGTCCTCCACGGCGCCATTGCCCGCAATGCGCTGGGCTGGGTGGCTGTGTGAGAGGTACCCCTCGATAGCGTCTCCACCATCTGCACAGGCGGCATGGGCAGTCAGTGGGCGCACGACGTTGACGGAGAGACGCCCCCCTGTGCGAAGCTGTGTGCGAGAGGTGGTCTTGCGGATGTCGAGATCCATGCGCTCGATGGCCTCGCTTAGGGGGAGCGCCTGATTCAGAGAAGCCATATTCTTGGCGCGGACCAGCATCTCATTGAGGGCCTTGGATTCGACCATGAGCTGATGATGCACCTCCTTTTCACAATAGAGGGTAAGAGGCATGTCGTCCTTGAAGCACCCGAGAATGCGCAGGTCCTGCATCATGTTGGAGATGCGAGTGGACTTGCTGATGCGGAGAACCTCGAATGTCAGATGCCATTGATAGTCGTCCGATACAATGTTGAGACCGCGGCTGCAGATCAGGTCGCTGATGATGAGGATGCGGAAGCCCCACGCATGATCCTTGAAGAACTGTAGGACATGTCGAATGCTCTTGCGGGTGAACACGACGTGGCCGTTGGCGCTGATTTTCGGTCGCAGACGGTTGAGCCACTTGTCGTCGGGGAAGGACTGCACCAGTCGTTGGATGCGTTGAGCGATAGATGGATGGTACACGCTGATGCTCTCGCTGTTATAGATGAGCGTCGCAAAGCAGTTGGGGAACTCCCGGTGGATATCTGCGGCCAACATGATCTGACCGGCCTTGGTGGACTCCACCTTGAGCAGGCCCATGGGCTTCATGCGGATGCTGGGGAAGCCCTTGGACTCGGCATAGATGGCGAGGATGGAGCGCAGATCCGGATCCCGTTGGAGCGGAGTGGCGATATTGGCGTCAGTGTTCTTGGTACGCACGTTCTTGGACTTGTTGCGGATGTAGACGATCTTCAAGTCTTCGATGCTCTTGTACGTGGGAGGCCGAGGGAGGATGTACGTCGACGAGCAGGAGAATCGGTGGTCGGCCATGACATCCCACGCAGTAGCAGTCACACCAGTGATGGTGGACGCCACGTCGACGAGGGCATCCAGTTTCTGGCTGCAGATCGTTCCCTGGCTGTACAGGTTCTGGTCCACTTCGTCGATAAGCACGTTGAATGGTGAGAGGCGCTCACCGGTGGCCTCGTCCAGCAGAGCGTCGCACGCCTTGTCCAAGTGGTTCTGTTGCATGAGCGCCATTACAAAGTTTCCTACAACGTACCTACCGCCCGCTACTGGACGAGGCTGGACTTCATCCAATGGCGAGTTGGTGAAGAAGAGCCGAGGCCAGCGATCAAAGACGTCATCATTGTCGTCGGCAATGTCGCAGTCAAATTCGGCAAAGTTCTTAAAGTCTTGAAAAATCTTTTGCATCTTGGAGGCAAACTGCTCGTAGTCCGCGTTGATATTGCGAAACACGAGGACGACGTTCTCGCCCCGCACAATGGTCAGATAGATGGCGATCATGGCGAGGACTTCGGACTTTCCGCTCTGCACGTCGCCCTTGATGAGCACAAACTGCTGGTCATCATGATTCGCTTCGCGCCGGCGACCAAAACCCACTCCATCGGTCTCGATGAGCGTCGGAAGCAACGTCTTGGTTTGCAGGTACTCCAATAAGGCCATTTGGTACTTGTCAGTCTCAGGGGTCTGACGAGTCGCGAGAAAGAGTTGGTTGCCCATGTTGGTTGGAAGAGGATTGAAATCTGGCATTCATATACGACAACGAGGAGAAACAGTCAGTTTACGAACAAATATCTGTATCGATTACTGACAAAGCGATGCGCTGTTAGTAATGCCATTGATATATATCCAGGGTGAAAGGGCTAACAGCATTCATTTTTGCAAGACGATGCACAAATGTAGGGACGATGCAGTCCTTCGTACGAAATTCAGGGCTTTTGTAGTAATGCCATTGATATATATTCAGGGTCGAAGGGCTAACAGCATTCATTTTTGAGAAACGATGCTCAAACGTTTCTGAAATTAAAACCAAGATCGTTAAGAGAAAAAAGGTAATATTATTATCACGACATGCATCATGAAAACTAGCAATGTGGCACAGAACATTCCTCCGACGACGACCCCCGGTCCAGAACGTCAGTTGACGGACGAGCAGCAGCGGATCCTGAGTGCCGTCCGAGCGGGAGTGAATGTGCGCGTGCACGCTCGGGCTGGGACCGGCAAAACATCGACGTCCCTGCAAATGGTGCGTCAACTACCGTCTAGCACTCAATGCTTGATTCTCACTTACAACTCGTCTTTGAAAACAGAAACGCGTCAACGGGTGCGCCGACAGGGCATCCACAACCTACGGGTGCACTCCTACCACTCTTTTGCGCTACAGCACTTTGACGTCGACTCCCACACCGACCAAGCCTTGGTGCAAGTCGTTCGGGGCGCCCAATGTCGCGCTCCGTACGCGTTCGACCTGTGGATTCTGGACGAGTGCCAGGACCTCACCCCGCTCCTCACGCAGGCGCTGGCGCGATTCATGCGTCTCAACCAACGCGGACTCTCCGTCGTCATTCTCGGTGACGAGCACCAAATGATTTACCAGTTCCGTGGCGCCGACGGACAATTCCTCAGGGACTGCACCAGGCTCACCGATATGCCTATCAAGACGATGGCGTGGTGCACGGAACAACTGTCTGTCAGTTTCAGAGTACCCCAGCCCATCATTGTCGCACTGCAGGCCGTCTTTCCCGGAATGCCAGCAATGACAGGGTTCCATGCGAACCCCCACTCCCGCGTCCGCTATGTCATCCGCGACATGGCGTCACCCACCATGGTGCAGGAAGTCCTCCGGTATTTGCGCATGGGCTATCGGTATCAGGACATTTTCATATTGGCGCCAAGTGTCCGGTGCAGTTTCGCGGTGCGCCAACTGGCCAACACCCTTTCGCGCATGCACATTCCCATCTTTTCCAGCGTGGACGATATCGATAGCGGAAGAGTGCACCCCAAAGTGCTCAAGGGCAAGATCGTCATTAGCACGTTCCACAGCGCCAAGGGCTTGGAGCGCAAAGTGGCCATCGTCATGGGGATAGACGCGTCCTATGATCGCTTAATGTTATCATGTGGTCACAGCGACGATAAAGGACATGTTAAGGAAAAAGGTGTGTTGCACAATCCCGTATACGTCGCCATCACCAGGGCGAGCGAACAGTTGACTCTGGTGCATCACTGCCAGGAGGACTACATGTCGAGCATCGACCGGCGTAGTCTTGCTACTCACTGCGACTTTTGCGCAGTGCACCCTCTGTCCGCGTCGGATCCCAAGACACGCATCCGCGGGCCTATCAATATCAAGAAGCGACATGTGACTGAACTTATCCGGTACATGCCAGCGGAAGTCAGCTTTCGTATCCGCAACGAGTTCCTCCGGGCCGTCACCATCACGCCCAGTGATCATCGCATCGCCCTCACTACGATCTGTCGTCAGAGCGACGACCTGTACGAAGACGTGTCCAACTTTAACGGAACCGTCATTCCGAATCTTTTCGTGCAGTCGCACATACAAGACCTCGACGAAGCCTTGATTGAGCGCGTCTGTTTGCAAGCGATCGATCAGTGGACGGCGGATACGGGATTCCAATTCAAAAAGGAGCAGATCCAGTCGTATGAGTGGCTCAAGGTCCGGCATGCGCGAAAATGCGTCGGACGCATGGCGCAGGTACTCCACACCATGAGAGGAGGCATGGATCGTCCTAATGACGGGGCTACTCGTGAGATTATGCAAGCGTTCGACTTCGAGAAGCCATTCCGTGTCTCTATTTCCAAGGATTGCGAACTTACCGGTCGCATCGACGCATTGTCCACAGTATCGCCACGCATCATGCTGGAGTTCAAACTCGTCTCCATTATCACCACTGAGCACATGATTCAGACGGCCATTTACGGCTGGCTACTCGAAAAGAATGGGTATCCTGTGGATCAACTCATTTTGTTTAACATTCTCACCAACGAAATGTTGCGGATAGAGGTCCTCGACATGGACGCCATGATGGCCCTCATTTTGGCCGAGCATGAGCGCTCGCAAAAATGATATGTGTGTATATGATAGTTGAAAGGAGATTATCACTCACAGAATCAATATATGCATGTCCAACTGGAATGGATGGTGGTATGTATATATTTATTTATTGAATATTGAATACTCATTGAATGCTTGTTTCATGTATGCAGAAAACAACACACATGGAGCATGCAGAGTTTGATCAACTTGAGGGGAGCGAGAGAATCATGGGCTTTGCGGAATCTCTCATCACCAAGTCCTACTACTGCCAATGGCAACGTCTTCTGAAGGCAAACGATCCTTGGTTCTCCGCCTGTCTCCTCTCGACGACTTCCTCTTTACTCCGATCTATTCTTTTCAAGGTTTTGCAAGACGTCACTTCAGCGCCACTGAACCCTGTCCGGCAAATCCCCGCATTTCTCAAGGATGCAAGAGCGGTGGGCAATGCGATCCAGGAGTTGACGTCATACATAAAGGACACAATGGTCCTCTGTGACCAAATGACGCGATCCTCTCAGTCGTTGTTTCTCGGAGGAGACAAGCCAGCTTCCACATCCGCAAGCGAATGGCGCATACTGCGAGAGTATCTGTCAAGACAGGTTTACAACCACATATGCCTGTTCCTCGAAAACGCCATTTGCTGTGACATGTATATCCTGTCTTACATATGGCAACACGACTCGACATTGCACAAGCAGAATAAGTACATTATCAACTCGTGGTACAAGTCCCACCTGTGTCGCCTAGAGCGATCCCAATGGGTTGTGGTCTCTGAAGACGAAGAAATGACGCTCCTGCACCATTCTCTCTTGCCCCACCCCCACCACTTTGTCAAGGTGAGAAAGGAGACAACGCCAGCGGAAAACACATGGGCTTCCATATTCAAACTTCCGCAAAGCGAGGGGTCGGAGAGTCTTCTCCTGTTCTGCGGATTCAAGAACAACACGCGTCTCCCTCCAGTCCAGGACTGTGTCGTCCGCAAAGAAGCGCTACCATCCACGGAGCATCTCGAACGCAAAGGCGTGCATTTCGACGACTATGACGCTTTCCTCTCCAAAGCGATGACGAGTGAGATCGACAAACTACTGGATAGCGGAGGTGTTTCGACCTCGTCTACAGGTGGTGGTGGTCACCTGAAGGGGCGAACGAAGCGCGCGACCAAGACGCGCAACGACTACTTCCGGGCGCACATGGAGAAAATGCTAAAAATATCATGCCTGTGTGATGAAGAAGATGGAAAGGAATGGGAATCCGAAAGCGAAGATTATGTGTGGTGATTGATATAGGCAATATAATATAGCACTTGATGCAACAGAAATATGAGCGAAATACGGATGAGTGTGCTCATGAATGGCATGAGCAGTTGCTGGCGCCTGTGGGATAAAAAGTGAAACGAAAACTTTTGGAATGAATGTCCAAAAAACGTAGAAAGGAAGAGACATTATTATAATTATATCACACCAGTGCCACCAATGAATGTGACAGAAGGGCAAGCCGTTGACGTGTACGTAAGCAAAGAAGCGATATGGACCGAGGGAAAAGTCATTCACATGCATCCATCTCTTTATTTTTGTGTGGTCAAACTCCGCTCAGGCGGTACGTTAAAGGATCAGTTGGTCCGCGTTCCAGTGCCATCTTCGCCAGCGGATCCGCACCATCTGGCGCCCGCGGGTACTTTTTGTCGGTTTGATTGGCGCCAAGTGTTGCGGACTTCCAGGGGGTGCGGATTCTACGTGGAGGCATGGTGCACGCGCGAGAACGGCTTTTGCGTCGCCAAGGTCTTGCGGTACGACCTCGATCTGGACCGCGTTCTTCTGACTGTGCGTCACGCGTCGGGCGGAGAGGAGTTCCGATGGGTCCCGGTGGACTCGCCCCGATTGCGGTTCGGGTGGGACTGGGAGTAGTATAATAAAGAGTTATTTACCCATCGGGAGCAATGGCGGGGCTCGACGAGCGGACTCTTGCGCGTGTTTGATGCGGCATCGTCCAAGAATTTCACGCTTGGAGCCTTGCGAGACCGTCGTTGGGGTATCGGGTGACAGGCGGTGCAGGGGTCGGCAGTACGGATAGGGTTCGGACGTTTTTGAGCGGGCACAGGGTCGGACTTTTCCGGTCAAGGCCCAATGACACGCGTCGATCCACTTCTCGTCAAACCAGCGTCGTAGTGGAGGTGTTGTTGGCGCATTGGATAGATTTAGTTTATTGGATGGTTTTTCAGAACTTTCCGTATATCGTCCACCGCGTCGTTTGTATTCCCGGACCACCCAACCAGACGCGTACGCGCTGGGCCATACTTGGAAGCGAGCGCGTGCTTCTTGAAGGACGCGTCCGTAGAGAGCTTTGTTAGTGGGCACAATACGCTGCGAGGGCATAGTGGTGCCGATAATAAGAGAGAGCAAACGTTGCTATTGACTGCACCACTTTATTTCTTTGATGCGTAAAGTTTTTCGGTGCGTTTTTCAGTAGCTGGGAATGAGGGAGAGGTGGCTACTGTAGGACTTGTTGAGTTCCTGAATGGCGTCGTTGGCAATTTGTCGCGCCGTTTTGAGCTCCTGGAGGATAATGTCCACTTCCACGGTGTCGTCCGTTTGCGTGACAAAGTGGCGAAAGACGTCGCAACTGATGGCGACGTACGTGGACAAGATGCGGTTGTGCTCCAGTTTTTTGGACTGGGCCTTTTCCAGTCGCTGCACCTTGACGCAAAACTCCTTTTCGGGCAACTCGTTCTTGAGAAAGCGTAGACGAATTTCGTTCCGTTTAAAGGTCATGGCTCGTTGGACCTCGGTTTCCGAACGCACCTCGACCCTTTGGAAGTGGAGGGTTTGGTTGTGGAAGCGTGAGAGTTGCTCGGCCTGGTGACGCGTGCAGTCTGGCAAATGGTTGATCTTGTTCAAGAGGAGCCGGAGCGAGATGAGGGTGTCCTGTCCGTCGTTATTCTCGACGCATCGCGCCTGGATGCGCTGTCCCTGTGCGCCATTGAACATCCACTCGTAGTAGTGCGGGTTGTGGACCGCACCTGTCTCGATTCGACCAGTTGTCCAATTGAACGCCGTGTGGCACTGGGGACACCACATTTGCGAGCAACCCGACAACTTGGTGATTCGGGTGGAGCACCCAGGGCACGGGCGGGTGCTTTGACGGATAATGGTCCAGGCCTCAATGTCTTGTGGTTGGCACTCATGCGGTCGGGAGGCGACGATGGTGTTGCACTTGACACAGGTGGTGTGCTTGCAGGCGAGACACACACCCGTTTGGGCGTTGATATATCCGTGACAAGAGTCGTAGACGCACGGTCTTTGGTAGTGCGGTGTGGATTCAGCCTGTGCTTCGTTGTCCCCATCTGTTGCGCCAGCTTGAGCAGTCGTCGCATCACCTTGTCTGTCTTGCTGACGTCGGAGCGGAGTTTGCCCCGTCATCATGCGGTACTTGAGGCCCTCTTGTCGGCGAATCATGTTTTGCAGTGTGTAAGCGCGCCGTTGAAGTTGCCGTTGCAATTGGGCGTTCGCTCGCAACTCGGTTTCCCATTCCGTGACTCGCGCTTCCGATTCCAGCAGGATCATGGCGTTGGGGAGAAGGCACTTTTCACGCTCGTAGAGAATGCGTTCCCGGTGTGCCTTGTACTCCTTGTGGACGAACGTGGCCGTGAGGACTCTTCCCAGGAACATGCGATCCCAGTGGACGCGACAGAACATGCAGTGCGCATCCTGAGCCGTGCCCAGGAGGAACGTGGACACGCATTGCGCGCAGGCGGTCTCGTGGCAGCGGAAGCACGTGATGGGCCGGTGTCGGGTGAGATTGAGCGTGCACGTGCAAATGTCACAGATATTGGATATTGTCGTTGGTGACGCCTCTGTCATTCTGGGTTTTGGTAAAAAGTATCGAACTGATTATAACTGTGTTCTGATTATCGAAAAATAAAATTCGGATATCATGAGTTTCATCTCGGCGCGACATCATTTTTGCGAATCGTTTTTTCGACGCATTAAAAAATGAGCAGTGGCGCTCTTCCGCTAGACGGTGGTCCTGGTTTCAATGGAAGGCATCAAGCGTACGAGCAACTCGCGCGCCTCCAGGAGAGACCCTCGACCACCGGTTCCGGCGCGTCATTGCAATGGAAAGTCTTGTTTCATCTCATCTGCGAGTGCTTCCTCAGCGGTTGCTCCACTCCCAAAAGCGGACGTCTTCAAGCGCGTATGATCCGACTACTGTCGCGACATCCGTGGGTCAGCGTAGAGTTACTCCAAAAGTACGACCATCTGCCATGGGACGCACACGCCTTGGTCAAACACATGCATGGCTTCACCAAGGACGTGCAGGCTTATATTGACCAAGTGTACACTCCGTCTTTCAGAAACGTGCGTCCCTATCTCAAGCCGACCCGGACCCTGCGTGACCGCCGTCGCCGCGTGCACTCGTACGGACACATCGACTACCCCATGCTCGAGGCGTGGATGAAGGACGTCGTGCAAAGAGACCAGCCAAGCGTGGTCGACATCCACATCCTCGTCAAGAAGATATCACGCCACGTCGACCTCCCTCTCCAGCTCGTGTGCCAATACCCCCAACTCCCCTGGAACTGGAAAGTCATCTTTATGCACCAAAACTGGACTGTCGCACTCCTTCATTTGCTCTTGGAGAAAGGTGCTTCTCTCGTGCGGTGGAAGTGGCTCAGTCGCAACCGATTCTTGACGATTACCACAGTGGAGGTCTTTATGAACCAACCATGGGACTGGGTGGCCCTCAGTCACAACGCCCAACTCCCTCCTCAGGCCATTCTTGACCACCCACGGCTTTTGCCAAAGTGGAAATGGAAGCAGGCATTGACGCACTTTCGTCTATCTCCACAGTTTTGGTTGCACCACGCCTTTCGACGCAACAGGCGCACCGTCCAGCACCTCTCGCAGTGGGAGTCAGCGATGGTGGCCCCCCTGCTCGCCAACCGCTTCCTCGACTCGCCAGAAGCCGTCCACTGGGCTCATCAAAAACTTGCGTGCTGGGTATACCGGCGCATACAGATCCGCCAGTTGCGACGCAGGCTTCACGTCATCTATCGCTCCGTCCTCACACAGTGCATGCAGAAACAGCACGGCACTAGCGACGACTCTATCCGACATATTTTTGAATACATTTACGCCCCGCCTCTACTCACCCACACCATCATCACCACCTACCTTAAGGGAATCGTACATTGAGTAAAAATATTACATGATTCCAGTGAAGCCACGTTCGGACCTGCGCGTGCAGGCCATGCGCACCCACTCCTTCACGCCACAGCGCCAAGCGATCCCCGCAACACCCGAAACGCCCGCTCTGAAAGCACCAGTGCTCGTCAAACCTGACGCGCCAGTAGTGTTGCCACCAGAGAGCACAAGAAGCACTGTGGCAGTAGTCGACCCCTCCTCCGCCCAGCACTATCATTTGGTAGATACGCAATTGAGAGAGATGGATTCCCAGCTGAACCAGTTGTCCAAGCAGGTTCCCGACCAGTACCATTTGGTGGATGCGCAACTGAAGCAAATGGACTCTCAGCTGAGAAACTTGTCCAAGCAGGTTCCCGACCAGTACCATTTGGTGGACACGCAATTGAAGGAGATGGATTCCCAGCTGAACCACTTGTCCAAGCAGGTCTCGCGCCTGGCAGACGCGTCGAATATGTCCACCGAGATTCAGAGCCTCAAGAATCATTTGCTCATGGTGCAAACGAAACTGGCAAACGTGGTGTCGCTGGAATCCTTCGAGGCCTGGCAGGAGACAGCCATGACGAGCGTCAAGGACAAGTTGGCGGAACAATGGGATGAACTGTATAGCCAATGGGACAAACTGCGCAATGATATCGCCACAGACACGAGTGTGATTGATCGACAAGAGATGCAGGCCATCTCCCAGCACCTCGACAGCGTCGACCAACATCTCCAGTCTATCCTTGTGTACGGTGTCCGGCGCAACGTCGACGCTGACAGCGAAGGCGTCATGGCCAAACTGGAAGATGGGACGACCATTTGTTTCCAGGGAGAGCGAGGTCCTCCTGGCGAGCGTGGCCCACCAGGGCCACCAGGCCCTCCGGGTCCCCCTGGCCCACAGGCGCTCCCTGTCCGCGGACCAAAGGGCGACACGGGCCCACCTGGACCGATCGGGGAGGCAGGCCCACCTGGCATTCAAGGCCCTCGGGGCCCACCTGGTCCACCCGGTCCATCTGGCGCTCCTGGCTCCCCAGGACCTCAAGGACCTGCAGGTGAGCGCGGACCTGCAGGCGTCCCGGTGCGTGGACCTATCGGACCCGAAGGGCCCATCGGACCGATTGGACCGCCTGGTCCGACGGGTCCACCGGGGCCACAGGGCGATATTGGTCCGATGGGCCCACAAGGTCCCGCAGGGGGTCCTGTCGGACCGGTAGGGCCGATGGGGCCAACTGGTGCCAGAGGCTTCCAGGGCCCTATTGGTCGTACCGGCGCCGTCGGTCCTCCCGGCCCTCCTGGTCCGATTGGGCCCGCTGGGCCAGGCTACGACCCAAGTGTGCCCTTGCAGGGGGACATGACTGTCCTTGGCAGTCTGCATGCCACGGACGTGCGATTGGTCACGACTGGTTCTCTGTGCGATGCGTTCGCCAATCTTCTCGTCCGCGTGGAGCGGTTGGAAAGGAGATTGGCCGACCAGGACAATGACGAGACGGACGAGATGCGCGTGCAACCCAGTCCAGTTGGCGACGCTGATGAAGACAGTCTGTCAGGGGTGGAGAGCGACATTGCCAAAACGGATCCGTCTGTCATGAACGATGCTGATGATGCTGATGATGCTGATGATGGTGATGATGGTGATGATGGTGATGCTGATAATGACGATGATGATGGTGGTGATGATGCTGATGCTGATGACGATGATGACGATGATGACGATGATGACGATAGAGACTGAGCGAGTGAATGATGCGATACGAAAGGAGGTGAGTACTATATCAAATAATTTTCATTCCGTATGGGCAAGTATTAGAAAGAAAATTATTCATCATGACTACTACTGATAATGAGGGCTCGCTTCGATTTTGGCGCAAGCGCGAGTGCATATCGACGGACCTGCAACAAGACCTCATGCGTCAAGTCGATCAGTTATTGAAGCAGCAGACTGCTCCTCAGATGGGCGCCAACCGCGTGGACGAAAGGACTTCTCCTCTCATGCGCTTCGGACGCATCTTCCAAAAGGACCACTACGGCATCTCCAAACGGCGCATTGTGGATGGATACACATTGGTGCGTGCCATTCCCACATTTCAATCCATTTACTTCAACACGATTCCTGCTATCGTTTCACAAATGCTGGGCATCCAAGTTTTTCCGTGTAGTCCACAGGGTAGCGTGTGCCTGCTCCTGCTCGTGTACGACCAAGAGGGGGACAGCATTGCGACGCACGCAGACCACTGCTACTTCCCCGCCGGCCAAACAGTCGTCACCGCCCTCCTATGCCTCCACAACGACTCCCGACAGGAGTTATGCACCGATGCGGACGCTGTCCTTATCGAACCGTACGAGGCCACCACATCCGACAACATGTCATGCTACCCGATACGAGAGCGTGAACTCGTTGTATTTAAACACTATGAACTCTTGCACGCGATCCGTCCTGCCTTGCGCAAAGGGGAGCGCCGTGTAATGTTGTCCATGATTTTCGCCGAACAGCCGTATCCGGACACTATTCAACAGCAGGTCTGGGAAGCGTTCAAGGCATTTTCCGTCACCAACAAGATGAACCTGGTGGTGTGGCTCGTCCGAGTGATTGCCATTCTCGTCTTTCTGCTTCTTCTTGTCTTGGTGTGGGCGGGCGTGTCAAGGGTGCAAAAGGGGCCTAAGCAGAAAAGGCGTGTGAAGAAATAAATCACGTGACAGCATTTTCATTCCATGGCCAGTCGTCGTTTGTTGGCATTAGCGGATCGCGTCTCCAACGACCCCGTGGGGTTCACAGGCAGTTTGTTTGGAGGCGTCATTGGCTTCGCCCAGGGCTTCGCCCAGGCGACGAATGAGCATGATGGTCTGCTGTGGCGTCCGGTGCTTGGTGCGTCGGTAGGTGCGTGTACGGGTGGGGTGATCGGGCTGTTCTGGAGGCCGTGCCTTGTCTGTGGCGTGCTCGCCGATGCAGGACAATCCCTCAAGCATCAGTGGGAACAGCGCGGGGATGCCACGTGAGGAGGAGGCGGTCCTGGATGAGGATGTGCAGTTGACGCGCAGGATCGACGAGGATCGTCACGGGCATCGCCCAATGCCCGTGCCCCACCCATTTATGACGGACATGGTCGTCAAATCGGCGAGTGCGTTCCATGTAGACGCGCTCCGTGTCCAACCCGAGGCCAGTCAGATAGAGATATCGCACATCCGAAGGCCGGTACGGCTTGTCGTGGTGGACCATGGATGTCGCCGTGAACCACGGATGGCTGTGCAATTCATCAATTACGCGCCGGTACTGCACACACACTGGCCACTTGGCGATCGCATGGTGCTGGAGCGTGCTCGTGGGTACCGAAAACGCCAGTGAAAAGATGGTCATTTGGATCTCAGACGGAAAGTCTTGCATGCTCATGACTGATATTGGATCCGCCTGCAGGACACAACGTCATAAGATAGTCGAGATTTGCAAATAGTATGAAATAGTCAGATGTGGCTGATTGTACCTCTACTCCTTGTCTACTAGTCATTTTTTGGGTGGGGTCGTGATGGAATGTTTGGCATGCTGTCTGTCTCCATGCGCCACTGTTTCAGAAAACTATTGTATTGTTACAGAATAGAGATCACGGATCTGTATTCTTTGTGATCATGTCGAACGTCAACTTTGCCAACAACTACCCGAACCGCTCCGTCTCCGCTGACCTCCAGGCATCCGGACTCGTGGAAGCGTGGAAGATTCCCATCTCCGAAGCCTCAGAAGGGTCCGCCGACGTCTACACGAACCCGACCATCGACGGGGACACTGTCTACCTGGCGACGCAGGCGCAGTATGACGCCAATGGCGCGCCCGTCGCGGGCGCAGGAGGTCGCCTCATGGCGATCGACAAGGCCACGGGCGCCGTGAAATGGGCGAAGCGCATGTCCGACTATTCATTCGTGCCGGGAGACTTTTGCCGGTCCGCACCTTTGGTCCTCAATGATTGCCTCTTTTTCAGTTCCGGTATCAGTCAACCCCAATCGGTGGCGCCCTATGAGTCTACACTGATTGAACTGTTCACTGGACGCCCCGTGACGGGCACTGGTATACCGCCACGCCTGTTTTGCGCCAACAAAGCGGACGGTAGCCTGCTGTGGTCGGTCGCACTGGCTCCGTTTGCGAACACCATTAACGATCCAGGCAACTGGGTCTACATCACGCAGAGTCCGACCGCCATCGTCTCTGAGCAATGGGCGAATCCGTTGATTGCCATTGGCACGTCGTCCGGACAATCCTTCCAGCCATGGTTCTACACCAACGGACAGCCGTTCGTCGGCCTCAGTCTCGGCAACCAACTCGACTTTCAAATGACAGATGTCGGGACTCTATACTTGATTGACTCGTCTGATGGGACAGTCGTTGCCACGACATCCATGGGCCCAGAGTTGTTGCAAGCGGGGCAGGTGGCCCCACCTGAAGCGTTTCCACCAGACGAGAGCAGTGCGCAAGTGAGGCACATTGTCTCTGCGGATGATCTCAGCCCTGGTGGCGCGCTCAACCCCATCCAGGCCAATTACGCCATTACCTGCTCTGTCGGATGGGTGCTCAACACGGGCGGAACTGTTCCATCACCCCTCAACGGCGTTTCCGTCGTCGGGACCGACAATGTCACTGTGACACTAGAAGCTGGTGCTGTGATCAATGCTACGCTGAACAACGTCGTCGTCGCTGTGGGAGGCACGTTCGAACTAGGAACGACAAATGTAGTCATTGATGGTATTACCTACAGTACCGTGGCCGACAGCACCGGTCTGGCTGGGCAAACAGGCCTAGTCCCTGCTCGCATCAGCAAGATGGTCAGCGTCGGAGACACACTGACAGCAGAAGATGCTTATCAACTCAACTATTACGGCGCCTCGATCTGGGGCAACACCATCGCCTACGTCCCCAGCATGAACGCCGTCGTTCTCACCACTGGACAACCCCACGCCTTTACCTACCAGGAGTCCGTCAATCTGAACCCGCCAGAGCTCCCCACGTTTCTCCAGTCGCAAAACAACATTGGCGAGGCTCAACAGCAGTACATTAATGATCCCACCCCGGACAACTACAACCTGATGCAAGCGACTTATGATGCCTACCTGTCCTCCATCTACGCTCG
>Ga0172367_10003455_pt1 | contig 20461 bp, 19 predicted proteins | sample Lak10m_FD_114542 | JGI IMG/M metagenome (GOLD analysis project Ga0172367, IMG submission 114542) | Freshwater microbial communities from Kabuno Bay, South-Kivu, Congo - kab_022012_10m | ecosystem: Environmental > Aquatic > Freshwater > Lake | place: Democratic Republic of the Congo: South-Kivu...
ATAAGTTGCGATCGCCTTAGCAAACTCCCCCTCATAACCCTGCTTCACCATCTCATCATGCGCCAACCTTACCCACTTCACAAACGTCATCAGCGCCAGCAATTGCCGAGATGTGAATAGCTTACCGAAATCATCTAAACCATATAAATGAGTAAAAAATGCCCTTGTATCACCAGAAAAGATTGGCTCATTCGGAACCGTTAAACCTGTCTCTTCACAAAGCTTTTCTAATCTCTTCTTTAAATCAACTTCGTCAGGAATATAAGACGACTCATAATGTTTTCCTGCTAAATAAGTTTTTCCCTTAGCCCCCTGTGTTGTGCAAACAGTTGCCATTAATTGCTGCCCGATTCTTCCTGCCTTTCCTTCTGCTTTTACATGAGCAGAATTAACCGTAGTTCCACAATGCCGACAAGTAGATTGACCTCTCGCACTCCCCGCCGCAGGATCAAACCCCAAATCCTTTTCAGATGAAGCCTCCACCACCTCAAACTCCACCCGCATCGTCACATGATTAGGGATTACCCGCAACGCCACATACTTCTTCGCCTTCTTACAGAGCCAAGTCTGCCGCACCAGAGGCACATCCGCCCCACAAGCAGGATTTGGACATTTCACCGTCCGCGTCCATAGATAAGCCACAGGCGTAAGCGAATTCACCCTCTCCCCCAGCCCCTCTCCCATCAAGGGAGAGGGGAGCAAGAGGTCTAATTGATGATTTGTTGTAATAGGGAGATAGTGATCATCATTAGCTACTCTTGCCTCCCCCCCCTCGTAGGGGGAACTGAGGGAGTCTAAACTTATTCCTAGCCCAATAGTTAAGTCCAACACTCTTACTCTTGCCTCCCCCCCCTCGTGGGGGGGACTGAGGGGGGGAGCTATTGACGCATCAAAGCCAGCAACCTGATCATCAATAGCCCGTAAAACCCGATCCAGATTCTGCTCCACATCGATCGCCGAAAACCTCAAAAACCTCAGCCCAAGTTCCTCCAACAAAGTCTGACGCTCCCGATCTTGCACCTGTTGATCGTCATGAACTGAACCATCAATCTCAACAATTAAGCGACTTTGAGGTATATAAAAATCAACCACAAAAACACCAATAGGCTGCTGACGACGAACCTTATAACCCCTCTTTTTCGTCCTCAATTGCTCCCATAAAACCTTCTCAGTCAAAGTTGACTCACGCCGAAGATTCTTCGCCACCTCAACCATCTTCAACCGCAAAGCCTCAGAAATCTCCCATTTCTCCGCAACTCCATCTCCCCTCTCCCTCAATGGGAGAGGGGCTGGGGGAGAGGGTAAATCCAAATCTCCCCTCTCCCTCAATGGGAGAGGGGGTGGGGGAGAGGGTAAACCCAAACCTCCCCTCTCCCTCAATGGGAGAGGGGCTGGGGGAGAGGGTTTCTCAATCCTCGGATACAAATCCCCAATCTGCGATCGCACCTTCTCAATCACCCAATTACCCCAAAGCTCCACCTCATCCGCCAACCTCTTGCCATACCTTTGCGGATACACCAACGTACATAACTCAATAATATGCGCCACAGGATTGAGATCCACCGCAAACGTCTCACAACCCAACCGCAACGCCTCCAACGGAATCGCCCCACCACCCGCAAACATATCCAAAACCTTAGGCGGCGGCACATCCTGTAATTTCGTACCCACAGGCAACCCCAAACGCTCCCTTTGCGCCTCCAAAATCGCATCCTTTGCCTTACTAATCGTCTCAGGCACAGCCTCCCACTTACAGAGATCGATCATCTGCTTTTTGAGATGCGATCGCTTTTGATGCGACTCAGGAGCCGCCACCAAAGACGCAAACACCGCCGCCCTTGCCGCCACAAGCGGTCTACGCGCCCACCACAAATGCAAAGTCGAAATATGCCCCTTCCGAATCGACTTCTCCCGCGCCGCCTCCACCGATATCTCCTTAATCGGAATAAAATCTTCAATCAAACGGCGATCGGTCATAAATAACTCAATGATAAAATGATAGCTAGTTGTGGGAATTACCCACATACTCACACAATTATTATAAATAACATTGTGTAAAATCGCAGTTTTTTAATTAAATATGCCGACAATATGGTAAACACTAATTTTCGCATCATCAAAGAAGCAACTCGCACCGATGATCGTGGACGGATCGCCATTGGTACTGAAGCCAAAGGCAAAACTTACCAAGTCCTAGTCAACGACCTCGGACAAATTCTCTTAGAACCTGTAATCACCATCCCCGAACGCGAACGCTGGCTCTTTGAAAATCCCGAAGCCCTAGCAGCCGTCAAACAAGGACTCAAAGAATCTGCTGAAGGGAAAGGAAAATATCTTGGCTCATTTGCTCAATATGCAGACTTAGAGATTGACGATTAAATCTATCGCTGACGCAAACACTTTTTCTGCAATATCGATTGAGATACAGCACAATTCATCATCTGGCTCGATCTCATCAGTGGTATCGCCCATAGGATATTTTGAAGGTAAATATACGGCATTTAATAAGTCACATTCATCATCGGAAATATTCACTATAATTCCTTTTCTTTGCAGCAAATATTTCAATTCAAGAATATCATGCGTTCTTTTCAGGTTGATCCCACACTCTATAACAATAGCTTTGAGAGCTTTTTCAACTGATTGCTGTGCATTTTGCAAAGAGGGATTATAGAGCTTATTGTCAAGTAAAATTTTCGATGATTTTAGATTTTCTTCTGCATAATCCAACCATATTTTAGTTTCACTTTTCAAAAATCACCTCACCGCACTTAATTTCATTTATAAAACTACCTTGAGCATCTGAGCGCAGTGGGATCACATCAATTGGGAAAAAAGCATATAAAGGTCTCAAAAGTTTTCGATATTTTAAAGCAAGGGTCAAGTAAGTTTGGCAACTATTTTGGAAGATTGCAATATCAATGTCATTAGGTGTATTTGATTTTAAAAAAGAACCAAAGATAATCACCTTCTCCACTTCTGACTCTTGAGAAAGTTGTTCTACGATATATTTCTTTAAATTTGCTTTAGTCAGTTCTGTTGAAGAAATGGAATCAACTTGCGGTAGATTCATGAGATTACTCCCAAAGACTATAAATCCTATATTCCTATTAACTAGCATAGCGTGCGATCGCCGCCGCCCCAATCACATAGCGCGTCACCTGCTTCACCTCCAACACATCCCCCGCCAACACCTTCGCAGGATTTTGAATTGTCAATAACTGCGGATGCTCAGTCTTACAACCCCACACCACATACAACCAATAGGAATCACCCAACTGCTGTGCCTTGCGCCACTCATTCGCCGTTAACGATATCCCCTGAGCCGATCGAGATCGCCCCTTCACCTCAATCCGCCGCACCGCCGCCACATTTGTCTCAGGATCAATAGCCCCCTCACTGCGAATATCAAACCCACTACCATCGTGATTATTACTAATATCTTCAGGAAACCAACCGCGATCGCGCTCATAGTTCATCACATAAGCCATCGCCAAAGCCTCCACTTCAGGATCATTTCTCATGTCTGGATGATTAGTAACTATGGCGATCGCCGCAGGATGCACCAACGCTGTCCCCAAATAAACCACCCGTCCCAAACGCACAATTTTTAAATAATCTAACTCCTTCTGCTTAGTTTGATAACGCTCCTGCAAATCGCGCACCCGCTTCTGAGCGCTATCCCTCGCCACCCGAAAAGTCTCATCACCAGCAGCCACCTTACCCGCTAGTCGCATTTGCTTAGTCTGCTCCGCCCGAATTGCCGCCTCCATCGCCTTTGTCAAATAATCTTGGCGAATATCTAACTCGCGCTGCCGACTTGCTTGTTCTTGCTTCATCATCGGCATCTGTACCTTTACCTTAGCCCAATCGTTTAGATGCTCCTGTTCTGGCGGCGTTGGTGGCACAATTAAAATCTCCAGATTCTCCAGATTCTCAAGATCATCCAGACGCGCAGGAGCCAAATCATGCAAACAGTCTGGCGAAATTAAAGTAAATTGACCATCTTGCTCAGAAACTGCACAAAGCCCCGCTCTCAACACCAGATCCTTACCTTTCTGCTGTCCCTCAATCTGCACCTCCAAGAAATGAATCCGATAAGGGCGATCGGTATCTGCATCGATAAATACGGCTGATTGCGATCGGATCGCCGCATCAAGCTGATGATCTAGTCTTTCCGCGATCGCCGCAAATAACGGATGTCCTGGGGATAATAATTCTGCATCGGAATGAGAGTTCTGCTCGAGATGCTCCTTATAAAAAGTCAGCTTGCTATAATTTTTCTTAGCCGTCCCCAAAATCCGCACCGAATCCAAATTATTTGAGCGATATTCCTCCTTCACATAGGGTACACGCCACAACCCATCGGCGCGAGTTTCCAGATTCACAGCCAAAAAGTCACAAGCCCGCTTAAAAAATTCCTCAATATAGCGCGGCATCAAGCGCTGCTCTTCCGAGCGATATTCTTGATTTTTAGTACGGCGAATCTTCGACAAATCCACATTCTTAGACAGCGCAATTCCCGTTGCGACCTCCAAAGCCTCAATTCGTTTGGGATCGATCCGTTCAAGCTGCTCTAACACTTCATGCTCACTCGCCTTCGTGTAAGTGGCCTCACGGATTAACTCCTCAAAATGAATATCGTTAAGCTGCAACAACTGACCAATCACATCAAACACGCGATCGCCCAAGGCATTACGAATTTCTTCTAATTTCTTCAGCAGCTTTTGCAATACCCGCCCTTCGACAGTATTCACCGCCACAAAATTAAAAATATAGCAATCGCGCTTTTGTCCGATTCGATGGATTCGCCCCATACGCTGCTCTAGACGATTGGGATTCCAAGGCAAATCGTAATTAATCAACAAATGGCAAAATTGCAAATTAATTCCTTCTCCCGCCGCCTCTGTCGCCAAACAAATTTGCTTGCTAGACTTGAACTCCTGCTGCGCCGTTTGGCGATCGACCGCACTCATGCCACCATGAATCGTGCAAGTGCTATAGCCCCAGTCCTCAAGATTGCGCTGTAAATAATCCAACGTATCGCGATGTTCCGTAAAAATTAACAGCTTGCCAGATTGATCCTTGAGTTCCGCAAACTCAGCAAGCTCCAAGCAATCCCTTAGCTTATTCAGTTTCATTTCCGTACCAGTAGCGATCGTTTTACTCGCCAGCTTTACCAACCGATCTAGCTCTCGTAGTTCCTCCCGCAACTGATCCAGCCGCTCTGCTACAGTCGATTCGATCGCATAATCTTCCAGTTCATCCTCATCACAGTCATCACTATCCTTCTCACTATCCACCACCCGACCTAAATTTTGCAATCGCGTATACTGTTCATCAACAGACAGATTCTCTAATTCATCGAGCAAATCTGTAAATCTTTTATATCTTCGCTTTAATGAGCTAGAAATCGCATTCAAGCTACTTGCCAATCGACGCTGCAACACCGTCCGCGCCAGAGCCACCGCCGCCTGCTTGCGTCCCTTGGTTTTACCTAGATATTTATTAATATATTTCGTAACTTCTGAATACAGATGCTCTTCCGCAGTCGATAGCTCAAAGGTCGTTGTCTTTGAAAAGCGCTCTTTAAATAACTTGCGCCCATCAAAATCCTTGAGTTCCTCCTTAATCCGTCGCAAAAACCAAGGACTATCTTCTAAGCTCAACATCTCAGGATTAAGCTGATCAGAAATAAACTGCTCAGGATCGAGCAATCGCAAAAAATTATGAAACTGATCGGTATTTCCCTGATGCGGTGTCGCCGTAAGCAATAAGATCCTTTCCGTTACTACCGATAAATCCTCAACCAATTTGTAACGCCCCGTTTTTCGGAGTTCATCCCCCAGCGATCGCGCCGAACACTTATGCGCCTCATCGACAATCACCAAATCCCACTCCACCTGTAAAATTCCTGCGGCAATATCCTCCCGTTTCGCAAAATCAATCGAAGCAATACATTGCCGAAATCGCTCCCAAGTATTCCCCGCTAACTGTCCCTTTGCCAAATTAGAATTAATAATCTCAAAAGTTTCCGAAAACTTGCTGCGTAACTCATCCTGCCACTGCACCGTCAAAGGAGCAGGCGCAAGAATCAAGATCCGTTCCACCACCCCGCGTAGTTTTAATTCCTTCAGTAACAACCCGCCCATGATCGTTTTCCCAGCCCCAGGATCATCTGCCAACAAAAATCGCAATCTCACCTGCGGCAAAATTCGCTCATACACAGCTTCTAACTGGTGTGGTAAAGGTCTCACACCGCTAAGACTCACCGCAAAATGGGGATCATAAGCATAGGAAAGTTTAATCCTTGCCGACTCAATAAACAGAAAAAATTGGTTCGCATCAATCGGCGCTCGATCACTTTGTTCTTGACTGTCTAAAACTTGTTCAATATCTGCGGCGGCGATCGTTGCTTCCCTAAGTTCGCCCTTCTGAGTTCTTACCCGCAATAAAATCGTATCTTCAAAAAACTTAGCCGACTCAACCGTGACTAATCCCGTAAATTGCCCCGCGATCGCAATCCGTTTCCCAATAAGTTTATCGATCATATATTTTGAAGTTGTTTTACCAAAAAATAGTAAATGCTAAAAAATAGCAAAAAAAAGAGTTCTCAGTGAGAACTCTTTTTTGTAATTACCGTTTCGAGTATTGAGGAGCTTTACGAGCTTTCTTGAGTCCGTATTTCTTGCGTTCCTTACAACGGGGATCGCGAGTCATGTAGCCTTCAACCTTAAGTGGCTTACGGTTTTCGGGAGCAAGCTCACACAATGCACGAGCAACACCTAAGCGAATTGCATCAGCTTGACCAGTTACACCGCCACCATGAGCATTGACCAAAACATCGTACTCATTTTCCAAGCCCAAGGTTTCTAAAGGAGCCTTTACACCTGAAATGTAACTAGGGTTGAACTGTAAATACAGATCTCCAGGCTTATCATTGATTACGATTTTGCCTTCGCCTGGGACGAGGCGTACGCGGGCGATCGCTTTCTTGCGACGACCAGTTCCCCAGTAAACAGCACGATTAGAACGTTCAGTATCTGACATCTGTGATTTCTCCTACTTCAGCGATGGAATGGTGTTGATGACTAAGGTCTCAGGCTGTTGAGCCTCATGGGGATGACTAGCGCCCTTATAAACCTTGAGCTTGGTGAAAAGCTGACGACCAAGGGTATTTTTGGGCAACATACCTTTAATCGCATGTTCGAGTGCACGTTCAGGCACGCGAGCAATTACCTTGTCAAAGGTTTCTTCCTTCATCCCACCTGGGCGGCCAGAATGTCTTCTATATAGCTTTTGGGAGGATTTCTTGCCAGTTACAGCAATTTTTTCGGCGTTGATCACCACGACGAAATCGCCAGTATCTAAGTGAGGCGTATAGGTTGGCTTATTTTTACCGCGTAGGATTACAGCGATCGCGCTAGCAAGTCTTCCTAGGCGCTGACCTTCCGCATCAATGACATACCATTTGCGATCGGGATCTTTTGGTAAGTAGGTTTTATTGGGAGTAAGTGTAGTTGTAGTCATTAGTTTCTCTACAAACGAGATTTATCTATGATATTTATATAGAAAAATATATGGGAGAAATATATTTTTCAAACTTTTGAGTTTGGGATAGGTTAGCTTTTAAACTCTAGACCAAGTTAAGTACATGGCTGTCATTTAAACCTAGTGTTTGATTGCGCGATGCAAATTCCGCAAAGGGATTATCGGCATAGCCGATCGCTAATAGGCACAATCCTTGTGGGGGAGCAGCATATTTAACTTCAATACGACGTTTTTCTTGCCAAATGCTCGTAAAAGCTTCGATACTCAGGCGAGAACGCCCTACATCGACTAATTGCCCTACTAATAAGCGAATCATGCCGTACAAAAAGCCACTTGCCTGTACTTCCACATGGATAAAATCACCATCTCGCCAACATTGGGCTTCTTGAAGCTCAAGACGACTATGGGGGCGACTCGATCCTGCTCTTTGAAATGCTGCCATATCCTGCTCACCTAACATTGGCTGCAAGGCTTGATGGATTAACCTTTCATCAAGGTGATCGTGGTAGTAATGCCAACTAAACGGCTTTACAAAAAGATTCGGTATTGCTGCAGTATAAATCGTGTAACGATAACGCCGCCATGTTGCCGAAAATCTTGCGTGCCAGTCACCAGCTACCTCCGCAGATCCACAGATCAAAATCCCTTCAGGCAAATAACTATTAAGTACCTTTGCCCAACGTTGGGGAGGAATCAAGCTTGAAGTATCAAAGTGGGCTACTTGAGCCGCAGCATGAACTCCTGTATCAGTCCTACCTGCACTATGCAGAACGGTTGCTTTCCCGCAGATCTTAGCGATCGCTTCTTCAATCGTTTGCTGCACACTGGGATGATTTGGCTGTCTTTGCCACCCATAAAAGTATGTACCTAGATATTGAATAACCAAAGCAATACGATGGGAAGACTCCGAATCAGCAGAAAACATCTTGATGCTTACACAAGTTGCAAGATCGCCATTTCTGCATTATCACCACGACGGCTGACTGTACGAACGATACGAGTGTAGCCACCATTGCGATCAGCATAGCGATCCTTGGCTTGGGTGAACAACAAGTCAACCAAGGTAGTTACGCGATCTTCTTCGGGTAATTGTTCTTGTTTAGTCTTGGTCTGAGGACGATCACTTACGGGTTCGCCATCTTTGACCGAAATATCATATAAGTAGGCGATCGCTTGACGACGAGCGTGCAGAGAACCATCTTTAGCAAGGGTGATCATGTGATCAACACTGCTACGGACAGCATCAGCTTTAGCTCTGGTGGTCTTAATTTCGCCTCTAAGGATTAGTTCAGTTGTCAAAGCCCGTAGGAGAGCTTTGCGCTGATCGGCAGCTTTGTTAAGCTGGGGAGTTTTACAACGGTGACGCATAAGTGTGTACTAGATGGATATGAAACCTAACTCTTTAAAAATAAAGAGATTTTGCTTTTTTACAGAACTTTAGAAGCTTTGGACTCAGTTAAGGTCAAGCCAAGATGCTGTTTGAGGGCATCCATAACTTCCTCAGCCGACTTTTGCCCAAAGTTTTTGATTTCCAGTAAATCGTCTTGGGTGTATTCCAACAAATCCGCAACAGTGTTAATCTGAGCGCGTTTGAGACAGTTATAAGCCCTGACTGATAGTTGCAACTCTTCAATATGAATTTGCTTCGTTTCGTCTTGCTCATCACGTTCTTGGGGCAAGGTCGGCGCAAAAGTGATTTCTTGCAAGGGTGAGAACAAATTCACCAACACACTAGCAGCTTGGCTAAGTGCTTCTTGAGGTGTAATGCTGCCATTTGTCCAAATATCAATTAGCAGACTCTCTTTATTGATCGCATCGCCGATCCGAGCGTCTTTAATCTCATACTTGACCTTACGCACAGGCATAAACACAGCATCGATCTTGAGTGTATCAATCGGAGAACTGTGATCATCCTTAGAGCGGTCTACCGAGCGATAGCCTTTACCACGCTCGATCGTTAGCTCCATCTCCAAAGTTGCACCCTCACTGAGAGTGGCAATGTATTGGTTAGGATTGACAATCTCGATATCCGATGGCAAAGAATGAAAACTGGTAGCCGTGACTAATTTTGGACCGCGCTCTACTAAACGAATGATCTGCGGTGCTGAGCTATAAGACTTCAACACTAGTTCCTTCAAGTTGAGCATCAAATCCAAAACGTCTTCCCGTACGCCTGGAATCGTGGCAAACTCATGGTTGACACCAGCAATCCGAACAGCAGTGACAGATGCACCCTCAAGATTGGAGAGCAATACCCGTCTGAGCGCATTTCCAATGGTAATGCCTTGCCCCCGCTCTAGTGGTTCCAGTACGAACTGGCTGTACTGGCTGTTGTCTTTTTCTGTGTGGGATGCAACGCACTCAACCTGAAACTGTGCCATATTTGTACCGACTTAGTCTGCAAGAGTAAACGAAAATCAAAGGGAGAAATTAGAGAATTGGGGAATTACGAGTTACGAATTTAGAGCTTAGTTTCTAATTCGCAGTTTCTACGTAGTTGGTTACACACGTCTGCGCTTTGGAGGACGGCAGCCATTGTGAGGGATGGGAGTAATGTCACGAATGAGGGTAATCTCTAGTCCCGCAGCTTGTAATGCTCTCACTGCGGTTTCGCGACCCGAGCCAGGACCTGTGACCATTACTTCAACCTGACGCATTCCTTGCTCCATCGCTCTTCTAGCAGCCGATTCAGCAGCAGTTTGCGCAGCAAATGGAGTACCCTTCTTAGCGCCCTTAAAGCCACTCGCCCCAGCCGAAGACCAAGAGATCACATCTCCAACCGTGTCTGCGATCGTAACGATAGTGTTGTTAAAAGTAGACTGGATGTAAGCGACTCCATTAGGGACGTTACGCTTATTCTTACGTGCGCCAGTTCTACGAGTTGTTTGACGAGCCATTGTTTCGTATTAATCCTTACTTACTTCTTACCTGGAGCCTTCTTCTTACCTGCGACGGTACGACGGCCGCCACGACGGGTACGAGCATTGGTGCGAGTACGTTGTCCGCGCACAGGAAGACCCATACGATGTCTCCGACCTCGGTAGCAACCGATGTCAACTAGGCGTTTGATGCTTAAACCTTCAAGACGACGCAGATCGCCTTCTACTTGAAAGTTGGATTCTACCTCTTGGCGTAAAGTTGTTACTTCAGGATCAGTAAGCTCTTTAACCCGCGTATCGGGGTTTATTTTGGTAGCTGCTAAGATTTTTTTGGCGCTAGTTAGACCGATTCCGTATATGTACGTTAGTCCTATTTCAATGCGCTTGTCACGCGGAAGGTCAACTCCTGCAATGCGAGCCACTATAAGTCTCCCAATTTGTTGTCAGTTTTCAATGTTATGGTTGCCCAAAAGTACCCGTGGACACACCTTTTTAGGTGTTTTATAAGTAAATTTGAGTACGGATGGCTGTACAACACTATCTCCGTGAGATCATGCGTTCTATGCAGTGGGTTAGCTACAATCGACAGAAGCAAATTACGAAGACATAATATTTTACAGCGAACTCTATAATATATTGACAATGGCAACTTCTGTCAATATTTTTTAGGATTAGTGTAGGAATAGATTTACTTAGCCAATAATAATTAATTGGCAATATTCGCCACTAGTTGTCACGATCAGTCTCTAATGAAGCAATTCCAGAGATCGGGCGATAGGTATAGCTAGCCATTGATGGAGCATTACTTGTCATGGTGCTGGGCGATTGAGGTCGCGATATTTTCATAATGTCTTCTTTGATCGCTTCAAGATCAACATAGCGATCGGCAACATTAATCAGATGATCGCTGGTCATTGAACGCAAACTGACCACTTCAACACGTACACCACGATAACTTGCTGCATCAACTGCATAGGCGAGATCCCCGTCGCCGCTCACCAGTACAGCAGTATCGTAGGAACCAATTAACGCCATCATGTCTACAGCAATCTCGACATCAAGGTTAGCTTTCTTGGAGCCATCAGGTAACTGTACAAGTTCTTTAGAAATAACTCGATAACCATTGCGCCGCATCCACAACAGGAAGCCCTGCTGCTTCTCATTGGTGCGGTCAACTCCTGTATAGAAGAATGCTCTGAGTAAACGTGAACCATCAGTAAGACATAAAAGCAACTTGGTGTAGTCGATTTCGATCCCCAGTTGCAAAGCTGCGTAAAAAAGATTGGAGCCATCAATAAAGATGGCAACTCGCCCTCGATTTTCTAAAATCTGGTCGGCTTTAAAGCCAGAATCTTGCTCAAAAGGTAACATATTTTTGCCTATAGAACGCTTTTTATCTAGTGCTGCGGGATGAAGCTTTGGTATTAGCATTGATACTTAAATCCGTCCTAAGTGTTTACCTAATTCAGAAGAACCTCTTAAAGTTTTTTAATAAACTCGCATATAGCTAATTCAAAGCTAGTATCGGACGTTTAAAGTAGATTTCAATAAATAAACTTGCTTTATCCCAGACTTTTTAAGAATTATTGGAAAATTTGATATTAAACAATCTAAAGTAAATTAAAAATAAATCTAAAATAAACCTAGAAATATAAATGATTTTTTTATAATAAGAATGCAAAAACAATAAATTTTATTTTATAAATTACCTTTAACTATACACCATAAGTAAATATACTCAGAGGTATAGATTCTGATAGGTACAAAAATTAATAAATTAACGTTAATTCGATGAAAGTGCAAAATGGTAAAAATCGCAGAGCGATTTTTACCATTTTGCGCCATTTGCGCCGCGCGAAGCGCGGCGCAAATGGCTATATCGAATTCACGTTAAATTACACTACTTAGAACTTAAATGTATTGAAACGTATTACAACTTAACTAATTTCAATACGTTGAAAGATCGGTGTTGGTGTAGCTAGGGGTTCACCTGTCTTGAGTATGCCCCAATTTGTGTGACTCCAATCAGGTGGATATGTTTCATCAAAACTTAACCCTAATTGTTGATAGGCGGCAATACCCAGTTTCGGCGCGATTGGGGATAGCAAATAAACAGCAATCCTTACTGATTCGAGTAAGGTATATAAAGTTTCGTTAACTTCTTGCTGTTTACCTGCTTTAAATTGCTTCCAAGGGGTGGTTTCATCGATTAACTTGTTGCAATTCCAGATTAATTCCAGAATCTTTTCACAAGCTGCTCGAAAGTTAAGATTTTGATAATCAAGAGCTACGCGATCACCCAAATTTTTTGCTTGCTCTATCACTGGTTTAATTAGTTCTGAGACCTCAGTGCGATCGATGGGATCATGTGCAGGAATAGTTTGCTGACAATATTTATTTGCCATTCCCAGACTGCGATTGAGTAAATTACCAAGGCTATTAGCGAGATCAGCATTCACGATCGCTACAAATCTGTCTTCATTAAAATCCCCATCGCGCCCAAACTCGATTTCCTTGAGGAAATAGTAACGAATTGCATCGGCTCCAAAGCGATCGACTAAATCGTAGGGATCGATGGTATTTCCAAGAGTTTTGCCCATTTTGAGTCCGTCTTTTGTCAGCAAACCGTGACCAAATACACGCATTGGCAAGTCTAATCCTGCGGACATGAGCATTGCTGGCCAGTAGATCGCATGAAATCTCAAGATATCTTTGCCAATGATATGCAAACTGAAGGGATACCACTTTTTGAGAGCATTTGCGAGAGTCGGTTCATCATCGGGATCAAGCAGAGCCGTAACATATCCTAATAAAGCATCAAACCAAACATAAATTGTATGGGTAGGATTGGTGGGGATTGGGAACCCCCAATCGAGGTTAATGCGAGAGATCGAGAAATCCTGTAAGCCTTGCTTCATGAATCCGAGGACTTCATTACGACGGCTTTCAGGTTGGATGAAGTCGGGATGTGACTCGTGAAATTGATCGAGTGCGTCTTGATATTTGGAAAGGCGAAAGAAATAATTGGGTTCGTCGCGCCATTCACAAACAACATTGGTATGGATGGGGCAATGATGACCTTCAGACAGTTCACGCTCTTCTTTAAATTCTTCGCAAGCAACGCAGTACCAGCCCTTTTGCTGATTTAGGTAAATGTCCCCTGAATCGTAAACCCGCTGAAAAAATTCATTGACGATCGCTTGATGTTTTGGTGCAGTAGTACGGGTGAAGCGATCAAATCTAATATTAAGTTTTTCCCAAAGCGCATAAAACTCAGTAACAGTGCGATCGCAATGTTCTTGGGGCAATAGACTGTTTTTTTCGGCAGTACGCTGGATTTTTAGTCCATGCTCATCTGTGCCTGTGACAAACATGACTGGATGACCCTTGAGCCGATAGAACCGTGCAAAAGCGTCGGCAGCGATCGTGGGGTAGGCACTACCAATATGCGGGCGATCGTTGACATAAAAAAGTGGTGTGGTTAAAGCGATCGGTTCTAGGGACATGGGTAACTCAATTCAGGACTAATACCATTTTGCAAAAAAATGGTGATAAAAGTAACATCAAGCGCTAAAATTATCGACTGCTTCATACGCCGCCGATAATTTTTGGTTTTTAGCAAGCAATACAGCCTATTTTGAAAGTGTTGCTTCGCAACACTTTCAAAAATATTTCTGGGTTTTAATTAAGTGCAAAGCGCCATAAACGATGAAAAATTTAGCAGCGCATCAAATGTGGATGGATCGGGCGATCGCCTTGGCAAAAGAAGCAGGGGATTTTGGGGAAATTCCTGTGGGAGCAGTAATAGTGAATAGTCTGGGAGAAGCGATCGCCACTGGAGTAAATCGCAAAGAACGGGATCAAGATCCTACAGCCCATGCGGAAATAGTAGCGATTCGTGAGGCAGCGCGAGTATTACAGGATTGGCATTTGAACGGATGCACGTTATATGTGACTTTAGAACCCTGTCCGATGTGTACGGGAGCGATTTTGCATGCACGGATTAGTACTTTAGTCTATGGCGCTGACGATCCTAAAGCAGGGGCAGTTCGTACCGTGGCTAATTTGCCTGATAGTCCTGTGTCTTTTCACAAATTAGAAGTGATCGCAGGAATCCGCGATCAAGAATGTCAAGAGTTATTGCTTGATTGGTTTGCTGGTCATCGACGTAAGTCCTACAGCGCTTCGCGCTCAATTCCAAACCAAGAAAAGCTTTAAAGGCTTTTCTTATACAGCCTATTGAGGCTTTGAACAGAAATATTTTTGAAAATGGCGCTTTGCGCCACTTTCAAAAATATTTCTGGGATTTGATTAAGCGCAAAGCGCTGTATATAGCAATCCTAAATGGGTTATGGAAGTCGTTTCAAAATTTGTAACACTGATTGTTTTTTTATTATCTGTTCTACACTCAAATCAAGCTAATTGCAGAATTAACTTTATGTAGACAAAAAAACTAATTGCTTAAATTTAATTCACAATAAGCTGTAATCCCAAAAGATAAAATGACGGCACTGGTCAGCTAATGAGGGATAGGTGCTGAAACGTCCATTTCAAGCCGATAAAAAAGGCGGAAATACGTCGATCACGTTTTAGATGACCAGTGCCCTCATCAAAACTTAATCCTTGCGATCGCCGACAATTTCTCGGAACTCATCAACGAAACCAATAACTTTTCCTTACTTAAACTCTTCTAAAAATAGATAACTTTAGCGGGCTTTTCGGTTAGGCATAACGGCTGTGAGGTGAGCGGTGCGACGATACCTTGGAGGCAAAATGGGCACCCGTGATCTTCGTAGCATCCGCTCCGGCGAATTGTTAGGATCACAAAAGCTTATGAATGTTGGGTTTCGTGGAACACAGAATATAAGTTTTGTACCCAAAAGCTTGTGCCACTTAACCCAACCTACAAGATCATTTGATCGCACTTGTGTAGCGGCTTACCGCCATGTTGTATAACCAATTGATAGAGTCTTAGGCGTACCACGAGACACCTCGTTGAGACGGAACTGACTGACTCTCCCTTCATTGGTTCGCACACATACGTAGGAGCCGACTGGAATATCACGTAAGGGAACTCGGTCATTGGAGTATCGTGCGGTTGAACACCCAGTATAGCCCCGGTTTGAGCGATCTCCAACTGAAATACGGGCACCGTTGCGCGGCACTAGATACAAGAGGTCACGCGTCTCCGCTTCAAACCAAATGTCGCTATTGTCCCTATCACCAACTCGGCCTCGATCAAGGTCGAAGGTATAAGTTTGCGGGATATCGAGTTGTCCAGTCGAGAAAGTCTGCGGTCTGGGCACTAATGCTTCGCACAGAAAGCCATCTCGAACAACCTTACAAGTATGCCCCTCTGGTGCATAGCGCTGAATAGATCCTGACGATCCATATATGCAAAGTAGCGCGGAGCGTCCGCCAATTGTTGATATTTTGGTCTCTGACAGTCGATCAACGATGGGGGTTGTCCACCAGCCATCCGGCAGACTATCGGTGATCGTGCGGCGCGCCTGATTCAGCGGACAGGTGATAGTTTCGTCAGCAAGTGCGTCACTACCGCTGACAAAAAATCCGGCTATGGAAAAAAGAGTAGCAATAAGGAATACTCGCATTGTCTTGTCCTCTGTCGAATTAGGAGTTTATAAACTGGTCTGGTATCACCTCGAATCTTAACATTGGAAGAACCAAGCGTTTTCACTTGCTCAAATCACTTTCCCTCAGCCCAAAACGAGCATAGCGAAGCACTCACTAAATTAAGATCGGCAGCATGAAACCAACTGTTAGAACAGAGGTAGTGCATTTACGTAAAGGACAGAGAAAAAAGCCTGATTTTGAGAGCCTTGCCTGACAAGATTTCTAACGGTTGAACTCATCCGCTGTCAACAGACTTTGGATGATATGAGTAATTTATCATACGGTCGGGTGCAGTGATTTGTTATCTCTTTTTTTTTAATCCCTACTCACCTTCATCGTCTATTTCTAATCTTCTTTGCTTCTTTACACCAAATATTTTTTGTACACTAGATTCTGAACTCGTAATCTTTTCCAATAAAGAAGTATTCTGTAGATAACCATTGATTGCGTAAGTGTGAATAAACCCATGCTTTATCAAGAGGTAGTCAAACCCCATAAAATCATACTCTGTCCAAATCGATATGTGTGCCTCATGAATATGCCCATCTACTGTTCCCTGAATATACCGATCAGGATAATGAATAAGGATATATTTTGTCCGATAAATTAAGAAATTTACCAAGTCGATGCCTTCGGATTTCCGCATATGCTCAATGCAGTCTCCAATGATAACTAAATCATAAGTCTCATCGATTTTCTGCTCAATGAGCTTACTTGTAGGCATTACCCAAACCTGATTGTAAAAATCATGGAGTTTATATTCTTTGACATAAGTCTCATCAATCTCAACTGCTATTTTTTCTGCATTTGGATGAAAAAGGCTTACCATCTTTCCGAATTTCGCCGCACCCGCTCCAATATCTAAAAATCTATTGACCTTGATGCTCTTTAACAGTTTCTTGGTGGTGTTGTCAGGCAACCAATGTGAATGTGGCATTATAGGACTTCCGTTAGAGATAACGATAAAGTTGAGCGGCGATAGACAACCTTAAAGACATAACCGGAGCATCTAGCCCCGCCGCTCCAACGGAGTGTTAGACAACTCTAAATATTATTGCACTTCTTAGAAAATCTCCTCAATTTTGAAATTAGAACGAATAAAAGTAGCTAATTCCTTACTTGAGTCATCAAGCATTTGACTTGTCTTAAGATCCAAAGCCTGTTTCAAAATATATTCACTATGAGCTAAAAAATCCTCTTTAGAAGTCGAAGCAGATAAGAAAATTTTAGTTGAGATACATTCTATAAAATCTTTTATTTTCCCTTCCTCAATAGCTATTGGAAAATTAAGTTTGTCTCCGTTATGAACTGCAAGTTCATGAAGCTTAGGAATTGCTGTAACATCCAAAGTTCTTGGTAAAATGATGAAATCAGTTTGCTGAGGACTATCATAGTATCCAAATGCAACCGCTGAAATAGCCAGTAAGCCAAATGAGATTCCCCACTTTATATATAATAATTTTTCGACTTCATCTCCAAGTCCATGACGACCATAAATATCTAAAATAGCATGAGTTTTTTTAGCTTTTTTACTGAGTGAATCTCTTTCATCAAATAAGTATCTTAGCTTCATTAGCTCATTCTGCTGAAGTTGAAGTAGCTGCTTGAGTCGACTAGCATTATCAACAAGACTGTATTCATCACGCATCCAATCTTGTTGGTCTGTTATTTGCTGCAAGAATATCTCGATCAACTTTGCGTTATCAGCAATCCTTGATATAGATTGGTGCAGATCAAGAATCTCTTTCCCTAGTTTTTTTCTTGTAGCTGAATCAGTTATTGAACCAGTACTACTTATCAATCCAGTAATTTTTGCGATCACTTCAACTAACTGGAGAATCATAACTTAAACGGTGAATTTGAAAAAACAATAAAATCTTGAGATATCCACAAGTAGGTCTAACGGTTGAGTTGAGCGGCAAAAGTATTACCTCTCAATTCAATATAAAATCTCTGATTATCGTCCGCTCCAATGATGTGTTATACCCTAATCGCTTAACAATTGTTTGTCTTTGCGAACCTCAATGACTTATTGGAACTCATAAATAAAAATAACCATTTTCGCTTATGAGTTCCGATCACTATTACTCAAAATGCTCTATTTGAATGAGTTTAAGGAGTTGATCTCCTTAGAAAACTGGGTGCGACCTTGACTTAATACGAAGATTATAGAATAATGAAAGAACAAAGAAGGAAGCAAGAAAGAAAATGTCGGCAAAGTTAATAAGTGTAGAAGGCGCAAAAATAAAAATCGAACTGACAATCGAATTGAGTGAATCGATGTTAGATAGTGAAGGAAAGATTCAAGAAGGGTTGAACGAAGCAGGGTGTATAGCAGCTAAAGAAGCAATGAAACATTTAGATACGGATGGTTCAGCCATAAAGCTAGGAGAAAAAACATGGCGAACAAAGGGGCAGGAAGAGAAAGCATATCAAACTCCTTACGGCGAGGTAGTAGTAGCAAGGCATGTATATCAAAGCGCAGGTGGGGGGAAAACTTATTGCCCAATGGAAAGAAACGCACGAATAGTTGTGACATCAACCCCAATGTTCGCCAAACAAATATCCTCGAAAATAGCTAATGGGGTAGCAAGAGAAGTACAACGAGATTTGCGTGATAATCATGGGCGTGAGGTAGCAGTATCCTATATTCAGAGATTGAGCGAAGCCGTTGGCAGCATTGTGCAAGCAAAAGAAGAAGGTGACAATTATGAGCCGCCAGAGATAGATGTGAAGATTGCATCCGTTGGTATAGGTCTAGATGGAACCTGTATGTTGATGTGTGAGGATGGCTGGCGAGAAGCTATGGTAGGGACGATATCGTTATACGATAGCGAAGGAGAACGTCAGCACACGATATATCTGGGTGCGACACCAGAATATGGGAGGAAGCGATTTTTAGAACGATTAGAGCGAGAAATCAGACAAACAAAAGTGAGATATCCTAATGCAACCTATGTGGGAATTGCTGATGGAGCCGAATCTAACTGGAAATTCTTAAATGAACACACAGAAGAGCAGATCCTCGACTTTTATCACGCTTCAGGTTATTTGGGAGTACTAGCTGAAGTTCTACATCCTAAGCAAATTCCCGAACAAAAAGAATGGCTTAAAAATAGTTGTCATCAACTTAAGCATGAATTTGGAAGTGCCAAAAAATTCTACAACCAGATGGTGCTGGCGATGACTGAAAATAAGCTAACTGAACCCATGAGGGAAAAGCTCCAAGCTTCGATTACCTACTTTAACAATCGTTTGTGTCAAATGGACTATGCCCAATTTCAACAGAAAACCTATCCGATTGGCTCTGGCGTAACAGAAGCCGCTTGCAAGACTTTAATAAAGCAAAGATTATGTTGCTCTGGTATGCGTTGGAAGAACAAGGGGGCGAGCATAATTCTGAGTTTAAGAGCTTTAGTTTTAACTTCTACTCGTTGGGAGCAATTCTGGGATAATCTTAATCAGTATGGGTTTCCTGTTGCTGCCTAATAATTGTATTATATTGAGGTCGCACCCAAAAACTAGCGTCATCTCGGAAAAGCGAACTGCCGTCAAATTTATCAAGCCATAGTTCAAAATCTCGATGTCTAATATAGTAGCCTCTAAAGTTATAGGATTCATAAGAGGTTCCTCCTTTGTTACTTAAACCTCTTCTAGGGCAGAATGTAGCATCTTTCCTGAAAAGAGTGCTGCTATCGTTAGATGACAATACTACACGGAAGTTCTGGTGTCGTAAAAAGTGATTAGGATAATTTTTTGATTCTAATGATACACAGTTTGGATCTGCTAGCCCAGATCTAATTCTAAAGCTGGAATCAAGTTGATCAAGATCGGTGCTGTTCGACTCAATATAGCCTTGCCAGTTCCTATGTCGAATATAGCGTCTAGGATAGTTTACCGATTCAAATTTGGCAAATATTATCGTTCGAGCTAGAGAAGACTGCTGAGGGAGAAAAAAAGTAGTCGTTGCAATTGTAGCAACCAAAGAGATGGACAAACCTATTTTTTTCATCTGTGATTATGATTTGTGGATGGATAGGAAAAACTAATGGTAAAGTTGAGTCCCCGAAATTAAGCTTAGGCTGTTAACGGATATCATTTTAGTGATTGAAACAGACAATCTTAACGGGTGATCGCTGTTAGTATAACGGCTGAATTGAGCGGCAATTGATCGCCTCTAACTAAGCACAATTTACTCTGATTATTGTCCGCTCCAATGATGTGTTATGCCCCGATCGCTTATCAATTATTTATCTTTGCGATCGCCGACAATTTCTCGGAACTCATCAACGAAGCTGACAATTTTTGCTTGCTTAAACTTGGCTGATAATAGACAACTTTAATGAACGTATCGGTTAGGCATAACTATGTATTAGACGGAAAAATTCTGTCTAATG
>Ga0172367_10003458_pt1 | contig 20457 bp, 23 predicted proteins | sample Lak10m_FD_114542 | JGI IMG/M metagenome (GOLD analysis project Ga0172367, IMG submission 114542) | Freshwater microbial communities from Kabuno Bay, South-Kivu, Congo - kab_022012_10m | ecosystem: Environmental > Aquatic > Freshwater > Lake | place: Democratic Republic of the Congo: South-Kivu...
AATTCAAGAATTCATGGATAATATGTTTGGTGCTATGCCAGAATTTTTCAAAAGTGAAGAAGAATTGCGAAAAATTTGGTCTAACCCAACAACTCGTAAAGCATTTTTAGAAAAGATTGCTGAAAAAGGTTTTGGAAAAGACGAGCTGGAAACATTACAGAAAATGATAGATGCTGAACAAAGCGATTTGTTTGATGTTTTAACTTATATTTCATTCTTAACTCAGCCAATTACAAGGGTGCAAAGAGTAGAAAAATCTAAAGATAAAATTTTTGAAGGATTAGATGAAAAGCAAAAAGAATTTTTGAATTTTGTGCTATCGAAATATGAAGAAAAAGGAGTCGAGGAACTTGATGAAGAAAAATTACCTGTATTACTGAATTTGAAATATCACGCAATTGCAAACGCTGAGCAGTCTCTTGGAGATGTAGATGGAATCCGTTCAATGTTTTTTAATTTTCAAACAAATTTATATAGTAGATAATATTTATGAAGTTATATGCAACTATAAAAAGCGAGAAAGGTAAGGCTGAAGGCAAAGGTGGTCAGGATTATCTTGATATTGAGATAACTAACATTAATAAAAAAGTTGTTGCAAAAATTAATGTTAAACCACTCAATGGAGAAAGAATAAAAATTGGTTTTTCTCATGATTCAAAACTCGTTGATTTCTCAAATGAAATTAAAGAAGAAAAATGTGAATGTATTGACCCACTTTGCGCTAAATGTTTGCTTCTAAATTGTAAAGACTATAATTGCAAGGTTCATCCTGAAAAAAAGAAAAAGGAATTTAGAGAACTATATAAAAATCGTTAATTGCTTGATATGTAATAAGCTTATGCCCGACGAGAAAAATACAACTCAAAATCAGATTTCCGAAGAGAATCCTGCACCCATAAGCCCACAAACCACTAGCGAGTCTGCTGTTGTAGATACAAGCCCCTCCGAAGCTCTTAGTATGCCCCCTGAGGCCCCAGAAGCCCCTGCGGATGTTTCTACCCTAGAAGTGGTCAACAATACGACCCCTGAAACTACAGAAAATAAGGCTGAAATGGTTGAAAATGGGCAAAATACTGAAAATATCCCATTAGAATCAACGGATTTACCAGTAAACCGTTATTCTAACGGGACAAGCCCTGAAAACCAGGATTCTTCCTCTGGCGAGGCTGGAAGCGAGGCAACTCCAGTACTCGTCGAAGCTACTGAACCAGGAACGGCTCAAACACCAGTAAATGAGCCGTTAGAGAATGAAAGTAAAACTTCCAACGAACAGGCAAAGCCTGTTCGTGAAAATTCGAAATCTTCTCTTGCACGACAACTTTTAATCTCTGCCCGAAACGCAATTCAATTTAGAAAACGGAAAAAATTGGATCGTATTATGACTTTGTTTCTAGAAAAATCTAAAATCACAAATGACGATGTAGAAAAGTTTCTTCACGTTTCGGATGCAACCGCGAGCAGATATTTATCACAACTCGAAAAGGAAGGAAAAATAAAACAGAATGGTAGAACCGGAGCTGGAGTTTCGTATTCAAGAATTTAGGGAGCCCGCCGTCTCTTTTTTTTTCACGGCGGTTTTGTGCGCGAACGGGAGGGTGGGTTAAGCACATGCATCTTCCGCCTCGGGAATTTCCGCTAGGGTGTCTGGGCTAAAGACGAGCGCCTGAGCAATCTGAAATACAAAAATCTCAAAGCGAAAGCGACACAATAAACGCAGATATGAAAAACCAGAGAGGGGTTTGCGCGGCCGGGCGGGGTGAGCCCTGTCCCGCTTCGGCGGGATGCGACTGAAAGGAGCACGAACCGAGGCAACGCGCTGGGGAGAGCAGAATGCTCGCCCCAACTAGAATTGGGAACGGCTCATTTACCCGGTATTTGAGCCGTTCCCATACCTAGAACTGGCGCTCGTAGCCCTAGCGGAAATTCCCGAGGCGGATGCCGAGGGTGTATTTTCTTTAGACCGACACCATGATAATATGACCGAAGGCACGATATTGAATTTGGATTTTGAATTCCGCCACTTCTTCTTTGAAGAAGTTTGCCCGAGTCCGCCGTTCATTCCAAAAATCCAAGAATTCCCCCGCGAGACAATGAATGCATAGAAACGGCGGATGAGGGCGAGGCTCCGACTTTGGTCGGAGCCGGCGGAGTTCATTGAGCCACCACATTGGTAGAGCGTAGTAATTGATTTCGAGAAATGAGGCACGCGGAGCGTGCGATTAGTTGCTTTGGTTCTCGAAATAATTTCGCGCAAAGGATATAATTAGATCACCTAAAGAGAGATTATGAAAATTAGAAATGCGGAGCGGATTTGTAAAAGAAAGAGAAAGTTAAAAACATTATTTTAATAAACTTCTTGTTGATAACATTTTTCGCAATACACGATTTCTGGTCGGTTAGGAGCGTAGGAGGTTTCAAATTCAATTTCACAATTTCCAGTATGGTGAGGATGCTTTTTATTGCACATACATTGACGATAATAAAAATTTACTGGATTTCTTAATTGCGACATTCTAAAATTTCTCGTATTAGGACATTCTCTAGGAAGAGGAATACCCCACTTTTTATACATAGCTAATTCGTTTGGTATAATTCTGAACACTTTCGTGCATTTATGATTTTTAGCTTCACCTTTGTCTATGTCCCAAGCTTTACATAAAATAATTTCAGATAATATCGAGTCGTCAATTTTATCTGGTAATTCTTTCCAGCTTTTTGTAGGTGCATAACTTTTTTCTTCAACATTATCCCATGAATATCCAATTTTACACGCTTGTTCTTCACTAACTGGCACATATTCTTGAGCCAAAGTTTCGTTATATTTATGGGGACATATTTCGAAAGGAAAAAATTCACCATATTTATATGTCTTTCCACTTTTATCAATGTATGGATTTTTGCCCATTTCAGAAATAATTTTTCCCTTCAGATTTTCATATTCTTCTTTTGTGTATTGTTTATTTAAAATGCAATATTCTTTTTTTCTAACCGCAATACAACCAAAAGAATTGTTTAGATGATCACAATCCACGATATAACTTGAATCCATATTATTTTCTCCATTTACGCCGAAGAAACATCTTGAAGAAAAATCAATATTATTACATTCGTAGGCTAATTCTCCAGCATGAACCCCGAAAACATCCATAGAATCTTTTTGTCCTTTACCGCCCCGCACAGCATATTTTTCATTTTCACCATCGTTGATGTAGTAAGAGTTAAGAACATTTTTTGAGCCATAAATAAATTCCCCAGATACATTTTGGTTTCGTTCACCCGTCATAAACTTATGTACGGCTTTTTCCTTTACAATTTTTTGAAAGTCAAGGAATGCCTTTTCGAGATTTGAATAAGAGCTAAAGATTTCTTTTTTGATTTTCTCAAACTCTTCCTTGGAAACTGGTTTATTAAAAACATGATAATTTTTATTTCTTAAGTTATAGCTAAAAAGACAATTTTGGCAATTTCTACAATCATACAAAAAAACAGAATCAATGCAGTTTGCACATTTTTGACTAAAGAAAACTTGATTACATTGAGTGCAATCAACAGAAGCAAAACATAACTCACAATTTTTTATGAAAAGACAATCCCAACAATCTTTACTTTCTAATACGGTTTGCCCATAACCACAATTTTCTGAAAACCAGCTACCAAACATCCAATAGCCTCTTTTCATGTGGGCAGTATAATTGCAATATTCACTTTCTACATTTCTCGTTGAATAAGCTGATGGTCGAGGAACTAGATTTTGCAAATCGGCGAATTGTGTAAAAAATGGAGTTGAAGAATTATAATCTTTTCCAAAATCTAAAGGATTCCAATTATCACTCCACCAACATTCATGGCAATAAACTGGAAATGGAGCTGTGGGTTTATACATAGAGATAATATCTTCCTTACATAAATCACACTTTCTTTTATACAAAGACCTTTCGTTTCGCCAAACCAACTTTCGGGCAAGACGACATTGTGGGCAAAATGTTGGTGGAGGAATTTTTACTCTTTCGTAAAAATTAAAATCTTCCGGCTCAATCGCAAAATCCATCTTACAATTTTGACAAGTCCTATTTTCCATAGCCCCATTATAGCACTTTTTTCTTATTTAAGATTACACTAAATAATTTTATAATCAGATTGATTAAATAAAGCTTTTTATAGATATTTTGTAACTTCTTTTTTAGAAAATTCTAACAGTTCCTCTGTTCTTTTTATATAAAAATTAAACAAATATAAGTCCTTTTCTAATTTTCTTTTTATTTCTTCATCTTCTTCTATATTATTTGAATTTTTAAAATCTAACCTATATTCCAATAATTTTTCTTTTGCTTCTTCTAAAGAATTTTTAATTAGTTCAAATTCTTCAATAAAAGTATCAAGATAATGTTTTATAGTCTCTTTATTATTTTTTTGAGATAAAGTATCTATGTAATTCTTAAAATTTTTCGGGTCTTTAAGAAAGTTAAAAATTTCTTCTTTAATATCAACAATATATAAATTAGATATCATATCATCTATCTTTTTCTTTCTTGATATTATTTTTTCTTTTTTTGTTTCTTTAAAATTTTTATCATTAACTTTTAAAATTTCACCCTTACTATTTACCTGATAATTACTAATTTCTGGTTTTTTATTATCACCATTATTTTTAAATAATTCCATATCCATAATAAATATATTTTAACATAAAATCTACATAAAAACACTATAAATTGTATTATTTTTTCTTCAACCATTCTTGGTCCTGACGAACAAGGAGTTCTGATTTATGTTTTTTATCTTTTAAAATAACTTCTACAATTTTCTCCATTCTCATACCTTGTGAACCTTTAATTAAAATAAAATCATTTTTTTGAATAAAAGTTTTTAAAAATTCACTTGCCTCATAAGAATTTAAGAAATCAAAAATATTTTCTACACTTTTTGGTGATAAATCAATATGAAAATAATTTTTTTTATCCATTCCTGCTTCTATCGCACCTTCTTTTATTTTTTTTGCTCTAGGGCCGACCACTATAAGTATATCAATATTTTCTTTAGCTATTTTACCAATATTTTTATGAGCTTCTTCTGTATAAGATCCCAGTTCTAACATATCTCCGAGAACAGCAATTTTTCTACCAGTTGATTTTATATCTCCTAATGTTTTTAATGCAACTTCACAAGCAAAAGGAGAAGAATTATAAGTATCATCTATTATAAAAGAATCATTTATGCCTCTTAAAAAACGCATACGTCCAGGTGGAACATTATAATTTTTAAGTTTTTGTATAGCATTAATTATATTTAATTTTAAAACTGATATTAAAGCTAAGGCACTAAGAGCTGCATAAACATGATTTTTACCAAAAACTCCTTCAATAATAACAGGCAAACTATTTCCAGCTTCGTCTATTCTAAAAATTAAACCTTCAGGAATTCCAAGGTCTGTATAAAAAATATTATAATCAGAACCTTTAATATCAGAATTATCTTGAAAACCAAAAGTAATAACAAGATTTTTTGTTTTTTCTTTTATTCCTCTTACTACTTCATCATCATTATTTAATATTAAAATTCCATCTTTTTTAAGAGTTTTAATGAGTTTACTTTTTTCTTCTACTAAATGTTTATGAGAATTAAAAAATTCAATATGAACAGGAGTTTTACCTATAGCTGTAACAATGACAATATCACTTTTTAACCATAAAGCAGTACGAGCCATGTCGCCAGGTTTTCCAATACCTACTTCCAATATAAGCCATTTTGGATATTTATGAGGCCAAATAAAAAGCCAAAAACCTTTCAAAATATTAAAAAACCATATAAAAAAATTATTCCATCCATTTGAAATACCTAATATAGTAAGAGGTAATCCTATTTCACTATTATAACTTTTTTCACTTTTACGAACATAAGAAATACCAGAAATTACAGAATAGATTGCATCTTTAGTAGAAGTCTTACCAACAGAACCTGTAATAGTAATAATTTTAGGTTTATATTTAAAAAGTACAAGTTGCGATTCTATTCGTAATATGTGTATTAATATTTTTTTAAAAGCAATATTCATAAATTTTATCGATCTGGCGGAATTTCATAATAATTAATTAAAAATTTTGTTATACTCAAAAAAGGATCCGCCCAAGTTTGTGCAGCATAAGACACACCTTTAGGATTAATTGCATAAAGAAAAATTATAAATTTAGGGTTATAAGCAGGAAAATATCCAACAAAAGAATGAGTATGTCTATCTTTATAATAACCTCCATTTACATTATCTGCAACTTGAGCAGTTCCCGTTTTAATTGCAATTGAATAATTATCTATTTTAGCCGATACACCATTAACTTTTAAAGAATTATCCATTATATTAACAAGCATTCGAGTAATTTCTGTGGCAGTTGCTTCGGATATTTTTGCACGTTTTGTTTCATATTTAATTTCTAATTCTCTTCCATCATCATATTTTATTTTTTGAACTAAATGTGGCACAACCAAATTACCTCCATTAGACAAAGAAGCTATTGCTCGTATCATTTCTATTGGTGTTAAAGCGATACCTTGACCAAAAGCAGCATTTGCATATTCTATATCTCGAGGAGATTTAATTATATTTGAAACTAACCCACTTGTCTCATTGGGTAAGTCAATTCCTGTTTTCTCATTAATACCATAAGAAAGCATATACTCACGCATAAGTTCTTTACCTAATTTTTTATAAACAAAAACCATTCCAGTATTTAATGATTGACTTAAAACTTCTTGCATATTTATAACTCCACGAGCTTTTTTATCAAAATTAAATATTTCTTTATTTTCAACTATTACAGATCCTTTATCCTCATATTTTGTATCAGCTGTTACCACACCGGCATCTAAAGCTCCTGCCATAATTAAAGGTTTTACAACAGACCCAAATTCAAAAATATTTTCTACTAATGGATTAGAAAAAATAAAAGTTTTGACATTTGAAAAATTATTAAGATTAAAATCAGGTTTATTACTTAATGCATAAATAGAACCATTAATAGGATTCATGATTATTCCTCCAATAGAATCAATCTGATATTTTTCTTTTATATTTTCTAAAGTTTTTTCTAAAAAACTTTGCACTCCCGGTTCTATAGTTGTTACAATATCTCCTTCTTTTGATTGATTATTAAAAAAAGTATTATTAATATTAGAAAAAACTTCAGCAAAAAAATTAATATAAGGATTATTTTTATTTCTGGAAAGAACATCATCATATTGCCTTTCAATACCATAACGCCCACTAAGTTCATCTCCTTGATAAGCTACAAAGCCTAAAGATTGAGAAGCGAGATTTTTACCTGGATAAAAACGCCACTTTTCTTTATAAATAGAAACACCAGGAATTTTTAAAAGAGTAATTGCATCAGCTTCACTTTTTGAAAGATTGTTTGCTACTTCTTCATAAGGGTCATTAATTTTCCCCGATTTAATTAAAAATTCTTCATAATTAATATTTACTACTGTTGATAAAGCCTTAAAAGTTAGTTCTTTATCTAAAATTTTACTAGGATTAATAGCTATTTTAAATCCAGTAGTTTGCAAAGCTGCTGAAACAAGTTGTCCATCATTTCGTGCAAAATAAATAGTTCCACGTTCAAAAATATTTGAAGAAGGAGTAGAATATTGTCTATCTGCTTTTTCAGAATAAAAATTACTATGTACTACTTGCACTAAAAAAAGTTTACTAATTAAAATTAAAGCAAAAGTTAAAATACAAAAAAATATAACTCTAATTCTTAAAAGAAAATTAGATTTCATTTTTAATAATATTTAAACTACCAAGAATTTTACGAGTTACAAATTTTGCTTTTGTTTCTTTAAAACCTAAAGAATAGGCAAAATTAACATCAATTTTCTGAGATAAAGAAAGGTATTCTAACTCTAAATTTCCAACATCATTAGAAAGGGTTCTAACATATCTTTCTAAAGAATTTCTTTCTACAATATTAAAAATCATATTTCCTAAAAAGAAAATATAAGCAAGAACTAAAACACCTAAAATCCAAAGCATTACATTTAAAATAGACATTTTTAAATTACTATTATCAACAATATTTATATTATTTGTATAAGTTTTTAATTTTAAACTTGCTTGTTTCATATTTATTAACTTAAATTTTTTCTAAAATTCTTAATTTTGCACTTCTAGACTTTCTATTATTTTTGACTTCTTCTGCTTTGGGTATTATGGGTTTTTTATTTATTAAAATTGCTTCACTTTTTTCTTTTTTATTTTTATAAAATCTTTTAACAATACGATCTTCTAAACTATGAAAAGAAATAATTGCCATCCTCCCCCCATTTTTTAGAACGCTAAATCCTTCACTTAATCCCGTCTCTAATGCCCCTAATTCATCATTTACTGCTATTCGTAATGCTTGAAAAGTTTTAGTTGCAAAATGTAATCTTCCTCTTTTATATATTGCTGGAACATTTTCTTCTATAATTTTTACTAAATCAAAAGTCGTTTCAATCTTATTTTTTAATCTAGCTTCTATTATTCCTTTTGCTATTCTTCTTGAAAATTTTTCTTCACCATAACCATAAATAATATTTGCTAAACTTTCCTCACTCCAAGTATTTACAATATCTTTAGCTGTTAAATCTTTTTTTGTAGGATTTTCTTTCATAGTCATAAGTAATGGTTCATCTCTCATAAAAGAAAACCCTCGTTTAGAATTTTCTAATTGATCTGAACTTAAACCTAAATCAAAAATAACAGCATCCACTTTTTCTTTACCCTCTACATCTCGTTTAAAATAAATATTCAAATCTCTAAAATTTAAGTTCAAAAAATAAATTCTTTTTTCTAAACCTCTAAATCTATTTTTTGCTTTTTTCCAAACACTTTTATCTTGATCTAAAGCAATTATTTTTACATTTGAATATCTTTTCAAAATTTCAAAACTGTGTCCGCCACCTCCAAATGTCGCATCAAGTATAATTTTTTCTGAATTAAGACTTTGAAAATTTTCAAAATCTTTGTTTTTAGAGAGCCCTAAACCTTCTATTGTTTCATTTAAAAGAACTGTCTTGTGAATTGTATCCATTTTAATTACAACTTTTCTGCTAACTTATTTGCTTCTTTTTCTATTACTTCTCTATACTCTAACCATGTTTTATTATTCCAAACCTCTACTCTATCTTCTACTCCTATAATAGCGGCTTTATCTGTAAGTTTTATTCTTTCTTTTAAAAAATCAGGGATTAATATCCTTCCAATGGAATCTATTTCAACTTCAATTGCTCGTCCAAACATAAATCTATTAAAACTTCTTCTATCTGCTTTTAAAAAAGATAAATCAGAATCCGAATCAGTAAGTTTTTTAGAAATCTTTATCCATTCATTTGATGCAAAAATAAACAAACATTGGTCTAATCCTGGTGTAATAATAATTTTTTTACCAAGCTTTTCTCTAAATTTTACTGGTAAAGAAACTCTATTTTTTTCATCTATTGTATGTATATATTCACCAATAAGCATAAAATTGTTTATTTAAATTTCCCACCTTTTCCCACTTAATTTATATTGTAAACCACTATCCTTATAAAGCAAAATACTATCTGTGGATAACTAAAAATAAATAAATTTGACATTTTTTGTAAAAAATGTAAAATAAGAATCAGAAAATTGTTTTTCTCTTTTACTATTTTTTCTATTACTCTTATAGTAAAGATGAATAATTAAAGTGAAAAACTTTAAAAAAGTAACATATCTATTCGTACAAGATATGATATGTAAAAAATATTTTTTTAAAGGATGTAAAACACATCCACTTTAAAAATAAACAATTTTAAGCCTTGTCTAATTTGACAAGGCTTTTTTATTAGATTTTAAAATATATAAGAATATAATTATATAAATTGTAAAAATGTGAAAAGGAAAAAAATAATGAAAAAAAAATGCAAAAAATGCAAAAACAAAAATACTGAATCTTTTGTTTTTGAAATTTGGCCTAGAGAGTGGTATCACCATTTCGGACCAAAAATTTTTTTATGCAAAAATTGCATAAAAAAATTAAAAATGACATATCCTAAATATGTCATTTCTCCAAAAGAATGTGAAGAATTAGTTAAAAAATTTCTCACACAATAATATTAAAAACTCTCTTTAAAAAATAATATTTATTAGAGAGTTTTTTATTCTAAATTTTTAGGTCGCATAAGTGGAAAAAATTGAGTTTCACGAATAGGTTTATCTACAAGATAAGAAAAAAATCTTTCACCAAAACCAAAACCAAAACAAGGTGGCATACCATATTCAAGCATTTCCACAAATTCTGTATCAGACATCATTGCTTCTTCATCTCCTGCTTCTATTAATTTTTTTTGATTATCAAATCTTTGTTTTTGATCTATAGGGTCATTTAATTCAGCATGAGCTCTACCTATTTCACTTCCAGCAATAATAACTTGAAACATTTCAGTTTTTCTTTTGTCTATCTTATTTTCTTTAGAAAGTGGAGCTACTAATTTAGGATGATTAATAAGATAAACTGGACCAGAAATATTTTTTCTACAATATTTCCAAAGAGAATCTGTCATCCTTTCTTTATTTTTGCCTTCAAACTTAACATCTAATTTCTTCAAAACTTCTTCCATTTTTTCATTTGTATCTTCTAAAACATTTATGCCTGTTTGTTTTTTAATTTCCTCTACATAATCTATCTCACCCCATTCATGAGCTAAATCAAATTTATAACCTCTAGTTTCAAAATTAGTTTTTCCAAAAACATCTTTAGCTATTTTAATATATAAATCTCTAACTAATTTTTTACCTTCATTAATATTCATATAAGAAGCATAAAACTCCATATTGGTAAATTCTTGGATATGTTCATTACTTCCACCTTCATTTCTATAAACCCTACCTATTTCAAAAGTTTTTAGAAAACCAGCAGCCATTAATCTTTTTTGCCATAATTCACCAACTGAAATTCTAAGAAAAAGATCTATATCAAAATCATTATGATGTGTTTTAAATGGTCTGGCTTCAGCTCCTCCTGTAGTAATTTCTAAAGTTGGAGTCTCAACTTCTAAAAATCCTTTACTTTTCATAAAATTACGAACTACTTCCCAAAATTTTGTTTTTTGAATGAGAATATTTTTTATTTCTTCATTCATTAAAATATCTAAATATCTTTTACGAAATTTTTCTTCAATATCTTGTAAACCATGCCATTTCTCTGGTAATGGAAGTAAACTCTTTGAAAGCATATTCCAATCTTTCACTTCTATAGTTTTTTCTCCTCTATTTGTCACAAAAAAACTACCAAAAACTTCTATAAAATCTCCAATATCTATAACTTCATTAAAAAAAATAAAATTTTCTTCACTAAGAATATCTTTTTTAAATAAACCTTGAAAAAATCCTGAACCATCATTTAAAGTAATAAAAATTATAGCACCTTGCCCACGTATAGACATCACGCGTCCAGAAATCCATTTTTTTTTACCTTTTTGTGTTAAATTATCAAATTCTTCAACTACTTCTTTTATAGAAAGTTCCCTTTTTGAAACAGATGGATATGGATCAATACCTTTATCCTTAAAAAGTTTTAATTTTTTTATTCTAGCGTTTCTAATTTCATCAATTGAAGACATTTTTTAATTATTAATTTGTTAATCTCTAAATTTTAAGCAACATCTATAATTTTATAATTTACCATTCCATTTGGAGTTTTAAATGAAATATTATCACCTTTTTTCTTTCCAAATAGAGCTTCTCCAAAAGGAGATTTATTAGAAATTTTACCCAAAGCCATATCAGCTTCTTCAGAACCTACAATTTTAAAAGTTTTTTCACTTTTTTCTCCATTTTTTATAACAATTACTTTAGAACCAATTTCAATTACTTCCCCTCCACCTCCTGATACCACTTCAGAAGATTGTAAAATTTGTTCTATCATTGCAATACGTTCTTCAAGTTTACCCTGATCTTCGCGTGTTTGATGATATTCTGCATTTTCAGATAAATCTCCTAATGATTTTGCATAAGCCAAATTCTCTAAAATCTCTTTTCTTTTAGGACCTTTTAATTCTTTTAATTCAATCTCTAAAGATTTTCTTTTTTCTTCCGTTATATAATTACCTATTTTCTTCATAATTTATAATATTATCTTTTTTTTATGAAAAAGTAAATAGCTTGCCTATAAATTTTCTTTATGATAATCTATTTTATATGGCTAAAACAATTATTGAAATAAATAAAAATGAAAATGAAAATAATACAAGTGTTTTGCGTCGTTTTTCTCGTAAAATTCAAGAATCAAATATAATCCAAAAAATTAAAGGCTCTCGTTATAATAAAAGAAAAGAATCAAAACTTAAAATAAAAAAGGGTGCTTTAAAACTTTTAGGAAGAAGAAAAGAAATAGAAAAACTCCGTAAGCTCGGTAAAATGAAATGAAATTTGAGAAAATAAAACAAGACATCTTAGGTAGAGAATATTCTTTATCTATTGCTTATGTAAGCGAAAAAAAATCTAGAGAAATAAATAAAAAATATAGAAATATAGACAAACCCACCAATGTACTTTCTTTTGCTTTATATAAAAATATGGGTGAGATTATTTTATGTAAAAGTATAATTAAAAAAGAATTAAAAAAATTTAATAAAACTTTTGAACAATTATTAGGGTTTTTAGTTATCCACGGAATGCTACATTTGAAAGGAATGAAACATAGTAGTAAAATGGAAGAAGCAGAAAATAAGTATGATAAAAAATATTTCTATAGGCATAGATATAGGATCCACCATGACCAAAGTCGTAGTCGGAGAATTTTTAAAGGGAGAAAAAAATCCTAGAATTATTGGTTTAGGAGAAGCGGAAACAAATGGCGTTCAACATGGATATATTGTTAATATACCTTTGGCTGTTATTTCACTCAAAAATGCAATTTCTCAAGCTGAAAAAAGTTCAAATATAAAAATTAAACGAGCTTTTGTTGCTATTGGTGGAATAAGTTTATGTGGAGATATAGCAAACGGTATGAGTATTATTTCTAAAGCTGATGGTGAAGTAACTAGTTTAGATATAAATAAAGCGTTAGAAGATTGCGAAAATAATTTAAATTTAAATAATAAAAAAATAATAAAAATATTTCCTATATCTTTTAAACTTGATGGTAAAGAAATAGCAGGACAACCTGAAGGTATGCGAGGAACAAAACTTGAATTAAAAGCTCTTTTTATAAATTGTTCTAATTCACATTTTGAAAATTTAATAGAAGTTATAACTCTAGCAGGAATAGAACCAATAGATATAATTGCTTCTTCTATAGCTGGAAGTCAAATTGCTCTATCTTCTAAACAAAAAATAGTAGGGGGAGCGTTAGTTGATATTGGTTCTGAAACAGTTTCACTTTCTATATATGAAAATGGAATACTAATATCACTTCATACATTTTCTATTGGTGGAACAAATATTACTAACGATATTGCTTTAGGTTTTAAAATATCTCTAGAAAATGCAGAACATTTAAAACTTGGTAATCTTACAGAAAACTTTTCTAAAAAAAAATTGGATGAAATAATTGGGGCACGTCTTTCTGATATTTTTGAATTAATAGAAAATCATTTAAAAAAAATAAAACGAAATGAATTACTACCAGCCGGAATTGTTTTTATTGGTGGAAGTGCTAATATTCCTTTGTTAGAAGAATATTCAAAATCTGTTCTAAAACTTCCTTCAAAAATAGGAACGACAGAAATTTTTGGTAATATAAAAACAAAACTTCGTAACCCTTCTTATTTTACTGTTCTTGGTCTTATTATGCCTGACAATAATAATAATTTTTATTCTAAAAATTTATTTTTAAATTTCTTTAAAAATTTAAAAGATATCATTAAATTAAATATCAAACAATTAATGCCTTAAATTAACTTTTAATTTTTAAATTTTATAGAAAATTAAAAAGCTTTGCTTTTTTTTATTTTGTGTTATCATAGACTTTATATAAATAAAATAATTTTATTAATAAATAAGATACTAAAAATATGCCTAAATTAAACCCTGAAATAGAAAGTTTTGCTCGTATTATGGTCATCGGAATAGGAGGATCTGGTAAAAATGCTATTAACCATATGATTAATTCTAAAGTCAAAGGTGTATCTTTTATCTGTATGAATACAGACACTCAGGATTTACATCACTCTTTAGCAGAGAAAAAAATTCATATTGGGAAAAATCTAACTAAAGGTCTTGGAGCTGGAATGAATCCAGAAATCGGAAGAAAGGCTGCCGAAGAAACTAAATCAGAAATTCAAGATACTATTAAAGGAGCGGATATGATTTTTGTAGCTTGTGGAATGGGCGGAGGCACGGGCACAGGTGCTGCACCAATCGTTGCTCGAGCAGCAAAAGAACAAGGCATTTTAACTGTAGCTGTAGTTACTAAACCATTCTTTTTTGAAGGTAACCATCGAATGAAAATTGCAGAGAAAGGGATTGAAGATTTAGCAAAAGAAGTTGATGCAATTATTATTATTCCAAATGATAAATTAATTCAATTATCAGATAAAACTACAAACTTCAAAGATGCTTTCGCTAATTGTGATAATGTTTTACGTCAAGCTGTAGAAGGTATTTCAGACCTTATTACTACTCCCGGTATTATCAATGTTGATTTTGCAGATATCAGAGCAATAATGTCAGATGCTGGAAGTGCACTTTTAGGTATTGGCCTTGCTTCAGGTGACGGTCGCGCACCAAAAGCAGCATTACAAGCTATTAATTCTCCCCTATTAGAAGTCTCAATCAATGGTGCCAAAGGAGTACTTTTTGCTATTTCTGGTGGAGACGATATTACTATTCATGAAATACAAGAAGCAGCTAAAATAATTACTGAATCTATAGACAAAGATGCAAAAGTCATTTTTGGAACAATTAAAGATGAAAAATTAAAAAAGGGTGAATTAAAAGTAACAGTTATAGCATGTAGTTTTGCTAATGATGCACCTCGTAAAACTCTTTTTAGTGGAACTAGTATTTTAAATCAAACATTATTGGAAGAAAAAAATACAGATAAAATTATTAAAGAAATACACAATACTATTCAGAATTCAAATAAAAATAATAATACTAATAACAACTCTGATTTTCTTAAAAAAGTAGAAAAAAAAACAGAACCCATAGAAGAGATAATAATAGATGACGATGGCGAAGACTGGAGTGCTGTACCCGCATTTCTCCGAAGAAAGAAGAACTAAAAAAATAGCTATAAATTTATAATAAAACAAGAAAGCAAACCCCGCGACAGCGGGATTTACTTTCTATGATATAATATTAAAAATTATTAATTAACCTAGAAATTAATTCTATGTATGAACTTGTAATAATAGGAGGAGGACCAGCAGGAACTGCCGCTGCGGTTTACGCCTCTCGAAAAAGATTAAAAACTTTACTTATAACATCCGAATGGGGTGGACAATCTATCGTTTCTGAAACTATTTATAATTGGATAGGAACAACTCAAATATCAGGAAATGATTTAGCAAATAATCTAAAAAATCATGTACTTGCAAATGTCGGAGAAAGTTTAGAAGTTAAAAAAGGATTAAAAATTGAAAAAATCACCAAAGAAGGTGAAATTTTTGAATTAAAAGCAGACAATGGAGACACAATAAAAACAGAAACCATACTTATAACCACAGGAAGCAAGAGAAGAAAATTAGAAGCAAAAAATGCTGACAAACTAGAACACAAAGGACTCACTTATTGTGCTACTTGTGATGGACCACTATTTGCAGACCAAGATGTAGCAGTTATCGGTGGAGGCAATGCAGCATTTGAATCTGCCGCTCAACTACTCGCCTACTGTAAATCTGTAACTTTAATAAATAGATCAGATACATTTAGAGCTGACCAGATAACAGTAGATAAAGTTCTTAAAAATGAAAAAATAAAAGCAATAAAAAATGTTGAAATTTTAGAAGTTAAAGGCGATAAATTCGTAGAAGGACTAGTTTACAGGGAAAATGGCGAAGAAAAAACATTAAATGTTACCGGTATCTTCGTAGAAATAGGACAGCTTCCTAACACTGATTTTGTAAAAGAAATAGTTCCATTAGACAAAATAGGAAGAATAAAAATAAATCCAACCAATCAAAAGACTGAAGTAGAAGGTATTTGGGCAGCTGGAGATTGTACTGATGTACTTTATCACCAGAACAATATAGCCGCAGGAGACGCTGTAAGAGCTCTAGAAGACATATATTTACATATAAAGGCATAAACTGACTAAACTCAACAAAAAATACTGATTTGACAAAGTCAGTATTTTTTGTTATTATTTAGATAAATAAACAATTCTTAAAAAAGAAAGGTAAAAATAATGACTGATTTAGCAAAAACATTTCCATTATTTTTACTAATAATGGGATTTCTTTTTTATGTTTTAACGGCAAACAATATAATAGCAAATGAATATAAAATATATATCATTATCGCTATCATATTCTCTCCTATTTTTTATTTTTATTGTAATAACATAAATGGAGGGAAAAATTGAAGAGGATAAAATCATTCTTAGTCTCAAAGATAACAGTAGATACAATAGCATTTGCTATATTTAGTCTACTAACTTCTGTTGGACTAACAACCATTTATGAATTGTTAGTTTTAAAAATGGATAATGATGATTGGTTTTTATTTAGAATTATTTATAATATCCTTAAATTCAGTGGTGCATATTTTTGTGCTGAATTGACAGATATAATAAGAAAGAAAATACAAAAAAATCCAAACAATCTATCCCAAAAGATAACAGCTGATACACTGGCTGTATCCATTTATCAATTACCTATATATAACATTACTGGTTATTTTGAAGGTGCTGCTGATAAAACAAGTGGTAAATTTTCTATTTTCTTATAAAAACATAAAATTTATATAAGAAAAAATAAAAAAGTAAAATTTTTTGCAATTTATAAAAAAAATGTTATTATTGAAGCTGATTTGGCCTTATCGTCTAACGGTTAGGACATCGGCTTTTCAAGCCGGTAATCCGGGTTCGATTCCCGGTAAGGTCACAGACAGAAATTTCTCGGTCGGAAAGAACATAGTAGTTAACTCTTTTTTATTTTCAAACATCGTGAAAAATGTTAAATTTTAGATATGGAGATGTGGCAGAGTGGTTGAATGCACCGGTTTCGAAAACCGGCATACCCAAAAGGTATCGGGGGTTCAAATCCTCCCATCTCCGCCAAAATTATAATATAATTACATTATATGGAAGAACTAGAATTAACATATTTAATAAAAAAAATACCTGAGAATTTATTTAACTCCCCTTTTAAGGAAATGCTTGATATTTACATTCCTCAAAATGAAAAACACCCTAAACTTAGAATAAGAAAAATTGGAGAAAAATATGAAATAACAAAAAATCAACCTGAAGAAAAAATGATTCTTCTATACAATTAGAGACAACAATTCCTTTAACACTAGAAGAATTTGAACAATTAAATAAAATAACAGGAAAACGAATAGAAAAAAAATCGCTATTATTATAAAGAAAATAATGTTCAATATGAAATAGACGTATTTAAAGAAAATTTAAGTGGGTTAATTTTAGTAGATGTAGAATTTAATTTTAGAGAAGAAAAGAATTCTTTTAAAATGCCAAACTGGTGCCAAAAAGAAGTAACTCAAGAAAAATTCATTGCAGGAAGAATGATTTGTGATAAAAAATACGAAGATATAAAACCCAAACTTGTAAAATATGGTTATATAAGAAAATAAAAAAAAATGATATTATATAAATATAGTCCTTTTGGGCTAATTTTTATGAAAAAAGACAGAATAAAAATAATAATACTTGCTGGTGGTAAGGGAAATAGAATGCAAAGTGAATTGCCAAAAGTTCTCTCCCCCCTTAATAGAAAACCAATGATAAAACATTTACTAGGAAATGTTCACGAATCAGGTATAGACAATCACCCTATAATAATAGTCGGATTTAAAAAAGAGTTAGTAATGAAAGAACTTGGAGATAAATATCATTATATCGTTCAAGAAGAACAATTAGGCACTGGACACGCAGTAAACCTCGCAAAAGAATATTTAAAAAATAAAGCGGAACATATAATAGTACTTTATGGAGATCAACCTTTCACAAGTGCTAAAACAATAAAAAAAATAGCAGAAAAACATCTAAAATCTAAAAAAATGATAACAATGGCCACCATAGAGGTGCCAAATTTTAAAGATTGGAGAATTTGTTTTAGTAATTTTTCTAGAGTAGTTAGAAATAAAAATAAGAGAATAGTAAAAACAATAGAAAAGAAAGATGCAACCGAAAAAGAATTAAAAATAAAAGAAGTAAATCCATGTTATTTTTGTTTTGATGCAAAATGGCTATGGTCTAATCTAGAAAATGTAAAAAATAATAATGTTCAAAAAGAATATTATCTTCCTGACTTAATAAAAATAGCTACTGAACACAAAATACACATAGAATCTATAAAAATAGATGCCCATGAGGCACTCGGAGCAAATACCAAAGAAGAACTTCAAGTTCTAGAAAAATTCGTTAAGTAAAATTTTGTAAAAATTTTACTTGGTAGTATAATATACTTCCATATTAATTATTAGCTAACGGTAAGATTTTCTATCTTACTAAATAAAAAATCATTTATGCAAAATCCTTTTGAAAACGGAATGATACAATTAAATAAAGTTACAAAGATAAAAAATTTTAATGAAGAATTTATAAAGAAACTTCAACAACCAGACCGTGATATAAGAATATCCATACCAGTTAAAATGGATGATGGCTCTATAAAAATATTTGAAGGTTATAGAGTTGAATATAATAATGTATTAGGACCTTATAAAGGTGGTATAAGATATCACAAAGATACTGAAATAAATGAAGTTAAAGCTCTAGCGTTTTGGATGACTATAAAGTGTGCTGTTGCGGGGATACCTATGGGAGGAGGAAAAGGAGGAATCACAGTAGATCCAAAAGAATTATCTAAAGGAGAACTCGAAAGACTTTCTCGTGGTTTTGTACAAAAGTTATCTGATATATTAGGACCAAAGAAAGATGTCCCTGCCCCAGATGTAAACACCACACCTGAAATAATGGCTTGGATGAGTGATGAATATGCAAAAATTACTGGAGATAAAACAGGAGCAACATTTACTGGCAAACCACTAGACAAAGGCGGTTCCGCAGGAAGAGGTCCCGCAACAGGTTTAGGTGGATTTTATGTTTTTGATTCTTTGAGAGAACAATTAGGATTACCAGAGAAATGTGAAGTCGTAGTACAAGGATTTGGAAATGTAGGATTTAATGCAGCACAAACATTTATAGAACACGGACATAAAATACTCGCTATATCTGATTCCAAAGGAGGAGTTTATAATAAAGAAGGATTAGATTTAAATAGCTTAATAGAACATAAGAAAAAAACTGGGAGCTTAGGAGGATTTGAAGGTGCTAAAGATATAACCAACGAAAAATTATTAGAAACAGAATGTGATGTATTAATACCAGCTGCTTTTGAAAATGTAATTGATGAAAATAATGCAGAAAAAATAAAAGGTAGAGTTATACTAGAACTCGCTAATGGTCCTGTTACTCCCAAAGCTGATGAAATTTTATTTAAAAAAGGAATACCTGTAATACCTGATGTACTGGCAAATTCTGGAGGTGTAACTGTTTCTTATTTTGAATGGAATCAAAATCTAAAAGAAGAACACTGGAGCGAGAAAGAAGTATTTGAAAAATTACTTCCTATGATGCATGATGCTGCCCAAAAAACATACCGAAGAGCAAAAGACAATAATACGGATTTAAGACGAGGAGCATTTATACTTGCGTTAGAAAGAATAGAAGCAAAAATTTAATCTTGTTGTAAACTTCAAAAGAAAAGCTCATCTACGCTATAGTGTAGATGAGCTTTTCAGTTGTTTTTATCTTATTTTTTTTGTATATTTTAAGTAGTCATAAAGTCCGTAAAGTTAAAAAAAGAAAATGCACGGTTAGCTCAGTTGGTAGAGCATTCCCTTGACGTGGGAAGGGTCACAGGTTCGAATCCTGTATCGTGCACCAGAATAGAACTTAACGGTTTTTCGGAGACCGAATTGTGGGCGGCGCAAAGCGCCGCCCACCACTTGTCTTTGAAAAAGCCGATTCGTTCTGTATTGGTGTCTTTATTGTACCAAGTTAGAACCTATTTCCAAAATCTATAAAATGGACGAATTTTTGCGAAACATATTTTCTGGGGATTTGGATTTGGCAAAACCGAGACTCTGATTTCCCGCCCACAGAAAGGGGTCTGGGGAATGAATGCGGGCGATCTTGCGTTTTGAAAAAATTGGCGGAGCTAGTTTATATTATACAACAAGTAAATATCATTACAAATCATTCCCTGAATAAGATAAATTGAAACTTTTGTTTATTAAGGGAAAATCTGGAATGATATTATTCAAAA
>Ga0172367_10003460_pt1 | contig 20451 bp, 19 predicted proteins | sample Lak10m_FD_114542 | JGI IMG/M metagenome (GOLD analysis project Ga0172367, IMG submission 114542) | Freshwater microbial communities from Kabuno Bay, South-Kivu, Congo - kab_022012_10m | ecosystem: Environmental > Aquatic > Freshwater > Lake | place: Democratic Republic of the Congo: South-Kivu...
GCTCTTACTTTTAAAAGAGCCTATTTCTAGGCTATTAGGGAAGCTTCCTCGAGTCACACGATATCCGCCAACTCCTCAACTCTCTTTCCCTTGGTAGGGTCGCGAACCGGACAGGAGTGAAATAGATTTTTAAAATTACCGTAATAATCCGTACGTTGTGCCGCATCGATAATGTCATTCGCTAGGATCCAGAGAGCTTCAGTCATCGGGATATCGTTAAACACAGTCGTACATCCCTGTTTTCTGCCTCGTTCTAGTCCAATCATGGATTGCCACGAGATGATTTGATTGATTCTGCTAGCAGTAAGGACTCCATCCAAGACTACGCTCACTGGGATGTTGTGATCTTGGGCACTCTTTCGGTAACTTAAGCAAATTTGTTCTGCATCAGGCCAATAGCCTGAAGAAAGGATGCTGACGTATTGTCTAAAGTGCTGGACAGCGAATGAGTTAAATCGTTTTTCGTAGGCCTCTGAGCCTGCAGTGTTTTCCCAGTTTGCTTTAACTAAATTATAGAAAAGAGAGGCTGGAAATCTCCTATTTTTTTTAACCACGTTGTAAGCGTCATCTGAATATTGGTCACCAAGTTCTGCTAATTTTTTCCATCCTTCGAGTGGCTTTCCTTTTATTGCTAGGGAAATAAGCATATCTAAATCGTTTTTACTTAAATGATGTTTGAGTCGGTGAATTGCCCCATTCATGATTTTCTCTTTGTTAATTCTGGGCGGAATTACAATGCGAGCGACGCGAGATTCCTGCGCAAAGCTAAGTAGAGGCGCTAGGACTGATCCCCCAAAAGCAATCAATGTCATTAAAATAAGGATTCTCGACATATTGTCACATGATTAGTGCAATGCATGGGCCTACTGAGTGAGTCAAAAAATGCAATAAAATTGGAGGCTTTTTCTTTTTTACTGTTGTGTTAACCAACAAATGTCAAAAAAAAAGACATCTCAAAAAAGGGGAAAAGTCATGCAAATCAAAGCAGAAAAGAAAGTTGCAGTCATTCTTTGTGGAAGCGGATTTAAAGACGGATCTGAAATTCATGAGTCTGTAGCCACTCTCTGGGCATTGAGTCAGCATCCCGTTTCAGTTCAGTGTTTTGCTCCAGATGCGGATCAAGCGGATGTGGTGAATTGCCTCACAACGCAGGTGATGCCAGGTGAGAAACGAAATATGCTGATCGAAGCAGCTCGAATCGCTCGTGGGGCTGTTCTTCCTCTTTCTTCACTGAATCCCGATGAGTTGAGTGCGATCATTCTTCCTGGAGGATTTGGTGCAGCAAAAAATCTCTGTTCTTTTGCTTTTGATGGGGCAAGGGCATCGGTTCGACCTGAGTTAAAAAATGTTCTCGAAAAGATGCATCACGCTAGAAAGCCAATCGGAGCAATTTGTATTGCTCCTGTGGTAGTTGCATTGTCTTTGCCTGGGCAAAAGATTGAGCTGACTTTTGGAAAAAAATCTGAAGCTTCAGATGAAATCGAAAAGCTCGGTCATCGACACGTAGAATGTCGGTTAGACGATTGTCACGTAGACCGGATGCATCGGGTCGTTACTTCTCCTGCCTATATGTACTCGGATGCAACTCTGGGGGGATTGTTTACAGGGATTCAGAAGCTCGTTGCTGAAGTAGTTCTCATGGCTTAGCTCGATTCTGGAAAAGTCCATTGGATTTCGGTAGAAACTGTGTTTTAAGAGAGTTTCTTAACGCGACTCCGTAGCTCAGTTGGATAGAGCAGGTGCCTTCTAAGCATCAGGTCGGGGGTTCGATTCCCTCCGGAGTCGCCATCATTACTGAATCAATTCCAAGCGAACTACATGGTCCTTGAGAGCTTGAATTAAGGATTGGCTATGGTCCGGTCCTCGAGTTTCCAAGGTAAGTGCTACATCTGTTTGATCAAGGCCCATCGAGGGTTCGTTCCGATCATGAATTGCTTGAAGAATATTTGCACCTTGTTGAGCGATGAGGTCAGTGAGTCGTGCAAGAGACCCTGGACGATCTGAAATAACGACATTGACTCGAATTCTGCGACCTGTACGAATGAGTCCTCGATCGATAATTTTAGAGAGAACATTTACATCGATGTTTCCACCGCTGATGATGAGAACCACATTTTTACCTCGGATCTGACTGCCGAGTTTTTCGATTGCAGCCAAGGGAACAGCGCCGGCTCCCTCTGCAATGATTTTTGCTTTTTCCATCAGAGTCAGGATTGCCGTAGCAATCAACTCATCATCAACCGAAAAGCAGTGGTCCAGGCGCGAGTGAAGGAGATCGAACATCGGCTTGCTTGTTTTGCCCACTGCGATTCCATCTGCAAAAGTGGCGACGTGATTGAGGTCTTCAGGTTGACCGTGCTCGAGAGATTTGCACATCGCTGCAGCGCCAGCCGCTTGGCAGCCAATGAGCTGAGTTTGTGGTCGCAACGTCTTGATGGCAATTGCAGTTCCTGCCATCAGACCTCCGCCGCCGATAGAGCCTATGATAAAATCTGGATTAGGTAATTGATCGAGGATCTCAAGGCCGACGGTACCTTGCCCAGCGATGACATCCGGATCTTCAAAAGCATGGACAAAAACTCTGCCAGTTTCTTGTGCAATCCCTAGAGCGACTCGATAGGCTTGATCGTAAGTGTCGCCGTCGAGTACGATTTCAGCTCCGAGAGCGCGCGTGTTTTGGATTTTCATCAATGTGGCAGATCGAGGCATGACGATCAGAGCATGGGTTCCTAAGGTGCGCGAACCCCAGGCTACACCTTGTGCGTGATTGCCTGCACTTGCGGCGATTACTCCACGGTTTTTTTGTTCGGGTGAAAGTTGAGAAATTTTATGAGTGGCTCCACGAATTTTAAAAGACCCGATGGGTTGCATGGTCTCGAGTTTGAGATACAAATTGCACCCAAAGGCTTCAGATAACCACGGATTTAAAAGCAACGGCGAAGGCTTTAAGTATTGGCTCAAATCAACTTTTGCCGCTTGAACAGTGGCAAGATCCAATTGAAAAGACTTCACACTCTCCCTCCTGCCGGGATCAATCCGCCGTTGATCGACTTGCCCCAGGGTTGGGTGAGAGAGAAAATAATTTCTGCTAGTTCTACTGGATTGACCCAAGTTGAGAAATCTGCGCCCGGCATATCGTTACGATTGGCAGGCGTATCGATAATGGATGGAAGCACTGTATTGATGTTGATATCAAAATGTCTGACTTCGTCAGCGATAGAAGAGGTCAATGCATTGAGTCCTATTTTTGAGGCGGTATAAAGACCCATTCCCGCTGTTGGATTCAGAGTAGCTTTCGCTCCAACAAAGACGATTCTGCCAAAGTTTTTTTCTTTCATCGACGGAAGAATGTGACGTGTGAGAAGTAAAGCAGATTTTAAATTGCAATTAATTAAAAAATCTAGATCTTCATCCGTGAATTGATCGATTGCGACAAAGCGAAATCCTCCTGCACAGTGGATCAATGCATCTACGTCAGTAGGGCATTTTTCTTTGATTTGAGAGGACTGAGAAACATCTAAGGTCATCCAAAGAAAATTTTTATGATTCATGAACTCAAAATGTTCAGAAGGATGGCTTCTCGAAACGCCGGTGACGTGACACCCGGCTTTGAGAAATTGATTGACCACATGAATGCCTAACGCTCCCTGAGCACCAGTAACCACAACCGAATGAGGTATTTTCATGATTCATTTCACCTGAGTTCATTGTTTACCTGATGAGCTCGAGAAAAGGGAGTAATTCTAACGACGGGCTCGCACACGTCTTGACACGTCTTGACACACCTTGACAGATCTTGGCAGGCTTTGACAGGATAAGAGAGAGGTGTTGCCGTTATGCGTTACACAATGATTTCTAGCCTGAAGAATCTAGCAAGTTCACTGCGTGCATTTTTATTATTGCTCGTTTTAGGTGGTGCCCTTGCACTCCTCAATGTACTCCAAATTTTAAGTTTAATCATTTGGCCATTTTCGCCTAAGGCATTTCGCCAGGTGAATCTGATGGCAGCTCATTTATTTTGGAAGCTGTGTGTGTTTTTTATCGAGAATGTTTTGAGAATTGAGATGGTCTTCTCGGGTGACGAGATTCCAACAGGTGAAAACGTCATCCTCTTTTGTAACCATCAGCAGATGCTAGATATTCTTGCGCTGATGCCACTCGCTGATCGAAAAAGGCAATTACCAAATTTAAAGTGGTTCGCTAAAAATCCCATCAAGTATGTGCCGGGCGTCGGTTGGGGGATGCTCTTTTTGGATTGTATTTTTCTAAAACGGGATTGGACTCAAGATGCGAGTCGAATCCGTCAGACCTTTGCCAAGCTTTTAAAACATGGCTTGCCATTTTGGCTCATCAGTTTTTCGGAGGGGACACGACTCACTGATCCGAAGCTCAAGAGAAGTCAGGACTTTTCTCTTCGTAATGGATTCCCAGTTCTCAATCATGTCCTTGTTCCTCGAACTCGTGGATTTGTGGCATCTTTCACTGCCTTGAGGCCGCGGGCGGATGCGGTTTATGATGCCACGATAGGTTATGAGCAGGATGTCCAGAGCTTGTGGCGAGTTTTTAAAGGAGAGGTGCGCCGAATTCATCTCGATGTTCGGCGCTTTCCAGTCTCGATTCTCCCGCAGGGCGAAAAAGAAATCGCTGATTGGCTCATGCAACGATTTATTGAAAAAGATGCATTGATGAAGCGCTTTTATGCATGTGGTCGGTTTTCGCTCTGAGGTTCTAGATTTAAGTTTCTGAGTCGCAGAGCATTACTGATCACTGAAACTGAACTTAAGCTCATTGCTACGCTTGCCCAAATCGGGCTGATTAAAATCCCAGTGAATGGATACAGTGCGCCTGCTGCGAGAGGGATTCCGGCGGTATTGTAAAAGAATGCTAAAAAGAGATTTTGACGGATATTTCGAAGTGTTCTTTCGCTCAGCCGACGCGCGCGAGCAAGTCCGCGTAGATCACCGGTGAGAAGAGTGATGCCCGCACTTTCCATCGCGACATCAGTACCAGTTCCCATGGCGATTCCAACATCAGCCAATGCCATTGCAGGAGCGTCATTGATTCCATCTCCTGCCATAGCTACTGCGCGACCTTCACTCTTCAATCGGCGAACGATTTCAGCTTTTTGATCAGGAAGCACTCCCGCAATGACTTCATTGAGTCCAAGTTGTTGAGCAATCGCTTGAGCTGTTGTTGGATTATCTCCAGTAGCAACGACGATCCGAATTCCTTCGCTTCTCAAAAACTCAATTGCCTCTAAAGTGGATTCTTTGATGGGATCTATCACGCCGATCATTCCTGCAGGTTGTCCATCAATCGCTATCAAAATGACGGTATGTCCTTGGTGTCGAAGCTGTTCGGCATCTTGTTCAAAGGACTCAATGATCGTATGGGTATCTTGTATCAGTGATTCCTTTAAAAATGCGGCATTTCCTAATAAAAGTGAGTGACCTCCGACTTTACCAATCACGCCTTTTCCGGGAAAAGATCGAAATTCTGTGGCGGGCAATAATGAAAGATTTCGTTCTAAAGCGGATCGCACGATCGCACTAGCAAGAGGGTGTTCGCTTGCTTTTTCTAGGCTTGCTACCCAAAGGAGTACGTCATTTTCATTCCACATGTTCTTGACCAAAAGTTTCGAAAGCTTGGGCTTGCCCTCGGTGAGAGTGCCTGTTTTATCAATCAACAAAGTATCGATTTTTTCGAATAGCTCGAGGGCTTCCGCATTTCGGATGAGGATTCCATTTTCGGCTCCGCGTCCGGTGCCCACCATGATGGCCATCGGAGTCGCAAGTCCAATGGCGCATGGACAAGCAATGATCAGCACTGAGACCGCATTGACCCAGGCGAACACTAATCGTGGTTCAGGTCCCCATAGGTACCAAGCAATAAAAGAGATGATTGCAGTCAAAATCACAGTGGGAACGAAATAATTTGAAATTTGATCAGCTAATCTTTGAATAGGGGCTCTGCTTCTCTGGGCATCTGCAACCATTCGAGTGATTCGGGCCAGGAGAGTCTCGCTTCCGACCTTATCCGCGCGGATGATGAGTGAGCCTGTGCCGTTCATTGTTCCACTGATGACTTTTGAATCGATTGATTTTTCTACAGGGATTGGCTCGCCTGTGACCATCGATTCATCAATTGAACTTTGACCCTCAAGAGTTTCGCCATCGACTGGAATCTTTTCGCCGGGTCTGACACGAATTTGCTCTCCGACGCGGACCTGTTCGAGTGGGATTTCGATTTCAGTGCCGTTCCTCAATACCAAAGCAGTTTTTGGAGCTAGTCGAAGGAGTTTACGAATGGCTTCTCCTGTTCGGGCTCTTGCTTTAAGCTCGAGCACTTGCCCTAAAAGTACCAGTACCATGATGGTTGAAGCTGTATCAAAATAACCCAGCACGTAACCGTGGTGTTTCATCGATTCTGGAAATATTCCTGGAACAATCAAGGCGGCCAAACTGTAAATAAACGCTGAGAGAACCCCGATCGAGATCAGAGTAAACATATTGGGATTGCGAGTCACAATGGATGACCATCCTCTTTGAAATAATGGCCATCCACACCAAAATATAACTGGAAGTGAAAGGATGAATTGAATCCAACTCGAGCTTCCAAAAAACATTTCACCCATCGAAAGAATAAAGACGGGGAGTCCAAAGACTACGCCAATCCAAAATCGACGAGTCATATCGACAAGTTCAGGGTTTGGACCTTCTTCGAGAGTCGGCATCAATGGCTCAAGGCCCATTCCACAAAGAGGGCAGGTAGCGGCAGGGTCTTCACTGATGATTTCTGGATGCATGGGGCAGGTGTATTTCATCCCGGGTTGATGCGAAATCTGAGGCTTGGCTGGGGGTGCAGGAAGAGGTGAAGTAGGCAGGAGTGCGAGGTATTTTTCAGGATTTTTCTGAAACTCCTCATTGCATTCGATGCAGCAAAAAAAATACGTTTTATCCTGGTAGAGGTAGGAGCCTCCTTTGGCGGTTTTTGGGTTCACCATCATCCAACACATCGGATCCATCGCGTTCTCGTTTTGCATAGGTGTGATTTGGCTAAACCAAAGGGGGCTTAAGCGTCAATAACGAGTTGAGGAACGAGTTGAGGAACAATTTCAGTAAAGGCTTGAGACGCACTTCCGTGTGCGCTGTCTCACGATCATTTATCCATATCGGCCCAATCGGCGGCATCTGTTGATTTTTGTCGAGGTGCCCCGAGAAAACTTACACATTCTGCATGGACTTCAAATGCAGTTCTTTGGTTCCCGTCTTTGCTTTCGTATTTGTGACTTCGCATGGATCCTTCAACATAAACAGAGGCACCTTTTTTAAGATATTGTGCGCAATGCTCTGCTTGTTTTCCCCAAGTCACGATCTTGTGCCATTGAGTTTCTTCGGATATCGGTTCGGGAGTTCCGTTCTCGGGATGGATTCTACGCGTCGTAGCTAACGGAAAGTGAACGACTGCGATTCCGTTTTTAGTTTCCCTTTGAGTAGGGTCTGCGCCTAGTCTGCCCACCAGAATTACTTTATTTATATCTTTCATATGAATCTCCTATGTTGTGCAGGGCATTGCGAACATAGTGCCACGTTTGAGCTAAGGAATGATGTTTTTTGGTCTTGATTTGAGCGAATCGTCCCCTTGTCGGACCTGTTTGGCAGTGATAGCTTTTTGACTCAAAAGATTTTCAACGTGAGGGGGAACTAATGCTTCGTAGTCGATTCGTATTTCGAATGATGTTGTCGATGATGTGTTTTCATCTGGGTCAATCTGTGAATTTATTTGCAATGGACGATTCTGATCTGACGGGGCTTTCTAACCAGCGACGAATAATGGATGTCTCACTTGAAATTCAGCCGGATAAGATTCGAACAGAAACGTCTAATAAAGACGTTTTTGCTGTCGAAGTCCTCCGAGAAGATCACGGAAAGTTGATTTCAGTTCCTGCAGTTCCGTTCAAATGGAAAGCAAGTGAGTTAGCTGCAGGACGTGATACCATTCATGTCGAAGCTATTTTGAAAAATGAGTTTTTTGAAGTGTCAGATGGCAATCAGCCTTACCGAATTGTTGCCGATATCCCGGCTCAAGGAAAGAACCAGCTTATTTTCTTACCAGATAGTTCTGGAGGGCAAGTCTTAGGAATCTGGCAGGTCGCTCAACGTGCAAAAACAAAGCTTGAATCTGAAGTCGGCTTGAGCTTTTGGAAGACGCCGCTGAGCTTTTCTTGGCCCGCCGAAGGAGATTATTATGCTTTTGGAGAAGTTCATTTGACTCGTGGAGATCATTGGGACGTGGTTGGTCATGAGATGGGCCATGGGATTTATGATTTAGCCAATCTTGGAGTTTTTGGTGGAGGCGCTCATAAAATTGATGAATGCTATTCAGAAGCACTCGCTATTTCAGAAGGATGGGCTTCCTTTTTTTCTGCTTGGCTTAATGTGGACTTACAGGATCCGGATGCAAAATTTGAATATATGGTTCCGCGCCGGGCACCGATTCGTTTTGAATCGATTCCTTCAGATGTTTGTCCAGGTCAGACTAATGAATGGAGAGTGACTGGATTTTTTTGGGATCTAGTCGATCTTCATGATGATAGCGAAAAAGCCACAGAGCTTTTTGCTCGAATGTGGAATGCGATGAAAGGCACCCGGGTTGGTTCTGCTTTAGCGGCAAAAAACAAACTAAAAAATGCGGGATTTGATCCTGAATTACTTCAGATTGTGTGGGATTTGAATTTTGGGAAATAGTGCCATCTCTACGAAATCCAATGCTAATGGTTGCATTTTAGTTATGCTCGACTATGTTGTAAGGGGTTAAAAAACCAACGCTAACAACAACACTATTTCTAATCAGTGAGTGAGGAGGCTTTTTCGTGAAAAAGTCAACAAATTTAGTTCGATATTCTTCAATTGCATTAGCTATTGCCGCTATGGTGAGCGTTGCGGCTTGTGCGAAAAAACCTAAGCCAGAAGATTCAGTTGTTCCTGGAAGTGCAGGAGCTGATGAGAATCAAATGGGTGATTCGGATTCTGGCAAGGCCATGGGTCTGCACAGCATTCACTACCCTTATGATTCTTTTTCTCTCGATTCCAAAGCTAAAGAAGAATTGAAGGCCAACGCTGAAATCCTTAAGTCTAAGCCTAGCCTGAAAATTCAAATTGAAGGTCATTGCGACCAACGCGGTGGCATTCAGTACAACATCGCATTGGGTGAGAAGCGTGCAAACGCTGCTAAGAAATTCCTTGTTTCTCATGGTGTTAACGGCGAACAGTTAACCACCATTAGTTTTGGTAAGGAACACCCACTGGATGCAGGGTTGACTGAAGAAGCTTATTCAAAAAATCGCCGTGCAAATTTTGCGGTTACCTCGAACTAAGAGTTTCGAGATTTGTTGATCGGGATGGGGCGGGCAGCTTTTTTTTCTAGATTTTATTTTATTTGGGCTCTCTTCGCTTTTGGAGTGGCTTCTGGGTGTTCGATTCTCGCTACACGACCTGTGCAAGAGATGTCGGATACCGCTGCTGCGATTAAGGCAGCAAGAGAAGTTCAAGCCGATACGTTAACCCCTGAGCTTTTTCGCCAAGCTAACGAGTGGTATCAACTCGCTCGCCGCGAATATAAGTTTAAAAACTTCAAACTCGCTTCACAATATGCGGCTCAAGCTCGCGACTATGCTGAGCAAGCCGAATTTGAAGCGATTCGAGGGGGTGTGTCGAGGGGCGATCTAGAAGGCACTGCTACCTCCCATCCTGATCCCTCTTCCGGTCCTGCCTCTCCGGAACAAGCCCATCCCCCGTCATCACCGTGAAGCGATTAAAAGTCGAGGTTGCTCCAGCTCTCTCGGGATGTCATGATCATGAAATAAAGATCATTCTATGAAATCGATTATTTCTAAAACTTCTATTTTATTGGTTTGTGTTTCTTCTATGACGGGCTGCTTAAAGTCTCGTTTCCAATATCGGGGCGATGGAGACGATCAAGCGGCAGTAACTCCCATACCTACTCAGGTCAAGGATGTTCGACCTCAAGATGAATACGTTCTTGATGAGATCAAGCTTGAACTCACTCGGCTGAACGGTCGAATTGAAGAACTCGAGCGAGCTTCGCAGGCCGCGTCTAATTCCACGGAACAGTCAACTGTACAGAAGGATGATTTGAAAAAATTTGAGACTCGCATCGTTGAGCTCGAACAGGCTCAGGCTAAAATCATCGAAACGATCCAGAAGAACAAGCAAAACGAGTCCATTTCTCCCGAAGAATCTGAAGATCTCTACAAAAAAGGCAAGTCTAAATACAACCTCGCGCACTATGATGAGGCGATCGAGATTTTCACTGGATATCTCAAGAATCCAAAAGCATCCGATACAGAAGATGCTACTTTCTACCGTGCCGAAAGCTATTTCAAATTAAAACAATATAAAAAGGCGATCGTCGATTATTCGAGATTTCCAGAAAAATTTACCCGGTCCAAGCGCATGCCATCCGTTCTCTTTAGAATCGGGAGTTCGTTTGATGCCTTAGGAATGAAAGAAGATGCTAAAGGCTTTTATCAGGAACTAATTGATAAGTTCCCGAAAACATCTGAAGCTAAAAAAGCTCGGTCAAAATTGAAATAAAAAGCGCAGTTAATTTCGGCCCAAGGACGAGCCGGAGGACTCTCATGAAAACTTTAGCCAGTTTGAGTGGCTTTGGGACAGGCTTTTTGAGTGTTTTAGGATTCGCTTTTGTGAGTTTAACCAGTCATGCTGCAACGATTATTCACTCGAATGATGTTTTGGGTGAACTCGAACCTTGTGGATGTAGAACAAATCCCTTAGGTGGCGTAACCCGAAAAGAGAATCTTTTAAAAAAAATTCGCGAAAAGGATTCAGTACTTTTGCAGTTAGATGCAGGAGACTTATTTTTTCCATCGGATGCGATGCCTGAGTTGCTGGTGAAGCAATCTGAGCTTCAAGCCAAGTATTTAGCTCAAGCGATGGGTGTGCTTAAACACGATGCGATGGTGCCTGGTGAAAAAGATTTTGCATTAGGTTACTCAGTTTTTAAAAAAATTAAAAAAGAAGCTCCATTTAAGTTTTTAGCGGCAAACCTCAAAGAACGAGGCGGGCGAAAAGTTTTTGAAAGTCATGTTATTTTTAAACGCGATTTAAAAATTGGTGTTTTTGGAGTTGTCGGAGATCATTTGGCTTGGCCTGCTGAGCTTAAGGTATCTTCGGCAATTGTTGCTGCAAAAGCTGAAGTAAAAGCCCTGAAAGGTAAGGTCGATCTCATTGTTGCGCTGACTCATCAAGGGTATGAGAAAGATCTTCAGCTTGCTCAGGTAGTTCCAGGCATTGACGTGATTATCGGCGGACACACCCAGACTTTTCTTCAAAAACCAGTTCAAGTTAGAAAAACCTGGATTTATCAGTCCTCATTCAGAAATCAATATATTGGGGTGATTCCTCTCGAAAAACCTCTTCAGTCAGATCATTATCGACTGATTTCCCTCGATGCAGGATATGATTCACCAGTAGCAACTCCTCATGCTTTGGATCGCTTGGTCAAAGAATTTAAAAATGCCTTAGTGAAGCTCAACTCTGAAAAAGAAAATGCCATTGACCAGGCTAATGTCTCTGATGAGTTGGATGAGAAAACAATTGCTTTAGCTAGTCCTCGTTATCAGACATTTCCTCGATGTGCTGAATGTCACCTTAAGCAGTTTGATTTTTGGCGAAAGACCTCTCACGTTCATGCTCTTCAAGGATTGATCGATAAGCACCAGTCGATGAATAAAGAATGCCTCACTTGTCATTCTGTAGGCTTAGGTGAAGCTCAAGGTCTAACGGATATAACTCGTTTAGGAGAGTTCCATCACCTAACGACTCAGCAAGGAGCCGCTAAACAGGTATCGGACTCTGATCCCAAATCGGATTTAGAAGAAGGTGAAGATATAATTAATCAAGTAGATGCCTTTTCACATCCTCAGATGGTCAGTTTTCTTCAGTCCATGGGAAATGCTCGATCTTTAAAAACAGAGATGAAATTTCTACCCACCGAGCCTTCAATGACTTTGGGAAGGGCTGTAGGTTCTCTTTCGCGAGCCTGGGTACCTGTTCAATGTGAGAATTGTCATCAAGCGGGGGGAAATCATCCTTTCTCAGGGAGCTATACGAAAAAAGTAGAAACTTCGACTTGCTTAAAATGTCATACAGCAGAAAGAGCTCCACAGTGGTATAGATCTTCCGGTCAGCCAGACTTGGAAAAAATCCAAGGCAAGCGGGCTCTAGTGACCTGTCCTGCGGGTGAAATGGCGTCTGACGAAGAGTGATCGAAGGCAGTTTAGAAAAATGAGTTTGATACTTGGAATTGAATCCTCTTGTGATGAATGTAGCGCGGCGGTAGTTCGCCACGAACCTAAAGCAAATGGGAATGGTCAGAAGCAGGATTTACTTAAAGTCCTGAGTGTTGCGACATTCTCCCAAATTCAATTGCATCGACCTTATGGTGGGGTGGTGCCTGAAATTGCATCACGCAATCATCTCGAGACTGTCAATACTATGATCGATGAGGCACTGACGGATGCGGGTCTTCTTCCTCATCAGATTGATGCGATTGCGGTTACCAATCGTCCAGGGTTGGTCGGAGCCCTGCTTGTAGGGGTGAGTGCTGCAAAGTCATTAGCCTACGCTTTAGATAAGCCACTGATTCCAGTTCATCATCTTGAGGGGCATGCTTCGAGCGTATTTTTGGATCGGTCGGACGAGAAGGAATTGTCGCTTCCCCTTCTTTTGGGAGTGGTTTCTGGCGGTCATACTAATCTCTATGTGGTTCAGACTCCTCCTGAAGAGTGGCCAAGAGATTTCTTAAAGAACTCTTTAATTGGTCGCTCACGTGACGACGCAGCAGGTGAGGCTTTTGACAAAACTGCAAAAATTCTAGGTCTCCCCTATCCTGGAGGAGTTTGGATCGATAAAAAAGCTCAAGGGGGTGATCCGGCGGCATTTGCATTTCCGCGAGCTCTTCCTCAGAAAGCGACAGTAGATTTCTCGTTTAGTGGGCTAAAGACCGCCGTTTCTTTAACTGTTGAAAAGTTGAAAAAAGAAGGGATTTTTGATCAAAAAATTCCTGATCTGTGTGCATCGATCCAAGAAGCGATTGTGGATGCACTTTTGACCAAAATTTTTCTCGCAGTTCGAGAACATCGCTGTCGTTCTTTGGCGATTGTAGGAGGTGTAGCTGCCAATAGTCGTCTTCGTGCAAGACTTGAACAAGAAACAAAAAATTTGAATCTCGAGGTTCCTCCTCTTTTTCCAAAGATGTCTTACTGTACTGATAATGGAGCAATGATTGCTGGAGCTGGAGCTTATCGACTCCAGCAAGGGTATGCTTTGCCTTTGAAAGAGATGCTGACTTTAAACGCGATTGCGAGTGCGGAGTGCTAATATGCCTGCTTACGGAAAGCGCCGGGCGCTAGGACAACATTTCTTAAGAGATGGACGAATTGTTGAACACATTGTTCAAACGGCTCATCAACTGGCCCAAGAAAATCACTGCCGCGCTTTATTAGAGATTGGGCCAGGTAAGGGTGCTATTACAGAATCGCTCCTTCAGCTTTTTGGTTCTGAATCGTTTGTTCTTTCAGAGCGCGATCGTGACCTTTCTTCTTACTGGAAAGGTCGCGGTCTGCGAGTCGAGGAAGGAGATTTTCTCGACTTGTCCAAAGACCGCTGGTTGATAGGAACACCTCTCGCAGTTGTTTCGAATCTTCCTTATTCTGCCGGAACCGCAATCCTCACGCGCTTAGCCTCTCACCCTGGTACCATTCCTTTTATGGTGCTGATGTTTCAGGCTGAGGTGGCAGAGAGACTTCGTGCTCATCCTGATACCAAAGCTTGGGGAAGTCTTTCAATTTGGATTCAAAATTGGTGGGAAGTAAAAAAACTCTGCCATGTCCCTCCAGGAGCATTCTCTCCGCCACCCGAAGTTCAATCCGAAGTCGTTATTCTTAAGGCTCGTTCACAGCCGTTGATTGCCACTGCTGATGAAAAAATGTGGGAGTTTTTACTTAAAACAGCATTTTCGCAAAGGCGTAAAATGCTACGTTCTTGTTTTCGAGGAGTGGAGTCTTTAAGAATCGCCTTGGACCATAGTGGTGTGGATGGTACAAAGCGCGCCGAGGCACTGAGTTGGGAAGAGTGGTCAAAACTTTACAGTGCGACATGTTCTCAGGCCCGTCCTTAAAATTATGCGTTTTATGTATTTGTATTCGCTGCAAGTTGGCTTGTTCTTAGTTTTTCTTTTTTTCTACGGCTTTGAAAGCGCCGTTTGGGCAAATGTTGGAGAGGTTTTTGGATTTGGTTCGAGGACTGGCGCTTTAGCTGGATCTGCAGTAGCGAGTGGGTTTGATTCTTACGCCGCTTATACTAATCCTGCTGGGTTAGGTTTTTCAGTTTCCCGAGATCGGAAAGCATCTTTAGGAATAGGCTTCATTTATATGGAGCCTCGATTTATCTCTATCGACAATGTTTATGTAGAGAATCAATATGTCTCGGATAAAGATCGGATAGGGAGTGTTGATACTATTTATCAACCTACTTTTGGGCAAAGTCTGGGAGCTAGTTTTCAGATTTCAGAACAAAGACATTGGGCATTGGGAGTAGTGACCTATCTGCCAGCCAATCAAGCAGCCTTGATTGATACCGGGGAAGCATATCATCCTGAATACCTTCTTTATCGAGCAAGAACCCAAAGACCTCAGGTTGAAGTAGGAGTTGGCGGAGAGCTTACGCCTGCTCTTTATTTTGGGGCTGGGATGCATCTGGCATTTTCGATCACAGCCAATGCGAATGTTTTTCTGAATTCGGATCCCAATAAGCCATCTACGATGAGGTTCAGCTCCTCGATCAAACCAAAAGCGTCTCCTTATTTTGGGCTATTATGGAAGCCTCTTCGGCCGAGTCAGTCCTTTCTTTTAGGGACTGTGATTAGACTTCCTGCTACTTCAGATGTGAGCCTTGCTTTAAATTCAGGAGCCCGCCTTTTTGGGACGCTTGCAGCACTCGATTTTAATTTCACAGCACTTTCTACGCTCTTGTATGATCCGTTAACAATCCAAATGGGGAGCTCCTGGGAGCATGCGCCAGGATGGAGATTTCATGGGCAGTTCGATTATTTATTTTGGAACAAGCTTCGCTCGCCTGCATTACAGATCCAATCTCCCGATATTACGAGTTGCTCTGAAAACAGTGGAGCCTGTGGTTTTGCGATATCCCCTGGAAAGAATCCAATTGCTTCGTTTCAAAATGTCCTCATCCCGCGCATTGCCGAGGAAGTGAATATTGGAAAAACTGTGGTCCGTTTTGGCTATAGTTATCAGCCTAGTCTTCTTGCTGTACTTCCTACAGGAGCAGGAAATGACCTCGACCCTCCTCAGCACATCCTCACGGCAGGTGTCGGCATTCCTGTAGATCATTTTTTAAGGACTTCGCTATCAGCAAAAGTTGATATTAATGCAGCATATCATTCATTGAACACCCAACACATTACCAAAACTTCGGGCAATGAAGGAGGAATTTCGGGTGATTATAAAATTGGTGCGCCGGGTTACGACGCTGGTGGAAAAATTTTTGGAGGCGGGGTATCACTTTCTTTAAGCATTTAATGTGGAAGGAAAGATGGGACTTTTCTTAAAATTTGGCTCATTGCTAAAAAATCATTTTGTTTCGGGTTTCTTTATTATCCTTCCTTTAGCGGTGATTGGGTGGATTTTTATTTGGATCTTAAGTCTGTTGTGGCAGCTCAGAATGTTAGTGCCAGCCAGCTTGAGACCTGAAAATTTTATCCCAAACGAACACCTGGTTCATGTGGTCAATGCACTCTTTGCTTTGGGAGCGGTATTATTTTTAGCTTTTTTCGTTTCCTTCTTGGGATGGAGCTCTAAGCACATCATTGGACGTACAGTTCTTCAATGGATTGCTGAACAGATCGAGAGGATTCCGGTCATTCGAAGCATTTACAGTGCCTTAGACCAGCTTTTAAGAACTCTTTCTTCAGGCGGCGGAAAGCAATTTAGTCGTGTTGTTTATGTCCAGTATCCGCGTCAAGGAATGTGGGTTCTCGCATTTGTCACTGGGCCTGCCAAAGGATTTCCGGAGGATAAAGGGGACGAGAAAAAATACCTAAATCTCTATGTTCCAACGACACCCAATCCTACGTCTGGATTTCATCTGATTGTCGCTGAGTCAGAAGTTCGTGATAGTAATATGAAAGTTGAAGAGGCTTTTAAGACCCTTCTTTCACTGGGAATTGCCCAGTCGGATGTGGGACGAGGCGAGATTTAAATGGCTGCAATTCAAAGCTCTAAATCGGGTGGCGAAAAGCTGCTTGCGACCAATCCAGTAGCCAAAGCTAACTATTTCTTTGATGAAGTAGTTGAAGCTGGCATTGTGCTTACAGGTACAGAGATCAAAAGTATTCGTGCACAAGCACCGCAGCTGAGGGATTCGTTTGTTGAAGTCAGGCCCTTAGGTAAGTCGCTCGAAGCATGGCTCTTGAATTGCCATATTGCACCCTATTCGCATGGTAATATTTGGAATCATGAGCCGACTCGAAAGCGAAAACTCTTGCTTCATCGTCATCAAATTGAAAAAATATTTGGTACAATCACCCAAGGAGGGCTCAGTGTCATTCCTATCAGGATGTACTTGAAGAAAGGGCGCGCCAAGATTGAATTAGGCTTGGGGCGGGGTAAAAAGAAATACGATAAAAGAGAAGATCTTAAAAAGAGAACTGCTGAGCGCGAAATGGATTTGGCGCGTAAAGCCAGAAATAGGTAAAACCTAAAAATGGGATCATCAAGATGTCCTTCATCATTGGTAAAACGGTTTCAAAAACTTTTCTGGATCGAGTGAGTAAAACCCCACATCGTATTGGGTTTGAATACAAAGTAAATTCTAATTGGAAGCAGATTACCTTTAGGCAGTTTTATGAACAAGCGCGCAGGCTATCCTTTGGTTTGATGGGTCTTTCGGTTCAGCCTGGCGAAAAAGTCGCTCTCCTTTCTTCGACTCGTTATGAATGGTCTTTGGCCGATATAGCAATTTTAGGTGCAAGAGCTGTCACCGTACCTATTGATGCTTCAGGAACTGCAGATGATGTCGCTTATATTCTTGAACATTCCGAAGCAGTAGTTGCTATTTTGGAGGATGTTGTTCAGTTTCGAAAACTCCAAAGGATTCTTTATAAACAAAAAGAAAATCAAAATCGATTACCTCATTTAAGAAAAATAGTTCTGATTGATAACTCAGCAACGAGTGAACTGTTAGATGCTCCGGAATTGGCAAAAAATATTCTTACTTTTGAAGCTGTTCAAGAGATTGGGCGACGTGAAGAAGCTAAAAACCCGAAGTTATTTGATCAAAATCTTTTGATAACCAATCCAGATGAGCTGATGACGATTTGTTATACTTCGGGAACAACTGGGATACCCAAAGGCGTCATGATCACTCATGATAATATGATGAGTGTTCTAGAAGATTGCGTAGCAATTTTTTCTAATAAAATTCAGCCGAATCAAGAAGTCGTTCTTTCATTTTTACCATTCTCCCACATCCTGGGTAAATTTGAATCGATGGCGGTCTACACATTCGGTTGGAAACAGGTTTTTTCTGAAAGCATCGATAAACTACCAAAGAATTTTGTAGAAATTCGTCCCACAATTATTTTTGCTGTTCCTAGGGTTTTTGAAAGAGCCTACGATCGAATTCAAGAACAATTATTTGAAATGCCAAAGATGGTTCAGAAGCTTTTTTCTGAAGTGGTCGATGCAGGACAGCCTCGATTCAGTTTTCAGACTATTCGTAAGTTAACGCGAATACCGACCTTTTCAGAAATCTTAAAACATCAGATTTTTGATAGACTGATTTTTTCCAAAATTCGTGAAGGATTTGGTGGTCATCTTAAATTTGCGGTATGTGGAGGAGCACCTCTTTCTGAAAAAGTGGGAAGACTTTTTGATGCAGTTGGAATCCGGATTTTAGAAGGCTATGGGCTGACAGAGACCTGTGCCCCCGTCACGCTTAATTCACTTGATCAACCTAAATTTAACTCTGTAGGCAAGCCATTGCCTGAGGTTTCGCTCAAAATTGCTGAAGATGGAGAAATTTTGGTTCGTTCGCGTAAAATATTTAAAGGGTATTACAAAATGCCAGAAGAAACCTCTAGTGTGATGCAAAAAGGTTGGTTTCATACCGGCGATATAGGATTTCTTGATGAAGAAGGCATGCTTCACATCACTGATCGTAAAAAAGATTTGATTGTGACTAGCGGAGGTAAAAACATAGCTCCGCAAAAAATTGAGAACATGGTCAAAGCTTATAAATTGATTAGCCAATTTGTAGTCTATGGGGATCGACGTAATTATCTTACGGCTTTAGTTTCTCTTGATCATCAGCAAGTAATTGCTTTTGCTAATGAAAACCAGATTTTGTTTAGTCAATATTCTGAGTTGATTAAACATCCGAAGATTCGAGCTAAGGTGCAACAGATTCTTGATGAAATTAATGGTCATCTAGCAAGCTTTGAAGCCATTAAGAAATTTATTATTCTGCCAAATGAATTTTCGGTGGAATCAGGTGAATTAACTCCGTCAATGAAGATTCGGCGAAAGGTGATCAACGAACAATATCAATCGTATTTCAACAGCATGTATAATGGACCGAGCTGATGTTTACACGACACGAAAAGTTTATACTTGCGACTTTAGCAGCGATTAATTTTGGCCATATTCTCGACTTTGTCATTATGATGCCACTCGGGCCTCAGTTGGTCCGTGTTTTTAATGTTAACCCTCATCAATTTGGATTACTCGTATCTTCATATACATTAGCGGCAGGTGTCAGTGGTTTTCTTTCCTCATTTTTGATTGATCGGTTTGATCGCAAAAAAACGCTTTTATTTTTCTTTTTAGGATTTTCTTTAGGCACAATTGCATGTGCTGCTTCTCAAAGTTATCCAGTCTTATTGTTGGCTCGAACTTTTACGGGAGCCTTTGGAGGCGTTTTAGGTTCTGTTGTTTTAGCAATCGTCAGTGACGTAATTAATGCCGAGAGACGTGGAAGTGCTCTGGGTATCATTATGGGTGCCTTTTCTCTTGCCTCTGTGCTCGGAGTTCCTTTTGCGCTCTTTCTTGCAGGTCGTTATGACTGGCATGCTCCATTTATGTTTTTAGGGGTATTTTCACTTTTTCTTTCCGTTTTTGTAGCGGCGCGATTGCCATCAATGAAGTCTCATCTTAAAGGTCCTCATTCAGTTCGAGAAAAGAAACTCTTTTCAGCGGTGCATTCAGTGGTCTCGAGTCCAGCGCAGCTGGCTGCATTGGTTTTTACGTTTTGTTTAGTGATTGGGCAGTTTTTTGTGATTCCATTTCTCAGTTCCTTTTTCGTTTTGAATGGGGGGCTTCCGGAGGCCAAGTTGCCTCTTATTTACCTCTTTGGAGGGATGGTATCTATGACGGCTTCGCCACTTTTCGGAAAGCTTTCGGATCGTCATGGTAAAAGGAAGCTTTTTTTGGTTGGAGCTTCCGCATCTATTTTTCCAATCTGGATCATCACCCATCTTGGACCTTCGTCAGTTCCGGTAATTTTATTGTCATCTTGTGCATTTTTTCTTGTCATGAGTGGACGCATGGTCCCGGCTATGGCTTTGATTTCGACCGTTCCTTCTCCCAGAAATCGTGGAAGTTTTATGAGTATTCAAGCCAGCGTTCAGCAATTGGCAACCTCATTAGGTAGCTATCTTTCAGGGTTGATAGTGATTCGGTCTCAGTCAGGACAGCTTGAGCATTATTCTTGGGCAGGGCTGTGCTCCATTGTATTTACGGTTTTGGCGATTTTTGTTGTTTCATTGGTAAAGCCCGCTGCACACGAATAAATGATTTGCGCAAGGATGGCTGAGCGGTACTGGTAATGAGTCTTTTTCTGATTTAATAGAGTTTGATGTCATTTGGAGGTCTTGAGTCCAAGAAAATTTTTTTTGAAGTAATTTTGAAATAACCTATTGTAAAATTAATACTCTACTTGTCGTAAAAGATCTCGATTTTTAAATGGCAGAGGAGAGTAGAGTCCTTTGCCGTCACCTGTCAGATCACTAATGATTCCCTGCGAAACTCGTTTTAAAAAAAGGCGATCATTCAAGAGTTTAGAGAATTCGCCAAAATTTCTTCCTTCGATACTAATATGGTAATGAAGAGTAGAGTTTTTTTTAGTGTTTGTTCAGGATGGAAAGTTTCTTTTGTCGTAGCAGTGATCGAAGATAATTGTTCCAAGTGTACCTGACCCCCATTTGACTTCGACACTCTAAAAGGACGTTTAAAATGGAACAGAATCAGGGGTATTCAGTCAGTCAGTCGGAAGCATTTTTCTAGGGAATTTAGGGTCCAAATCCTCAAAGAACACGAGGAAAAAGGGATCC